>Ga0181358_1000676_pt1 | contig 15242 bp, 19 predicted proteins | sample Fa13VDMM110SD_FD_130096 | JGI IMG/M metagenome (GOLD analysis project Ga0181358, IMG submission 130096) | Freshwater viral communities from Lake Michigan, USA - Fa13.VD.MM110.S.D | ecosystem: Environmental > Aquatic > Freshwater > Lake | place: USA: Michigan | collected 2013-09-24 | reverse complement strand
TACATGGTAAGTGGGCTAAGGGAGAAACGACCGCAAGAAACGAGAGAAGATTTGTTACAGAAATGCAACAAGGAAAGATAAACTATAAGGAAGATGGATTAAATAAAATTATGGACGTATTGGATGTTGATAATGTGGACGATACATTATACTCAAACACTAAGTTCATTAATGTTAAAATGAAATAAAACTATTTTTATATGGAAAAAATAAATGAAGAGGAAGTTAAGAAAATGGTTTTAGAAGAAAGAAAAGTTAGGTCACTTGAAAAGACTGGTAATGTTTTATCTGCATTAACTATTTGGTTTGAAGAAATAAATAAAGATGAGTGGGGTAAAAGAAATGAGTGGTATCTTAGTAAATTTAAAGAATTAATAATAGACAAAAAACATAAATAGAATTATAAAAATGAATTTTCCAGAAGTAAAAAAAAGTTTAGATGATACTGGTTGTGGTTTTTGTTTAGCGAAATGGACGCAAGTAACAATGCATTTAGGTATTGGGTTAACACATTCTTGTCACCACCCCGTACAACATAAAATACCATTGTCCGAACTCCAACGAAACCCAACTGCATTACACAATACAAAATATAAAAAAGAACAAAGAAAGAAAATGTTAGATGGTGAAAGACCATCTGAATGTAATTATTGTTGGAACATTGAAGACACCTCAAATTCATATTCAGACCGAGTTTTTAAATCCGCTGAACCATGGTCATTTAATCAAATGGATATTATTAAAAACATGGATTGGAGAGAAGATTATAATCCAAGATATGTTGAGGTATCCTTTTCTAATACTTGTAACTTTAAATGTTCTTATTGTGGTCCACAATACTCTTCTAAGTGGGTGGAGGAAATCGAACATCACGGACCCTACCCAACATCAACAAAATATAATAATTTAGAGGATCTTAAACAAAGAGATGAACTACCATATAAACATCATGAGCAAAACCCATACGTTGATGCTTTTTGGGAATGGTGGCCAGATTTATATAAAACATTACACACATTTAGAATTACTGGTGGAGAACCTTTATTGTCAAAGGATACATTTAAAGTTTTAGAGTATATTCAAGAAAATTGGAAAGAAAATCCAAATCTTTCACTGGCGATAAATACAAATTTAGGTGTGCCACATAAATTAATAGAAAAATTGGTGGAAATAGCTAAAGATTTAATATCTAATAATAAAGTAAGAGAATTTATTATTTTTACTTCAGTTGAGGCCACTGGAGAACAGGCAGAATATTCTAGATATGGTTTAAATTATAAAGAATTTATGGATAATATTGACTATATCTGTACTGAACTCCCAAAGGTTACGGTTAATGTGATGGCAGCATTTAATGCGCTTTCAGTTTTTAGTTATGATAAATTAGTTGATGACATTTATAAACTTAAAAAGAAACATCACAACGAAAAGAGGTATTGGAAAACAGCAGTTCAATTAGATACATCATATATCAGATGGCCCATGCACTTGTCAGTTAAAATTCTTGAACCGGAACACAAAGAATTAATAAAACAGGCAGCAAGAAAGGCATTTAATTATGGTATTAGTATACATAGTTATGTGAGGTACGGATATACAATGGTTGAAATTCAAAAGTTAAAAAGGACATATGATTATGCAATAAACGATAACGTAGAATTTGATGTTGAAAAAAACAGAAAAGACTTTGCAGATTTCATTACCGAGTATGATAAAAGAAGAGATGTTGATTTTGTTAGAACATTTCCAGAATTAAAAAAACTATATGATAGATATAAGTAATAAACACCCATGGTCTTTAAATAGTGATAGTATATGTCCTTCTTTTTTAGACAAATCTGCATGTTATAAATTAAATAACAAAGAATATTGGCGGTTAGAAGTTAATTTTGAATTTTTAAATTATAATGAAGACGAAAAAATACATTTAATTTCATTTCACCCAAGTAATCTCGGTATCTTTTTTTATAAAAATCATTTGTTCATATTGGTTCACCAAAATAATAATGGTTCTTGTATCTTTACACAATTGAATGTACGTGGTAAAACATATTCGGAATTAAAATTTGAACATTTCCCACATGACAAACTTATTGTCACTTTAGATGATAAGGAAAACCACATCGTTGATATATCTTCCAATAAATTAGACTATACGGACCATCGTAATTTTTATATTGGTTCTGATACACATGATAACACGAATAATGATGGTAAAGATATTTTACGTATTCATGAATTTAAAATTTCTGATGAAACTGAGGTTATTGCAAAATATGAATGGAATTTAGAAGACTTGTGCGACCATCGAGTTAAAGATATTACAGATAATGATAATTTTTTATTTAAAGTAAAATGACAAAAGATTATAAAAGCGTTAAAGAACAAATGGATGGAATATCACCATCGTTTTGTGCGGCTAAATGGTACAATGTTTCTATTTGGTTGGGTAATGGTAGAACTGCGTCTTGTCACCACCCATTAGCACATTCAATACCAGAAAAAGAATTAAAAAGAAACCCATCCGCTTTACACAACACATTATTCAAAAAGGAAAGAAGAAAAGAGATGTTGGAGGGAGAACGACCTTCGGAATGTTCCTATTGTTGGACCGCGGAAGATGCAATTAAAGAAAAGGAAATTTATAGCGATAGAGTATTTCAAACCGCCAGGTATTCAGAATTGGATATTGCTAAATTAAAATATCTACCATGGGATGTAGATGTTAACCCTAAAACAGTGGAAATATGTTTTGATAATTTTTGTAATTTAGCTTGTTCATATTGTAATGCTGAATTTAGTTCAACGTGGTCCAAAGACATCAAGAAAAATGGTGCGTATTCGGGAATGACAACCAATGGAGGTGTCACATATTCAAATGATGGTTCAATTGCAATGCCATTTGGTCCAAAAAACGAAGGTAATATATATGTTGAGAAATTTTTTGAATGGTTTGAAGAAATAAAACATGATTTACAAGAAATGAGAGTTTCTGGTGGTGAGCCAGCCAGAAGTCCACATTTTTGGAGATTTTTAGATTTATGTGAAAATTTAAAATTTGATTTTGCGGTAAATAGTAATTTAATGATGGACCAAGAAAGATTAGAACTATTAATTAAATCAACAAATAAATTTAAAAATATGGATATCTATACCTCTGCAGAGTGTGTGGGTAAAACACAGGAATTCATAAGAGATGGTTTTATTTGGGAAGAATGGAAAAATAACATCTTTAAATGTTATAATTCACATTCATTTAGATCAATACATATAATGATGACCATTTCGGTTTTGAGTATTTTTGGGGTATCCGATTTTCTTAAACAAATTATAGAATGGAGAAAACAATTAGATAGTAAATTTGCATTTTTTATGTCTGTTAACATATTGAGATTCCCATCTTTTCAAAGTATAAATATGTTACCATTTGAAATAAAAAAACAACTTTCTGATGAAATAAAGGGTGTTTTAGATGTGAGTACAGATTGGATGCAGGACCATGAAATAAACAATTATAATCGTTTAATTGAGTATTTATTAAATGTCAGTGTTTCCTATGAGGATAAAGACACCCCCGAAAACAAAACTAATGATTTAAAGAAGTTTTTAAATCAATATTCTCTCAGAAGAAATAAACCCATTGAAGACTATATGTCTGAAAAATTTTTAAACTGGTATGAGTCAATCTAAATTTATTTGTAGTCTTCCATTTGAACATATTAGTGTACATCCACATGGTGTTTCTAGTGTGTGTTGTGAAGCTAATTTTGAATCCTCACAATCCTTTGCTCGTAAAGATGGTAAGATGTTGAATGTAAAAAATGGTGTCGAAAACATCATGAATTCTGACACATATAAAGAAATTAGAAAACAGATGATGAATGGTGAAATACCACAATCCTGTACAAAATGTTATAAAGTTGAGCAATCAGGTGGATTTTCAAAGAGACAATTTGTTACCTCAGATAGGACCGATTTTACATGTGAAGAAGATGGTACAATAAAAGTTGATTTAAAAAATGTTGAGGTTAGATTAGGTAATTTTTGTAATTTAAAATGTAGAGGTTGTAACGCCGAATCATCAACATCTTGGATACAAGACTACCATAAACTAAAAAACAAAGTTAGATTACAATCTAGTTATGATTCTGTTATAAAAGATGAAGCATCAGATTACTCATGGGCAGATTCCGAAGAATTTTACCAAGACCTATTTAGTGTTTCTGAAAACTTAGAGTTGTTACAAATAAGTGGAGGCGAACCATTTTTAGTTGATAAACATAGTTTATTGTTAGACAAGTTAATTGAAAATAAACAATGTAATAAATTAGTAATATCTTATGTTACTAACGCCAATTATAACATTGAAAAGGTTAAGTACATTTTAGAAAAACTTAAAAATTTTAAACAAGTACACATTAGTGTTAGTATAGATGATGTCGGTGACAGAAACACTTATATGAGAGGTTTAAGTAATTGGGATTTAACCATTAAAAATTTAAAAGAATTAATAAACACATATAATTTTAATTTTACAATAACACAAACTGTAAATGTTTATAATTTTTTATACATTGAAGAGCTACATGAATATCTAAAAGAAAATGGAATAAATTTACACATTATTGTAAACCACATTTTTGACCCCAATTACCTTAGTGTCAATGTTTTGCCACAAAAAGTTAGAAAAGATAAAATTGATTCATTAAAAGGTAAAATTCCTGACTATTATTATAACGATATTTTTGGTAAATATTATAATACTGAATGCAATGGTTTATTTGGTGAATTTTTAAAATACACAAGAGAAGTAGACAAAATTAGAAATGAATCGTTTGAAAAAACATTACCAAAACTTAATCAAATAATAAATATAATATGAGCGAACAATACATAAAACCAAATATACCATCAAAATCATTTTGTACATTACCTTGGACACATTTAAATATCCAACCAAATGGTGACATTTATCCATGTTGTATGGCTCCATATAATAAACCAATTGGTAATATCTCAAAAACTACTTTAGAGGAAATTTGGAATGGTGAAGATATGAAAAATATTAGAAAAGAAATGCTTTCTGGTAAAAGACCTGAAACATGTAAAAGATGTTTTTTATTAGAGGATAATAATATTATAAGTCCGAGAACTCACCATAATTCTTTCTTTAAAGATAGGATTGAACATTTTGTTGAAAACACAAATCCTGAAACCGGAGAATTTAATGAATTTAAATTAAAGTATTGGGATTTTAGGTGGTCAAACAGGTGTAACTTTAAGTGTAGAATGTGTGGTGTTTTTAGTAGTAGCAAATGGTATGAAGATGCAAAGGTGATACATGGTCATGATAGTGAAACAAAAGGAGTTTATCAATTTAATATAAACGGAAAAGAAAATGTTTTTGATTTAGTGGATAAATTTATTTATGATGTTGAAGAAATTTATTTTGCTGGTGGTGAACCACTAGTAATGGACGAAAACTATTTAATCCTTGAAAAACTTATTGAGGCTGGAAGAACAGATGTTACCCTTAGATATAACACTAATTTTAGTCATCTAACCTATAAAAAATGGGACTTATTTGATATGTGGATGAAATTTCAGAATGACCCCAAAGGTAGTGTTTCTTTATTCGCATCTTTGGATGCTGCGGGTGAATTAGCAGAAGTTGTTAGGAGTGGTACAAATTGGCCAAAGGTTGAGGAGAATCTTAAAAAATGTATCAATGCTGGAATTAATGTTGTGTTTTCGCCAACGGTAAGTCTTTTAAATATGTATCATATTGATAAACTAATTGAGGCTGCCGAAAGAGTGGGTTTAAATCCTAATTCATTTTCGGTTCACAATCTTTTAACGGACCCTCTGTATTATGATATAAGATTATTACCCAATTATTTAAAAGAAAGTTTTATTAATAAATTAAAAAATTATAAGGAAAATGGATGCCCAATTAATTTTAAAATAATTGTTCAGAAAATTATTGATGTGTGGGGTGATTACATAAACCAAGAATTTTCTGGAGATAGATTTTATTGGGAAAAAGAATTAATAAGAATAACAGAAGGATTGGACAATTTAAGAAATGAAGATTTTTTACTTGTAAATCCTCAGTATACCGAATGGTTTGCTGACATTAAAAAAAGAATAGGAAATGGAATTATCTAAAAAAGATTGGGTTTGTAGACAACCGTTTGAGTTCTTAGAAATTTTTGAACATGGTACCTTTATGTGTTGTCCAGATTGGTTACCACAAAACTTGGGTCTCCCAATCGATATTGGTGAAAATTGGAGATCCGAAAAAGCAAATAAAATCAGGGAGAGTATACTTGATGGAAGTTATTCCTATTGTGTTGAAAAAAAATGCCCAAAATTAATTGGTCTTAAAGAAGGTAAAACAACTGGATTAGTATCCAAAGAACAATTTTTAAAAGAATACGAAGGCCGTAAACCAATTCCTCAAGATGTTAAATTTAATTTCGATAGAAGTTGTAATTTAAAATGTCCGTCTTGTAGATCATCTTTTATAAATTACGATTTAGATAAATTAGAGGAAACAAATAACTTAATTCAAGAGATTGAAAATCAATTAGGTCAAGGATTAACACGAATAGAATGTACGGGTTCTGGCGACCCATTCTTTGCTCGTTCATTTAGAAAGTGGTTAATAAATTTTGACCCTAAGAAATACCCCAAATTAAAAACCATCCATTTACACACCAATGGTACATTATGGAATCCTTACAATTGGGAAAAAATGAAAAACATACACAAATATGTTAAGAGTTGTGAGATTTCTATTGATTCTGCCTCCAAAGATATATATGAAAATAAAGTTAGACTTGGCGGTAAGTGGGATGATTTGATTGAAAATCTCAAGTACATCGCAACACTACCTGAATTAGAAACAATAACTCTAAGTTTTGTTGTACAAAAAAGGAACCTCGAGGATTTTGAAAAATTTTATTATTTCGCAGAAAATATTTTTAAAGACACCAACAAAAACTGGTATGTGTTCTACGGTTCGTTAACAAACTGGGGTACATTTACTCAGGAAGAATATGAAGAAAATAATGTGTCTAATCCAAACCATCCTGATTTTAATGATTTAATAAAAAGGTACCATTCATTACCAAAAATTGAAAATATTAGACATAATTTAGTTTTTTAATGAAAGTAATTTATACATTTAAAAAATTTAAACATATACTAAATATTGAAAATCCAATATTTTTAGATATGGCTCGTTTATCTGTGCAATATAGTAGAATGTTTTATAAAACAGAATTATATTGTGATGAAGCCTCTAAAAACTTCTTTGATAACCACGACATTAAATTTGATAATGTAGTTGTTTTAGATGAATTAGAAAATTATGATGGTGAGATGTATACGATTCCTAAAATGATTACGTATTCAAAACAAACAGAACCATATATTCATTTAGATTTTGATACAATTATTTTAAGACATTTAACATTTGATAAAGATGTTACATTTGGTTATTATGATGAGGATTACTCACCATACACCATCGTAAAATATAGTCCATTTGTTTATAACACCCATATAAACAGCTTTGAAAACCACGTTAAAAATCACTATACCCCTGATGAATATCTACAATGGAGGTGGATGAAATTTCCAAATAATTCTCTATTTGCTGTAAATGATTACAGATTTGTTTCACAGAGTTATTCAGAAATTTTAGAAAGATTAAAAGATGTAATTCTACTTCCTGATCCCGAAACAAATATCGGTCAATTCGTTGAACAATTTTTAATAATGGCTTATTTAGATTCATATAAAAAAACCTATAGTTCTCTTTATAAAACAAATCCAATTAAAATACTTAAGAACCCTAATCCGTATAACTTAAATAAATTTAAGTTTATCCATCTACAGAACTATAAAAATTTGGATTCACATTCATATAAACTTCTTTATAACCTGAATAATAAATGAAAATTATTTATTCATATATTAATCCACACGACCCAAGTTACATCCCATTAGATACTTTTCTTATTGGATTACATTCAGCATTAAAATCCACAAAGTTATATGGGAATGCACATTTTTTTACATCTAAGGAAGTTATAAAAAAGATTAAAAATTTAAAATTACCGTTCACAAATTTAATTGAGTTTTCAAATGATTATAACTCTAATATTGATATTGTACCAAAATTAATTACGTATACATTACAAAAAGAACCATATATCCATTTAGATATGGACTTGATTTTAAATGAAAAATTAAACATAGAAAATACTTTACCAGTACAATTTGCACATAATGATGTGGATAAGGGTTGGCCATTATCATTAGTTAATGATTATAATAAATGTTATTTTGAACCAGCAAAATATTTCAATGAAAAATATGGCTTAGGGTTTAATCATACTTTAAAATTATGTGAAATACCTAATATGGGGATTGTTAGTGTTAACGATGTTGATTTATTCAATAAATGTACAAATGATGCGTTAAATCTCTATCGAGAGAATAAAAATGTTTTTGATAATAATTTTAGTTGGAATGTTTATTTAGAACAGGCCACAATACATAAAAAATTAAAAGAGAGTTCGGAAAATTATAGACAAAGTATTATAAATGAAAAACAATGTTTTTTTGATAAGTCAATATTATTTAAAGTTGAAAAAAATAACAAAAAAACAGAATTATATGACTTTTATAATGATGAAAAAAAATTATTTATATCCTTTAAAAATATTTTAGATAATAATTTTTTAAATGATGCACCATCAATACACTTCATGGGTAATTTAAAAAAATCTAGTCGTGTGCAACTTTTAATTATACATTCACTAGTACAGGATTTTGGTTTAGACCACGTTCAAGATATTGTTAAAAAAGTTGATGATAAAAATTATCCTTATTTGGATATCTATTTAAGATACATAAAATTTTTATTATGATATTAGTATTGGTTCTTGTGGGTGATGAATATATTGAAGAAGCCAAACCACATATAAATAGATATATTGAAAGTGGATGGAAAGTTGAGATATTGACTGATCAACCACAAAAATTTAAAGAATTTTTAAACATTGAATTACATGTTTATAGTCGAAAGATTTTCTCTTATTTTGAAAAAATATTATTCCCCCTACAAATAATCAAGAAACATGGTGATGGTGTCCTTTACATTGATTCTTCATTATTACAATCAATACCGGATTGGTTTTTAGATACTTTTAAACATACGGAAGATTTTTTATATTACGATACGTGGACAAGTGGAAAAACATTTAAGAGTCTTGAAAATGACACATACTTTGAAAATTTAATTAAGTTCTTTAAACATGAAAATTTTAACAATTATAATGAACTATTAACCATATTGGAATGGATATATTACATACCATACAATGAAGGCAAAATAGATAATTTAATATATGACGCAGAAAGAATAAAACCCATATTTGAATATACCAGTATTTTTTATAAATCCAAATTTAATGGTATTGGAAATGGTGAGGGTCTTGGTCTTTCATATGTTTTGTTTAAAAATTCAATAACAATTAATAAATTTAATGATTTAATTTTTTGAAATGAAAATTTTAGTTTTATCACATACAAGATCTGGCTCGACTACGTTATGTAAATGGTTATCAAAAGAACTGAATATTGAATTAGATGAAACACCATTTGATATAAATGTATTTGATTCCGTATTTCAAAAAGAAAATATAATTAGAAAAATATTAACAGAGAGTTCGTCAATATTATCGAACGAAACCATCAATAAATTTGATAAAGTTATTTTTTTAACAAGAGAAAACAGTATCGATAGTGCAATAAGTTTTATTGTTACGGATAATCGGAATTGGCATGTTGATTACGAAATTACTAGTGATTGGATAAATGATAATAAAAATGAAATTTTTAAAGAATTTAACAAATATAATATGCTTAAATTAAAAATGAAAAAGTATGCTGGGTTTCATGTGACATATGAAGATATATACATTAATAAAAAATCAGTCAATATCATTTTAGATTACCTCAATATTAATTCACCAAAATACTTAGATATGTTGGAATATACCAAAAGATATAGAAAAGATGGTATTATTGTCTCAATACGTGATATACATACAATAAAATTAATATAAAACCATTTGATTTACCAAAATAATATCTTATATTAATAATATGATATATTGGTTTACCGGACAACCCGGAGCAGGAAAAACAACAATGGCAAAATACCTGATGGAATATTTCCCCAAAAACGAAGTTATTCATGTTGATGGTGATTATTTGCGAGATGCTTTTAAAGATAAGGATTATAGTGAGTTTGGTAGAAGAAAAAATATACAAAGAGCACAATATATTTCACAATTCTTACACAGCCAAGGGTACCAAGTAATGGTATCTTTGGTTTCACCATATAGAGACCAAAGAGAAGAGTTTAAGTTCAACACATCTGTTATTGAGATATATGTTCACACAACTGAGGATAGGGGTAGAGAACAATATCATGTTAAGGATTATGAACCACCTTTAGAAAATTTTATCGATATAGATACAACAATAAAAAACGAAACAGATTCATATTTTGAACTGTTGAAAAAATTATCATTATGAGTAAAAAGTATGCAATGTATGTGGGACGTTGGCAGAATTGGCATAAGGGTCATAGATGGTTAATAGACCAACAATTAAACAAAGGAAAAAATGTTTGGTTGGCAATTAGGGATGTTCAGGTTGACGAAAACAATCCTAAAACCGCTGGACAAGTATTCGAAGAATTAAAAGTAGAGTTATTGGATTTATTACAAATGGGAACACTATTCATTTCAATTATTCCAGATATTGATAGTATTAATTATGGAAGAGGGGTGGGTTATGATGTGATATATCACGAACCACCAACCGAAATAGCAACGATTAGTGGAACGGCCATTAGAACTGGGCACATGACATCTGACGGTGAGATTAAATATGATCAAACAAAAAGATAATGATAGTAGAAAAGAAGAGACATATCGCCAAAACCATCTCATATCGAATTATAAGTACCCTGATTGGTTTCCTATTAATGTGGTTGATAAGTGGTTCCATTAAGGTTGGGGTGGCGTTTGGGGTGGCGGAATTGGTGTATAAACCTATACAATATTATCTACATGAAAGAATATGGTATAGATGGATAAAATATGGGTTAAAAGATAAAAAATAAGTATTTATATATAAATATGAGAACAGTATTAATAGGGTCGGATTTTATGTACGATACAGATGGTAATTTAAAACCAATCGAAATAAACACCGCAGTTGGTTTTTCCGAAGAGCATGCCAACGATATTAGTAATATATTTGATACATCACATCTAATAGAATTTATTACTCAAAATGGATTTACAAAAATAGATTATATTGGTAGTGTTTCTGTGTTTATAGATATATTGACTTCCATGTCAATTGATTTAGGTATTGAATATGAAACCCATTCGGTCGAACATAATTCAATTACAGTACCTTTTGTTGAGGATAGTGAAACCAACTTAATTATCAGAAGTGCATATGACACCACTGCGTTAGTTGATGATACATATTGTAGAGATAAAATTGGATTCCTAAATCTAATCAAATCCGAATCATTTGGGGCACAATTTGCATATTTAAACGAAGCGGATGTATTAGTAAATAATATTACTACAATACCCGATAACGGAGCCCAACCAAACTTTATATTAAAGGCTAGATACCCATCATATGATAAAAACGTATATCCTAAATTATATAAGGTCACCACACAATCAGAATTAGATGTGGTATTACAAAATGTTACCGATGATTATTTCATAATGGAGTATTACTATAATTCTGATTATAATGTAGATAATAAAATTACTAAAAAAAGAAGTCTAAATATACTATACCCACCAACATTACAATCTATTCCATTTGGTAAATATACCGATACGACTATTCAACCCTTAGAAACACCTAGATATGATGAAAATACGTTTGAGTTGGCTGAGGAATTGAGATATTTATATATAACAGGAACTGGTAGTGGGATTACTAAACCCAAATTGTTAGATACTGATTTGGTGCAAATGGGGGATGGTACGTTTAAAACTGGATTAGATTTACAAGTCGGTGATATTATTAGAACCATAGATATACCAAACGCTACCGATATAGATAGTAGAAGTGAAACTGTAAATTACCTAATTGATTTGGATACATTTATATCTGGCTCAACATATTCTACTAATACAGTAACACGTAAAAATAGAGTGGGTACTACTACTAATATTGTAGAAATTATATTTACTGATAACAGTACGTGGGAGGATACTGAATTATCATCTTATTTGGTTGAAAGAGAAAATGAAGTTCGATTTATTTCATTAAATGAATTAGTTAGTGGTGATATAGTTATATTAATAGATACAACTAACCCAACATCGGTTGGTGTACAACCAAAAACGGTACAATCAACTTCAATTGTATCAAAGGTTTTTGTTGGATGGGGAATAACAGTAGAGAGAAGGCATATATTTTTAACAGTTACGGACGGTAGTACTCAAAATTTATCATTCGCAGCAATTGAACATAATTACAATTGTTATGCCAAATCTGTATGTGGGGATCCCACATGTGGCAGTTACATGTTCTGTAATAGTACCTACTACTGTCAAGCATGTTAAACATAATTTGTCTATCGATTTAGATACATAAATAGAATTATTAATTAAAAATATTATGAACGAAGAAACTCAACAAATGAACGAGGTAATGACGGCAATAGGTTCGTTGATTGTATCCGCAAATACTTAAAATTAAGTTACAATGGATGTTATAGAAATAATCAATGCATGGAAAATTGCTAACAATCCTACACCTAAACAGGAAGAATTAGCGGAATTGCGCGGTAAAATATGTGACGGGTGTCCATCAAAAAAAGTTATAACTAAAAAATTAAAACTTGCAACCATATGTGGTGAATGTGGGTGTCCAATATCAAAGAAAATATTTAGTCCTAAATTTAACCCATGTCCTTTAAAAAAATGGAAAGAGGTTGATACTCTTTATATCGAAGAAAAAAAAATAACAAACCTAATATAATATGTCCTTACTAATCAATGATGATTTGATATGGATTTCCATTCCTAAATGTGCATCAGTATCAATTGAAACAGCATTACTACATTCCAAACTTGATATTAAATTACATCCTGAATACCGTTATAACTTAGAAAAAAAAAATCTTAATAATCATATTCAAAGAGATATATTATTTTATGAGTTTGGAATACATCCTACTATATGTATAAAACGAAATTGGTTAGATAGGTGGGTGAGTGGGTTGGAATATATTTGGCAAAATTCAACTCGTAATGGGTATTCATTAAGTGTTCAATGGGAAGAAATTGATAATAATTTTATATATAATACAATTGATATAAATTTTGCAAAAACCTTATATTTTAGGGATAATTTTAATGATAATTTTAGAAAACTAATTAATAATCCAACTATTGAAATAAATAAAAATGACATCCCTTCAGGGTTTGTAACATTATTATCACAAAATTATTGGAAAGAAAATAAACCCTGCACTTATGAATTTGATATAAAAGAGCTTCATAAGTTTGAAGAATTTATACAAAAAAGGTATGGGGGTTCTTTTAATTTAGAACATTTAAATATAACACCAAAAATAAAAAATAAAATTGAAATAAATGATGAACTAAAAAATTATTTATGGAATGTATTTGAAAAGCCGTTTGAAAAACGCAATCAATTAATTTAATATGGTTATAACAATTTTAGCAGAACCAAGAAGTGGTTCAACTAATTTAGCTAATTGGTTTTATTTTAATAAAGAATTCACGGTATTATATGAACCAATTACAAGTCCGGATAAAATGTGGTATAAAAATAGAGTATCACCAAAATTGTGGGAATATAAGACTTCTCATTTATTAGTTAAAGAAATTTTTAGACCAGACTTAGATTTTTCGGAATTAATAGAAATTTCTGATAAGGTAATTATTTTATATAGAGAAAATACAATTGAACAAACACAATCTTGGTTAAATGCTAATAAAACAAATAATTGGGATAAAGCATGGGTATTTAAAGAAGATTTAATAAAAGATGAAGATGAGTGGTATTTTAATGAAATAAAAAAAGGAATAAAAGAAAATTATTTAAATAAAAATTATTTTAAAATATCATATGAAGAATTGTACCATAATAATGGTTTTCAAAAAATACTAGATTATTTGAATATTAATGAATTAGAAAACAAAAATTTTCCATACGGTAAAAAATATAGAATTGAAAAACCACTAATCACCTCAATAATCTAATGTTAACTTATTATTTAGAAAAAGGTACTTTAACACCCCTCAATAAGGAAGCCCCCTTTTTAGAGGTAAATAAATTGAATTTTAAAGATTCTACACCTATAATCCAACAAGCGATAGATTTATTTAACTCAGAGATAACGTGGAACGATATGTTTAATGTTGAAATTTCACGTGACAGAATATCGACGGGCCACAGGATGTTTATTGGTATTGAAAATAATAAAGTTTATGGATATTTTTGGGTTGATTTTATAGACGATTCTTACTATTTTTATAATGTATTTACAACTAAAAACTTTACACGATTTGGGTACACCGGAAGACATTTACTGAGCACTGTTATTAAAGGGGTCTTGTTTGATAAACCCTGTTTTTGTAAAATAGATGAATGGAATCAAAAATCAATAAATTTATTCAAAAAAATGGGATTTATTTTAAAAAAAATACCTAATATAAGACTTTACAATTGACAAAAAATCATATATACTTATAATTATAAAAGATAATAAAAAACAAAAAAAACAACATGGAAAAAAATACATTATTAGAAATTGGTGAAATTTTACAATTAGATAGTGAAATTAACGGTTTCACTAACCCACAAACAGGAGAACAGGTTTATGAAGGATTCCTTAAGCAAAATCTATCAATCATTTTAAAGTATGAATTAACAGAATTAAGTGAGGAACTTTCTAAAGAAAGAAAAAGAATAGAGGGTGTTAGAGACGAACTTATTCAAAAATTAGGTGAAAAAGACGAAAATGGGGGAATCATTGTAAGAATGTTTGACGAAGTAACAGACGATGAGGGTGTCGTAATTGGTAAAAAATACACCGAAAACTACATTGAATTCGATAACCAGTACGGTGAATTAATGAAAAGTAC
>Ga0181358_1000672_pt1 | contig 15291 bp, 11 predicted proteins | sample Fa13VDMM110SD_FD_130096 | JGI IMG/M metagenome (GOLD analysis project Ga0181358, IMG submission 130096) | Freshwater viral communities from Lake Michigan, USA - Fa13.VD.MM110.S.D | ecosystem: Environmental > Aquatic > Freshwater > Lake | place: USA: Michigan | collected 2013-09-24 | reverse complement strand
TATAGTTTGAGGTAAGGATGATGTATTAATTGAGACATAATTTGTTTGTCCTGCGATACATCCATTTGCACCGACTATTTTAGTAAAGGTATTTGATGGCGTGTATTGAAACCACGATGCTCCTGAATAAATTAAATTGATTACATCATATGGAATTAATGTGAAACTTGTTGCTGTAGCACTTATACCATATAAAAAAGTTGAACTCAATCCTGAGCTTATAGATATATTTACAGATGCAGTTGATTTAAATTGTATTATTTGCCCTACCGAATATCCAAATGGTATAGTTAGGGTTTGTGATGCAGTTGAACCAGAAAATATAACTAATAATCTAGGATTTACTGATAAAGACAATGTCGCTGATGCTGTATATGTTGCATATGTTGTTCCTGTTGTTGCTGTAATCCAATTTGTCCCTACACCGGTCGATGACAAAATTTGACCTACTGTCCCAACATCACCAGACGTGTCAGTTAATGTTGATTTTATTGATAGATTCCCATTAAAAACATTAGAACCTAACCAATTATTATTACTACTCAATAAAGTTGTTCCAGCATTAAGTGTTGATTGTATATATGAATAATACGATGATTCAAAATAAGTAGTTAATTGAACGTTGGTTCCACTAATTTTAACACAATATATTTCAATTATAATTCTATCAGTAAGTAGAAGACTAACAGCTGTGCTTATTGTTGCACTCAAATTATACACATCTGGATTTATTGATGGACTTGTATTAATATCAATACTATTTCCACTAGTAGCAATATCGGTTAATACTCCTCCACTATTTTTTCTAATTTTAAAAAAGTAATATACAACACTAGCTGTTGCAGATATTCCACCATATAAAGATAAAGACCATAAACCTGTCGGTATTTCTGTAATATTTATCGCATCGGATATAAAACTAGCTATTAATTGATTTGTTCCATCTGTTGTTGTTATGACTGACTGTTGAGCTGCTGATGATACTGTTTGTGATAATTTTTTATATGAAATTGAATCCACTGTTAATGATTCAGAATAATTTAGAAACAAATTATAGCCCCCAGAGTATTGACCCACCAAGCCATCCACATAAGATTTGGTGGTTAGATCTTTACCTAATAAAGGACTTACTGAATGAGGTGGTAGTGAGAAGGTTATTTGACCTGTTAATGCTGTATCAGATGTTATACTTGCGAGATTTGTTATATCATTACTATTCATATTTAAATCTGTTGATGCTGTATTACCGTTTGTCATCACAGTTCCTAATGTTGCGACCGTTCCGCTACCAACAACTGTTTGAACCCAAGATGTTGTCGGTATTTTTGTTGAGCTATCATTTGATGGTATTACAGTTGAAGTAGTGCAAGTCGGAGTATTAGAAAATATTGTATCACCTAAATTAGTCATACCATTTAATGTTTCATACCCTTGAGCTACGGAGAATTTCAAATAGTTTGCATTTAAGTAATCTGTATCGATAGTTTCTGTTTCTCCTGCCACCCATAGATCGGGATTAAATATTGATCCTTGTGTAGTTGTTTGTGCTGGATAAATTGACATTTTATATAATATATAATAAGATATAAAATTTATTTAATTAAATTAATTTCTTATATTTATATATATATTATGAATAAAAAAGATAAATCAAAAGCTGAACTAATCGATTGGTATAAGAAAATACCATCTAAATATCTGACTAAGACGCATAATCCTAATTTTCAAATACACGGAATTAAACTACCTTTTAGAATGCTGATAATAGGTGGATCAGGAGCAGGTAAGACACAAACATTAATGAATTTGATACATAATATGGGTGATACATTTAATGATATTTATGTAATAACAAAGAATAAGCACGAACCGATATATGAGTATTTGGAAGACAAATTAGGCAAAAAAGGTGTGTCAGTAGTCGAGGGTATAGAAAGTGCTCCAGATTTAGATAAAGATATTTCAAAAGAAGATCAGACTTTGATCGTGATGGATGACTTAGTTTTAGAGAGAAATCAGAAGCCTTTAGAAGAATACTTCATAAGAGCTAGAAAACAAAATTGTTCCTTAGTGTATATTTCTCAGTCGTATTTTGCAGTTCCACCGATCATTAGAAAGAATCTTAATTATTTAGTAATAAAACAACTAGCCAATTTACCCGACCTTTTTAGAATAATGAGAGAGTATTCATTAGGAGTAGAGAAGAAACAACTATTAAAATTGTATGAGAATGCAACTACAGCCAATAAGCAGGATTTCCTATTAGTTGATTTAGACGCCGAACCACAAGACCGATTTAGAAAGAACTTTAACGATATCTATGATTTATCTTAAATTCAATAAAATATTTTAAATTTTTACAAAAATATTATCTAAACATAGTTATATTATGTTGATTAGAAATGTTAAGAGCAAACACGATTTACAGAATCGTAAGAAACTTCAAGCAGAATTATTACAGGTGCAAATAGATAATGAAGCACTTTCAGAACAGAGAATGAAAGACTATAAAAATCCGAATAAGCCTCCTCCTGTGCCTCCACAGTATAAGACGAATAGTGAAATGCAAGAGGATGCATTAATACAACAAAAACAAGCAATTGATAATTTACGAACACTTAACTTAAATTATGCTGTTGCAGCACAAGTATCACAAGACTTAATCAAACTTCCTGATGGTATTGGGAACTTAGTTAAGTTAAATAAAAACTTTCCATTTATTAAGGGTGAAATTGTTAAAAAGTATGATCCTGCATATCTAGACGCTCAAACAATAATGGATTATCTAAAAGAATATTTTGCAGAAATTGATACAAGTATAGGTATTAATCTTGCTGGTTCATCATCGACTAACTTCTTTAATAGTGGTCCAACATCTGGTGCAATGATACTTCCATCTTATGAGGCGTTTTATGATTTACGACAAGATGTCGAAGCAATATTTAATTTATTTAATCTTAATCCAAATGATGTTAAAATAATATTAGATCAACTTGCTGGAATAAGAGATATCTCGCCTACAGATGATGAATTAAAAGCGATCGACACATTTCCTATTATTGAAAGACAAAGATTAAATAAAACTATTGAAAGGTTAATTAAAGTTTATAAAATACCAACAGCGTCATTTGTTTATGAGATCATTAAAAAACTTGATGCTATATCAGCAACAGCTCCAGCAGGTGGTGCGAGAGGTTTAGCAGCAGTCGCACCACCAACACCACAAGAACTACAATACACATTGGCTACCCTTAAAAACACATTAGCACAGGTGGATGTTAAAGCACAGGCAAAATTAGATGATTTTGTAGGAGAAATTCAGGCAGAACAAGCAAAAATATTACAAGCACAAGCAGGTTTATTAACTGTAAATGCTCCTGTAGTAGGTCGTCCGCTTGAACCTCCTATTGAAGGAATAATACCACCTGCAAATATACCTAATCAACAAGCATTAAGGGACTTTGTAATTGCCGATAATGAAAGATATTTAGAAGGTCAAATTATGGGTCTCGCGAATTGGAAAGGGAGAATAAGATTAAGCGATCCTAGAACAGCAGCAGTTTATGGTGGCTTATATTCAAACCAAGTCGCCACAATCGATGATGCACCCCCGCTTGCAGATTTTTCTAATGTTATTTTTGAAAAGGAGAAAAACGGAAGAGCTGCTTATAAAGAATTAAATCCTCCTAGATTGTTAAATGGTCGTGTTGTTGATATTTATTCTCTGCCTAGACAATTAGATAATTATCTTTTGATTGCTTATTTAAGAGATGGTGTGCCAGTCGTAGGCACTGCTATTAACGCAAAAGAAAGTTCGATAAGATACAAACAAGATGAATTAAAACAAAGGGTTGATACAGTAGAAAAACCATTATTATTCCAAAAATTAAGAGACGACCCTAATTATGATCCTAAACATAATAATGCCGACCATCTAATACCAGAACAAGGTTTTGGTATAACAAATAAAGTCATTAAACACTTTGAAAAAGATAACAAAGAAATGATGAAACTAAAGAAATCATACAACAAACATCTTAAGACTGAAAAGAAAGCGGATGATGAGAGCAGTAGTGATGAAGAAAAGATGGGAAAGGGTAAAATGGCTTTCAAAGGTAGAAGAATTAAATTAGGTAAAGGAATAGCAATACAAAAAGATGAACCAACATACAGAGAATTCGGTAAATATGTTATTCATTATCCACATCTAGTTAATAACAATTTATTAAATGTCAAATATCCTTCATTAGGATCAATACCAGCAATTAAGATCGTTAATGTAGATGATAACTTTAAAGATTTTATGATTGATGTATTAGAGAATGGTAGAGTGAATCAAAGACATTATAATAACTTAACAGAACCAGAAAAAACTCATTTCGTTAAAGTAGCTAGAGGAGCAGGATTATTGAGTGTTCTAGGTATAAGCTCAAATGGCGACGATCAAGAGTGTAATGATATCAAAAGATTAGAGTTATTATTTGGAGAAATAAATGCTGGTAATGATAACGATAAAATGATTAAGGAATGCAAAACATTAATTAAGAAATATGTAGCTAATGGACGTATTAATAAAAATAAAGGTTTAGAAATGTTAATGGAATTGGATTAATTAAATTTAATTTAATATAATAAAATATTTTATATATTATTATATTATATAATGCCGAGAACTCTTATCTTAAATCAAAGTAATATTGTAGCAAATAGTGGTAATTCAGTTTTTCAATACGATTTCCCTCTGGGTGGTATAACTTTTAAAGATGAATTCATCGCAGTTCAACAAATCACGCTATACAATTCAGTTTTTAATATATCATCATCAAATAGCAATAATAGTTTTAGTTATAAATGGGTTGATGGAACTACTACAGTAATTAATTTATCTGATAGTTATTTATCACTAGCAGAAATAAATGCGACCTTACAAGCCACAATGGTTTCTAATAAACATTATATGCTTACATCAACAGGATCGTATGTATATTTCTTAGAGATCGTTGTTAATGCATCAAGGTATGCGGATCAAATAAATTCATTTCAATTATCAACAACAATCGCTACTGCTAATTCTTGGACTTTACCTGCAGGAGCTACTTGGGTCATTCCTACTAATGCTATCAACCCTATATTCGTTGTTCCTTCAACTAATTTTCAAAATATAATAGGTTATACAGCAGGCAATTATCCTGCTGGAGTTATAACAGGAACACCACCAGCACAAGTTCAAACACCAGCATACACATCAACACAATCATTTTTATCAACTACTGCACCACAGATCATTCCTCAACCTTCTTACTTATGCACTTGTAGTTTAGTTAATAATCGTTTAGCAATCCCATCTCAATTAATTTTCTCATTAACTCCACAAGGTGTTGGTTTTGGTTCTTTATTCAATATACAGGTAGCTGAATTAGCTTATAATAAAGTTGAAGACGGGCAATACACTCAATTCAGATTTAGTTTTGTTGATTCATTAGGAGGCACAGTTAATTTTCAAGATCCTAATACTTTAATTCTTTTAGTTATTAAAAATAAATCTGAATTAGGATTTTTATAAAAATAATATATAATACAAATATATAACAATGTATATTTTAGCGAGAAAGAAGGCTGGTGGCGGATTTAACATTAAGGCGTCTAAAAATGGAGGATTTCAGAAGCTGATGAGACACAAAGTTGCTGGATATGGTATGGGGGCTGAAGTTTATGATAATTTGGATAAGGGTAAGAAAAATAGTATAGGTCATTTAACTCAAAAAATGAATCATTTATCAGTAAGAACCTCTAAACCAAGAAAATATATATCTTTAAATTTATAAAAAATATATAGAAACGTAATTTAATTTATTAAATAAATAATTGTTTAATAAATTAAAATATTTAGATTTTTTTTTATCTTACTATTAATATATATATAAAAATGGCTGACAATCTTGTATTTGAAGAAAGTTTAAACACTGAAATAGATCAAAGTGAATTCATCCAAAAACGATGGATCTATGTTAATGATAACAACTCACAAAATTACACATCACAAGTAGTTATAGATAGCACACCTTTATCAAATGCTGGTGGATGGATCAATTGGAGTGAAGGTTTTATAGTTATGCCTTTAGTAGTAAATCTTACAACCGACACAGCGGCTAATGCTGCGAAACTACCAGTAGGAGCCGCAGGAGTTAATTCTAATTTATCGAATTATTCTTGGGCTTTTAAAAATGGTTTCTGGAATATGATTAACTCGATGACTGTAGAATTTAATAACCAAAATATTATCCAACAAACTCCTTTCTTAAATGTATTTAGAAGTTTCAAAACTCATACTTCTTGGTCGCAAGATGATCTATTCAATGAAGGTATGTCTAGCGGTTATCACCCTGATGACGCAGGATCTTGGGCTTACTGTAATGATTATAGTGCAACATCTTTTCAAGATGGTCGTGGTGCGAATTGTGGTTTTACTAATAATTCAAATGTTGCTTTTTTCACTACTTCTAGTGCTGGTGGTGCTGTTGCTACTAGACAAACTACTTATCCTTCAACTAGTGTTGCTGGAACTCCAGTGATAGGTGCGGCTGCGGGTGGTGGTGTTGCTGCAGGAACTTGTGCTGTTGCTTATTCTGGGGCAGGTAATCCTTCCAATTTATATTCTGGGGAGAATGCTTGTAATAATGGTATGAGAAAGAGACAAACTTGGACTGGATATGACACTACAAATATCGCACATAATTTAGGTCAAAGTTTAGTTAATGGTGCTGATGATTGTAATAATGTTTATCGTTCATACAAGACACAGACAGCTAATGGTATAGTGAGTTGGTATGTATTTGCAAAACTTCGTCTAAAAGATTTAGCTGATTTTTTTGAAAAAACTCCTCTTCTTAAAGGTTCCACTATTCGTTTCTACATTAACACTAATCAATCGATAGTAAATTTCACAGTTGCAGCTGGAACAATAACTGAAACAACAGGTGCACTTGCAATATTTCCATCTTTAACTCCAAATTCAGTAAATGTGATTGGTGGGAATACAAACCCTCTTATGCTTAGTGATGCAAATTTCGGACAAGGTATGTCTCCATTAGCAACTTTATTATCCGCAGGAACTTATAATCTTTCGGTATCTATTGTTAAAAATACTTTCTCAGCTCAAACCAGTCCGTTTCCAGCTGCAGCAATACAATCACCTCTTACTGCGTGCAGATTATACGCACCTGTATATACAATGAACCCACTTGCTGAAAGTAAATATTTATCACTAACACCAACTAAAAAAATTCGTTATAAAGATATTTTCCAATATCAATTTAATAATAATGCTAAAGGACCCTTTAACTTTTTAGTAAGTAATGGTATTAGCAATATAGTGAGTGTATTAGTTGTGCCTTTTATATCTAAATCTAATAAAATAAGAGGAGTAGGTGATGCTGCTGGAGTCACTCGGGAACTTGCATTCCAATCTTATTTATCACCTGTATCTCCATCTCCTGCTGTGCCTGACCCTATTATGCTTACAAACTTCAATATTCTAATTTCTGGTGTAAATCTTTTCTTGAATAACGAAATGTATGACTTTGAAGCATTTAGAGAACAATTAATAACTTCCAATCAATTGAATGGATCTTTAACTACTGGATTAGCTTCTGGTCTTATTAATGAAGATATGTTCTCTCGTGGTTATAGATACTACTATGGTGATTGCTCTAGAGTTCTACCAAGTGAAGAAGGTGTAAGCCGATCAGTTCAAATTGTAGGAACTAACGCAAGTCTATTAAGCTGTGATTTGATGGTATTTGTTGAATTTATGAGAGAAATTACTATTGATATATCTACTGGTGCAAGAATTGAATAAAATATATTTTAGAATGCGATGTTTAAAAATATATAGAAATTTTTTATCTAACTTAATTATATATTATGCATACAATTAAGTTAATGAAACCCCCAATGCAAAGTGATGAATTTGTCCCTCATCAATTAGGAATTGCTAAACATCAAGCTAAAAATTTAATTTCAGGTAAGGCTGTTGTTATACCTCACAATAAAATGGGTGCTGAAGCAGGAGAGCACGTAATGATGTTGAAACCACAAAATGCACGGAAATTATTAACCTCTTATAAAAGAGGAAAAGGAATGAAAATGCGATTATCGCCAGATGAAATCCATCATACTATCCATCACGGTATGGGATTTACAGATATAGCTAGTAAAATGTTTAAAAAAGCATTAAAGAATCCAACTGTAAGAAGTTTTGCAGATAATGGTTTAGATTTTATAGGTGATAAAGTTGGTGATGTTGTTGGAAGCTACTTAAACAACCCTGAGATTGGAGATATGGTCGGTGATATGGTGAGTAAAAATGCTAAGAAAGTAATTAAGATACAGGGTCGTGGTAGTATCCTTGACGAAAAATTCTCTATTAATGATATTAAAAATACTGGAAAAGAATTATTTGGAAAAGGTAGTATCCTTGATGAAAAATTCTCTATTAATGATATAAAAAGGACTGGCAAGGAATTATTTACTGGAGGAAAATTAAAGAAAGGTTCTGCTGAAGCAAAAGCATATATGGCTAGTATCCGTTCTAAAAAGGGTTCTGGAATTAAAGGTAAAATGAAAAACGCATTTACTAGTAAGAAAGCTATTAGTGGTCTGAAAACTGTGGGGCATTATGGAATACCTGCAGCCACAGGTGCTCTAGGAGGAATCGCTGGAACATTTGCTGGAGGACCTATGGGAGGGGTTGCTGGTTCTGCTATGGGGTCTTATGTTGGTGATCAAATTAATAAAAAAATAGGTATTGGAATGAAACGAGCAAGAGGAAGACCTAGAAAAGTTGGTGGAGCACTCGCATCATCATCATCCGCTTATCAACAAGCATTAAGAAACAATTATAGTGGATTAACATTAAATAGTGCTGCTATTGATAATGCACCTGTTAGTAATTTTAGTGTGAATTCAAAGGTAAGACCATCATCAACCGAAATGACTCTATCTCCATATCAACGAATGGATAGCCCTGCAATGAATCCTTTTATACCAACAAGATCAACTCAGGTCGGCGGATCATCCTGCGGTTATGGTGGAAGAGGATTATACACTAGTGATGGTCGTGGATTATATTAATTAAATAATTAATTAAATATAAAATAGTTTAGATTTTGAAAAAAAATATCTAAATATATTATATATAAAAATAAAATGTCTTTTACTGAAAATGATGATCTAGAGTATGGCTTAGAGAAAGAGAGAGAAACCCTTGATGCGATTAGAATATGTTTCGATAAAGGATTGAAGAAAATTACAGATAAATACTTTTGTTTTGATTTTTCAAGTGATAGTTGTTATGTAGAGTTGAAGAGCAGAAGATGCACTAGCAGTAAATATCCTGACACTATGATTGGGATGAATAAATTAAATTACGCATCAAAGTCTAGAAAGCCAGTGTATTTTGCTTTTGGTTTTGATGATGGACTTTACTACTGGAAATACAATAAAGAAGATATTGATAATGGTAATGTTGAAGTTAGAAAAGGAGGAAGGACTGACAGAGGAATGGATGAAATAAAAGATTATGGTTATATTAAAACCAAATGTTTAATTAAAGTTTAAAAAAATTTGTAATTATATTATATATTATGCTTACAAATTTCGATATTGAAAGAATTGCGAAAAAACTAGATCTACCTATTGTAGGAGTATTTAGTAAAAATGAATTATTAAATACAGAAAGAAAAGTTGGATCCTATTATATTAATTTGATGGACGACGATAAGACCGATGCAGAAGGTAATAATGGATCACATTGGGTGTTAGCAAAAATTTATTGTGATGAAGATAGAGAAAATTATTCTAGTGATGAAGAAGAAAAAAAAAGTCATAAAGTATGTAATGCACTTTATTTTGATGCATTCGGATTCGGTATGCCTAAAGCTGTCTCATCATTCTTAAAACCTTTCAAACCTGTCTATTGTAATAATAGAGAGATTCAAAATATAAATACATCACAGTGTGGATGGTATTGCTTAGCTTGTGATTATGCATTAGAGCACTTACAATACAGTGATACATATCTAGAGGACTATGAGAAATTTTTAGAAATGTGGTCTAGCGACCCAAAAAAGAACCTAACTATTTTAAAAAAGTTTTTTAAACCACTATGATGATAATTAATTAAATAATTAATTAAAAAAATGTATAGAAATAATTAATTATTTAATTAAAAGAATTCAATTTAAAAAAATAATATCTAAATATACTATATACAATATAATGCATTCTACACTAATCAAAGAAACTAATGACGCAGGACACAATGGACCTGTTTGGCAACTTGGCGGTGAAAGTATCACTCAGTATGAAGGAGTTATGATCCTAGACTCTAATTTAGATAACTCACTTGCTGATATGACTGAAGTAGAACAACAACTACAACCTGATGAATATGGCATCAGACCTATTCTTGTAGCTAAGAAAAACACCTACACACAAGCTCATAGACGAGCACAACAAAAATATCGTGAAAAATTCCCAGAAAAGTATTGTGAAATACAAAGAAAACTTTATGGTGATAAAAAAACTGATGAAGAATGGAAGAAGAAATTTAATGAACGCAGTAGAAAAAACAACCAAGCATTTCGTGATAGAAAAACTAAGGAGATGCTTGAAGCAGGTGTTGTAATTAATCCTAGAGGCAGACCTAGAAAACCTAAACCTGCAGAAGAACCACAGGTCGAAGTCCCGATACAAAACATAATCACACCTAGTGATATAATTGATATCTATGTAGAGGAAGCCAAACAAACAGATCCTAGCACCGAAGTTATTACAGATGAAGTTGTCGTCGTGCCAGCTCCTGAGCCGAAGAAGAAGCGAGCATATAATAGAAAACCAAAAGAAATAATTATCAATTAATTATTTTAAAAAATGTATAGATTTGAAGTATTTTATTAGAATTTTGATAATTCTAATAAATTATATAGTATAATTAATTAATTAATTAATTAAAAAAACAATATAGAAAATTAATGTCTAATGTAGTATATATACTATAATAATGCCAAGATTAAGTAATTTAGACATTCAACTAAACTCAGCAAAAAAAGACCTAATATCCATCCAAAAGCGAATGGACCCTAGAACATTCGCATCATACATTAAGAAAATTAATAGCGCAAGTAGAAAAGATGTTGCTAAAAGACTTGCAGATGAAATCAGATTAATTAAAAATAAACCTGCACCACAAAAACCATTAACCACTGCTAATATTAAAAAACAAGCTAAAGCAAACACCCAATTACAACAAGATGTTGTTGCACCAAGAGTGCTAAGAGAAGCAACTTTAACTAAACCAGCAAGAGTAGAAACACTAAGAGATATCGCTAAACCTGATGCACGAGATGTATTAAAAAGAAAACCAAAATTTGTTAAACAAACATTAATTGATAGAGTCAGATTCTTTAAAAAATATGATTTCCACTACATTAATATTAAAACCGAACTACAATTTTATGAAGCTATTCGTGATGCACTTACTAGATTCCCAGAAGCAACATCAGTATCAATTCATTTGAAACACATTGATGGAGCTAACAGAGTGAGAAGTATTAGTTTAACTGCAAATGATCTAGCAACCTATACTGAATTCAATGATGCATTAAATAAAATCTTTCAAGGATACTTTATCGGTAGTGATGCAGTTAATGTTAATGAAGATGAAATTATTTACGATCACTTCGCTCTCGCATCTGCTGTTATTGCTGGAAATGGTAGCAGTGATAAAATGATCTTTGAAGTTGAAGGAATTGAAGAATCAAAAAGACAAGTAGGAAAGAAGACTATGGGTAATAAAGACTGTGGTAAGATCTGTCTTACTAAACTTGTTGAAGAAGGAAGTGATGCAATGATCGAGCTACAAAGTAAGAATTCAAGTGAGTTCAGAACTATGGATGGATTAGTTAAATTTATTAAAGATTGGGAACTACCTATTAATGTTATGGCTAACTCTTTCTTATTGAAGAAAGTTCATAGCGAGATCGTTAATAAAGGTGAAATGAAAAGAATAACTATTAAAGATAAAAAAGGTAATGACAGAAAATATGTATGCTCTAAAATGGATATTGGAGAAGATATTGAAATTGTATATTTTAATTACAATTATGCTGCAACATCAACAATTATTTTTGATGAATTCAACGAGCATTTTGATATCATTAAAAATAATGAAATTAAAATGTATGACAACATCTATCTAAGCTCTTGTTGTAGAATCATCAAGGGTGAGGAAATCCTATTCTCACCACGCCAAGCTAATATCAATAACAAAGCAATAAAAGAAGTTGAATTAAGATATCTGTTCTTTGATTATGAAACTGTTATTGATTTTGAGAAAAGCTCTTGTATGCAAGAATACTCATTATCTGTATTGAATCTAAATAATAGTCAATTAGAACTTTTAACCAAAGCTGATGATGAGAAAAATGAAAAGACTGTTGCCGAAATTAGAAAGCATCAATGTATGACATTCTTAGGCTTTGATTGTTCTATTCAATTTATCAAATGGGTCCTAGAACATCAAATGGATACAGCATTCGTATTTGTAGGATTCAATAATGCAAATTTTGATAACTTCATTCTACTTGACTCACTATTAAGATATAATGAGGTTAATACCGAATTCTCTATAGGTGATATTTTCTACAACGGATCTCAATTATTAAACTTCTATGTTTCAGGTCGTCATAACACCTTCGATATCCATAAACATCTAATGGGATCTTTGAAAGCTAACTGTGATAGCTTTAAAATTAATTGCTGTGCTAAGAAATCATTCGATCACAATAAAGCTCAACAATTACATCTTGAAGGAAAACTTATTGAATTTATTACTGATAATGATGAACTAAAAGAATACAATGAATATGATGTATTGGCGACTGCTGTTCTATTCTGTAAATATCGCAGAGCATTAAGCGAGATCCCTGCAACTAAACCTTACGCACCATTATTACATTCAATTAAAACTATTGGTTCATTAATCTATAAAGTGTTTGATGCTTCTAAAGCTACTAAGAAATTTGATCTACCTAAATTATCATACGAACAATATACTGATCTACAAAAATCTAAAATTGCTGGTCGTGTAGAATTATTTAATGGAATACAAAAAGTAGAGGAGCGTTTAGTATCTACAGATGTATGCTCTCTATATCCTTATGTTATGTCTGTTGCACCTGTCTATTATCCTTGCGGTAAAATGATTAATACTGATAAATATATGGGTCCTGATACTATTGGGTTCTACTACTGCGACATAGATCAAAGTAATTTACGAGCAGCCAATCTACCTAAGATCTATGCTAGAAAGACCGCTATTGAAAATGACTGGGGACACGAAGTAGTCTTAGAAAATTATTTAATTAGTAATGTTATGATTGAACTACTTAAAAAATATAACTGTGGAGTTGTTATTAAAAATGGTTTCTATTTCACCGAAAAGAAAAAGTCTTGTGATATGTTTGATTTCTTACTTGACTTTATGAAAGCAAAGAACGAACAAGATACCAAAAAGAAAAACAAAGATGATACTTACAATTCCGCATTACGTGAAACATTAAAGCTTCTAATGAACTCCTTATCAGGAAAGGTCATTGAAGGATTACATACTGAGAAAACACAAGATGTAAATTCCGTTGCAGAGTATGAAAAATTGAAAGACAAATCTCAATCTATTAATTTTATTAATGCTATCGGAAACAAAATCTTTATTACATATGAGGTTGATGCAGAAACCATCATCAATAAGCAAAGACCTATCTATCTTGGTGTGCTTATTTATGATTACGCTAAAAGCTATATGTATGAAAACAGTTATAGCAAAATTGGATTGGATCAATTATTATATACTGATACAGATGCATCAAAATTCAGATACACAAAATTCGAATCTTGGAAGAGATGGGTTGATGATAATAACATCCAAGTCCCTCATCACCCTGAAGTAGAACTCATCGATGAACGATACAAGAATCACAAGATCTATCAAAGTGATAGCAAGGTCTTTGGATCATTCGAGGATGAGCTCGAAGAAATGGTTGGAGAAAAATATACATTCTATTGTGTTGAGAAAAAATCTTGGTGTTATGCTGTTGATGGCAAATCTAAATTCCGCTTTAAAGGCTTGAATGGTTCAGCTCTACTTTTATCTCTAGGGGAAGATTTCGTAGAGCAGAAAACCATCAAGCACAAAGCTAAGGGCGGTAAAGAAGCTTGGGAAGAAGTTAAATACCAAATTGCAGAAAATACCGAATTAGAAGTATATAACTTCGCACAAAATAATAAACATCTCGCTATTGAAGCTAAGAACGAACTTAACTTCTTTGAAAGAATATACACCACAGGTGAAGCATATTTGTTATGCAATTCATTTAGAAAAATTGTCAAAAACTCAGCTCATAATGTCGTCCTAGGGGATGACGACAGATATAACAACCTGATGAATAAAGTTCAAGTCAATTATATGATGAAGCATATTAATTTATATAAAAAATAATGTATAGGTATATTATATATGAATAACAAAAATACTTTACTTAAGAGAGCTATGGAATTAGAACAAGCTATTGATTTAGAAAATAATAGAATGCTACTTGGGAAAAACAAATATCATTCTATGGGTCGTCCTCTAGTTAGAAAAGCTGAGGCTATGCATAATACTATAAATGATGATATTGAGAAATTAACTAATACATTATTTCATAGATATGAAGTAGCTGGAGAAAAAGGTTCTAATAATAAGGATAACCTTTCTCTTTTAGAAAGAGGTTTAGCAGAAGGCAACGAATTTGTTAAGCTACATCGTAAAAGTAGAAGAACTAAGCCTGCAGTAGTCAGTGAAACAATAGAAACGAATTTTGAGAATATCATACCCTATGATGATAAACACGAACGGCTAATACATTATGCCGAAAAATATAGAATCCCTTTTATGAAAGCAGGTGTGAAGAAATCTTTGAAAGATCTAGCACACGATATTCATAAATTCGAAATGAAGAACATTAAACAACTAATGAAATTCGGTCTAGATAAGAAATATAAAGAATACGGACACTATATATCATTATTATAAATTGAAAGAGGTAATTTTTATCTACTTTTTTTAGAATTTTTTCGAATAATTTAAATTTTCTCATCGTTTTGTGAGAGAATTTATTGATATTTTGATTTTTAGACTTTAACTGGTAAATTTTTTGATGTTAGTGTATCATCTCCTTTTTTCCTCTTCTC
>Ga0181358_1000671_pt1 | contig 15305 bp, 13 predicted proteins | sample Fa13VDMM110SD_FD_130096 | JGI IMG/M metagenome (GOLD analysis project Ga0181358, IMG submission 130096) | Freshwater viral communities from Lake Michigan, USA - Fa13.VD.MM110.S.D | ecosystem: Environmental > Aquatic > Freshwater > Lake | place: USA: Michigan | collected 2013-09-24 | reverse complement strand
TGATAACAGTAACATAATTTGCCCAATGAGTTTTTTCACTTGGAAGATAATCGTTAAGAGCTTTTTGAAGTTGTTCTGGAGTTGGAGTTGTCCCAACCGTTAATGCTTCTACAATTGCTGCTACATTGTTGATCATCTTAGCTTTTTCAATTCTATCGTTACCAGAAACTGCTTGATCAAGAACAACGGTACAAGCTAATACTACTGCTGGCTTAACATAAGGAAGGGTATTTTCAACACTTGTTGCAACATCGACTTTTCCAGTTTGAGTTGTAGCGCAAGCACCAAGAAATACGCTCAAAAGAGCAACTGCGACTAATTGTAATTTATTCATATATGATCTCCATGTGGGTGTATTCTTTCTTCTGCTTCAGCTGTAGAAGCTACTGTCCCACCAGTAACTGCTGCATCTTTTACTGTAAGTGCAAAAATAATACCAGATACAACTGCTACTAATTTTGAAATTCCTGTTATATAAGCTTCTGCATGATCTGGAAGAAATGTTACTAACGAGGGATCAGAATGAATTGCTATTGCAGTAGAAACTGCTACAACTGTGGCTACTCCAGATGAGCTAGATCTCCAATTGGGGCCAAATATTTTAGATAGCATAGTTTTCATAATAGATTACACATTATTACAAAAGAAAAATATTTAATATTCAATACATGGAATAGGAGCTCTGGCTAAAGATGTAGTAAATGAGCTCCCAATTGTGGCGTTTAAGTCCATGCCAGTTTCATAAAAAACCGCAGTAGAATTTCCATTAAAAAGAGTTGTATTAAGGGTTGATTCCCCAAAGATTTCTCCAAAAGTCTGAGCTGATGTTGACCTAAAAGTTGCAACTGTTGACGATACTCCTGTGTTTGATGTAGCTACAATATATGGCCCCTTTTTTAGAGTTAAAGGTATATTTGCTTTGAAAATTCCTGTTGTAGTGCAATTAATAGATCCACTGTGAAATAATTTAGCTCCTTCAAAACCATTCTGCCCAGAATATATACCATATCTAATTGGAAATGAAGATAGTGCGGCGGCACCGCTACTAACTAATTCAATAGCTATATTTGGATTTACAGCGTCTTTTTTAATAAGAAATGGAAAATATTGAATACTTAGATAATTTGGCACAGAAGAAGTGGTACTTCCAACGCCCATAGGTCTATATCTTCTTACTGCAGAGCTTGCTGGGAAAATGTCTGCTAAGGTTGGAATATTTGATGTTCCTAATAAATTAACGGCTCCATCTCTTATACTAATATCAACTCCAGAAAGATTTAAAGAATCAATACTGTCTAAATTAATTCCTTCTGCAAATGTTTTGATTCCACTAATAGTTTGATCTCCAGTTGTATAAACAGGATTTTGTTCGTCTGTAATTACTTTTTCCCAAACGCTATTTTTTCTGATGTATAAAGCGTCATTTATTTTGTTATAGATTGAACCATTATTTTGAGTTGGTAAATTTGCTGATTGTATTGAAAAATTTGCTCCATCATTACTTGAAAGATTAATTGAGCCACCAGGAAAATTATTTGATGCTGATGTATTAATTGAACCACCAGAAAATAAAACATAAGATGGGGTATCACGATTAATATAACCTCTTGTGATGATTGATCCTCCAACACTAGAAGTATTAATAGAACCACCATGTGCTCCAATATAATCTCCAGCAGACATATTTAATGAGCCAGCATTTACTATTCCAAGACTGGCCCCTCCCCCATTAGATCCATTTGCTGTAATAGACCCTCCATTACCAGCGCCATTAGAATCTACGCCAAAACCTCCTCTTAATGATATGCTTCCTGCATTGCCTCCATTCCCATCTTGAGCATTTCCACCTCTTAAATCTATAGATCCAGCATTTCCACCTATACCGACTCCTAATACTCCTGGGCGAAGATCAATATATCCACCATTTCCATCTACTTGGGCACCAGAAAAATATATTGGAGAATAAAAAGTTTTATTTCCACTAATAGTTTGATTGCCTGTTAAAGAAACAACTTCATCAGATAAAGCTATATCTCTAAGACTAAGATCACCAGTGTTTAATATTTGTGGTCTTTGATTTTGAAAATAATAACTATCTCCTTGAAAAACTAAACCATGATAATCAGGATCAAAAGCTATTGATGTTTCTTTTGTATTATTAGCTAAAACAAATTTCATTCCTTGTGGCGTATCATCTAAGCCACTTATAACAAGATTATAATCATCATCTGAATAAATGGCGTTTTCAGGACCACCTATTTGTATTTTACCTTTAAATTTTTTATCTCCACGAATAGTTTGATCTCCCGTTAAAAGTACGCCTTCACCAACTAGGACTATTCCAGAATAATTAACGTATGGTCTTTTGTTTAAATTCAAAACCCCTGTTTTATAACTTATATTTATATAATCTCTAACTATTGTTCCGTCTTCATTATACTTTGTTCCAAATAAAAATCTTGCGGCTTCACCAGAGTTAAATTGAATAAATGCAAATTTGCTACTTGGAGCATTTTTTCCCATTTGAAAACTATGCTTATTATTTGTTAAAATAATATCTTTATTACCAAAATTCAAATTAATTATTGGAACAGTTTGTTCGTCGTTTCCAGAAACAAAAACTATTGGATCTATGAAATATTGTTCTATTCCACTTAAAACTAAAGCGGCTTTACTGCTTCCACTAATTTGATTAAAAGAAAAACTATTATATGGATAATTTGAAATTATATTACTATTCATTATGAACTCTATACATAAGGATGGGTTACGCAATTAATATAAATACCTTTATTCTCCAATGAGTCTTGTCCAAAAGTATATCCATAATTAGAACAATTTTTAAATGTGCCCTTTATTTGAGTTGCTTGAATACCAAAAGAAGCTTCTCGCGCATGACAATTTTCAAAATTCCCATTAACTTCTATACCAGCAAAACCAAAAGATAAAAAACCACCAATACAATTCGTAAAAGTTCCATTTGCCCATCCATAAGCACCAAAAGAATAATTACCAGCATAAACATTATTGTAAGTACCATTGTAAGTTGTTCCAATTCTCATTGATTGAACAGATTCTTTGAGGGTAATAAAATTAACATTTTCTATATATGTATATCCAAAATTTTCTCCTGGACCAATATTTCTAAAATATGCAGATGGTAATAAATTCAATCTATCTTGAAAATATTGTTTATCTTCTCTCGATAAATTTTCTGTATGCCATAAAGATATGTAAGATAAGTTGGTATTTTTAATTGTTAAATTTCTTAAAACAACATCATCTTTTAATTGATTAATTGTTCCATTATTTTCAACTCCAATATCTGAAGTTATAACACTTCGATCTTTTTCATCTAAACCAATAATATCAATACATTGATAATTTAAAACCAAAGAAGATTTTCCTAAATCAAAAGTTCCAGGCTCTAGATATATAGTATATCTATTTTCTCTATTAAAAAGCTGCCGTGAAATTTCATAATATTTTGAAAGTAAATTTTTTCCATTTTCTAAAGGATCTTCACCAGCTTTTAAGATAAAACTTTTAGAAGATTCTCTAGGTATTAAATTAAGATAGTTCATTTTAAATTATATTCCTGGATTACTTGTGATGGTTGCCCATCCAGAGTAATACGAGTTGTTTACACCTAATAATTCTATGGATTCGTTTTTTTCCAAAGATATTGAATCAACGCTATCTATATATGCAGAGCCAGTTATAGTTGTAATTCCACTACCAATATTTTTTATATTAAATCTTAATCCGTTTGATACTGTAGGTAAAAAACCAGTAACTCCAGAAGCATAATTTACTAAATTTAAGTAATTGTCTGTGATATTAAAATTACCAGTATGATAAGTAAAATTACTACTAATAACACCAATATTACTAATTCCAAGAAATGATTGATTTATATATCCAGAAAGTTCCGCCACATCTAATTGCTTCAAACGAATTAAATTTGGCATATTACTTTACCTTACTGTGATATAAAATGCTAGCTAGATAGCTGTCTAGTTGATGATCATAAGCTATATTATTTATGTTCGCAATAACTTCTTGATTTTTATCAAAAGGTTGATTTATGTAATCTTCTATTTTAGCATTCCAATTTTCTGGAGATTCATTAGCGATGATTAATTTAGAAATTTGATTTGCAACATCTTTTTGATCAAAGCTTAGTTTTTTAATCCCATGCTTCTTTCTCAAAGATGATGCGACCTCTTCTTCTAATTTTTGAGCAGAGATAAGATTTTCTTTTACTTTTGAAAGACTATATTTTTCTTGTACAGAAGCTTTGGATTGGCCGCCTTCACCAATTGGTTTAACATTTTTAGTAGATTGAGGAATACCAGTTGTTCCAGTTGGTCTACCAGCTTCTCCAGCGCCAATTTTTGCTCCACCAATTAATGGTTGATAGAGTCCTTGGTCTCTTAGTTCCTTATATTTCTTTTGAGAAATTAATGCGTCTTCTGGCTGCGGAAGTCTTCCAGTATCAATTGCTTTTAATCCTTCTTCTGGAGTTAGGATACCAAGCTCCATTAATCTATTATAAATTCTAGAATATTGAACATCGTCTTTGAGGTCAATATCATCAAATTCTGGAACTGGAAAATTCTTAAAACCTAGATCTTTGCTTATTCTTCTAACTTCTGGAATTATAAATTCATTTATGAAAGTTTGTCTAGCTTGTTTTAGTCTTTCGATAAATACTTGAACTTTAATACTTGTGTTTGCAAATTTTTCATTGCCAATAAGAATATTATTCAATCCCATTTGAATGTCTCTATCAACTACTTCATATTTTTCTGGCCCAATAAGATTTCCAATATCAGGAATAACAAATTGAGCTTTTGTTGTATAGTCTGCAATAAGAACTCGGCCAACGCTTTGATTTGCAAATAAATTTTGCATTGCTTCAAGATTCTTTTGATTAACTCCACCTTTATCTGGATCTGTTCCCATTGTAACGAGAAGAATTGCTTGTTGCATAGTCCGAGTTATTGCCATATCCATTTTTTTCATTTCAGCTTTCCAATTAATATCGTCTAATACTGGAAAACCCATAGGCACAGCAAATGGCTCGTAATCTTGTTTTTTATAAAACACAGCACAAAGTCTTTCTCTTTCTAATGGTAGAGTTAGAATTCCAACGGTTCTTTTCTTAATTAATTCTTGAGTCTCTGGGGGAAGGCTTTTCAGTACCTCTTTATCTTCATCTGTCTTTGGGGCTTTTAGTCTTTCTAATTCATAATCGCTTAATACTTTATAAAATCTTCCAACAGAAAAATTAATAGTTCCACCAATTTGAATATCAGATGGATTTAATATTAAATATCTTGATGGTAAATTAACAGACGCTTTGGTAGATGTTAAACCAAATGCTTGAGTAATTTTATTAACATCTGAATCTGAAACTTTTGTATCAAATCTATAAAGGAATACATTTCCAGAACGATAGTATTCTCTAAAAAACTTATCTTGTAAATCATAAATATTTATTTTCTTAAATAAAGCATCAAAGAAATCTCTGCTTTTTTGACTTCCACCTTTAAAATAAAGGGTACTGCAAGAAAATTCAGTCATCAAATCAATAGTATTTCTAAATATAGCAAAATTATAATACGCTTTTTGGCATAAAATGACAGCATCCCTTACGTTCATATTGGATGCATTTTTTACTCCAGTTGAGTATCTAAAAGGAATTAATCCCTCATCAATATTCTTAAACCTGTCACTTCTTACAATTCCTGCTGCACTATTTCTACGCATTTGAGTAGACTCTGCAGTGCCAGATGTCGAAGCCTTTGTTTCATAAAAGGAAGCTTGACTTACCATTAGAGGTTGACTTTCCTCGTTTTTGGTTATTTTTGATTTATTTTTAATTTTTTTAGCCATTTTACTTCAAATATTACACATTATCCAAGCATAATAGGAGAAAAAGTTGCTGTTTGGGGCTCATCTTTCTGTAGCATAATATCATTATAGCACTTTAGAGCCCAATTTGCTAACATAAATGCTGAATAATTGTCTTTTCTGGCTTTATTCGCAGAAGTGCTTCTTTTTAAATGTTGAGGCAAATCAAACGTTTGAGTTCCTCTGCTTGTGCTAGAATGCTCTACTATAGCGCATTGTTTTTTAGTTTGATATATAAAGTCATCTTGATTTTCTATAAAGTCCAATAGCATCCAATCTTTTTTATCTTCTGATTTCATTAAATCTATTGGCGCACCTTTATTAACAACTGAATTAAAAAATGATTCATTCGCTGCGGTTTTACTTGCAAACCATATTCTCTTATAATCAATACATGCTTGTAAGTACTCGTTAGCTTTACGAATAAATGTACTTGTGAATACTTGATTAAAGGCTATTCTTTTATCTTCGATATTGTATTTTCTTTTTGCGTTCTTAACCATTATATCATAATCTACGCCTTCTAGATCACTATCAAATTCAAAAGTTTTAATTTCTAGTTTTTGTTTTTTAAATAGTTCAGATTCATTACAAGCAGAAAGAAATACATCTGCTCCTGCGTTATCAAGAATCATGAATACAATATTAAAATTATTTAATATATAATATAAATAAGCCACGTGATTTTTAAGGTTTCCTAAACCAGCATAAGTATGCACTAGAGTCCCATTTTTAGTTTCATCATCATATTCTAAAACTGCCATAGCAAAATAATCTGCATTTGGACTATCGCTCATATTAGGATCGATTCCTAAAATATATTTTTTATTAGGATCGCCTTTCAAAAGAGTGTGAGGACTTTCTCCAGTTTTTAATGTACATTCTTCCATCTTTTTTGCATTAAAATAACTATCACTACCGTCTGTAAATCGAGCGCAGTATTCTCGAAGAAAACTGCTATGACTAGATCCCCCAGCTTGAGCTTCTTCGATAATTGTTTTATCGATCATTTCTTCTGGAAGAGCTTCATAACTCATTTGACTAACAAAATAAGTCGCTTCAGTTTCCTCTTTAGAAGTAATTTTTTCTGACCATTCTAAATATGTTTTATAAAGATTTTCAAATGTATAACTTGCTGAAGATAGGGCTACCATTTTACTTGTATTTTCAAAAACAGCTCTATCTTCTTCTTTCATCAGGCCTTCTAGTATAAGTTTATCTTCCATTTCCCTGATCTGCATTCTTTCTTTTATGTTTTGTGGAGCTACTAAAAATGGCATTAATACGTTTTTAATAATTTCTTCGGGAAGCAAAAGAAACTCATCAAGCACAAGGATATTCGCGCGAAAACCTCGAATTTTTTCACCATTAAGAGGAATAGCGACAATACTACCACCATTAATTTGCCATTCAAATTGGTCATTTCTTTTTGCCTTTGCTCCGAAACATTGAGAGAGTAATTCTGCACCTTTACTATCTACAATTTTTTCTAGATTATTAAAAATAAAACGCGCAGTTCTAAAGGTTGGGCCAGCAATAAGAATTTTTGTGTTAGGTTCAAATACGCATTGAAGAAAACAAAATACTGCTGCCATAAATGATTTACCGCAGCCACGACCAAAAACGCACATATTAAAGTTTCTATTCATTAGTGCTTTAAGATGAATTTCTTGATAAGGAGCGAGCTTAACTCCACTAATTAATTCTGTTGTAAAACCAATATTAGCTCTTAAAAATTTAGCCAAACTAATTTTAGCTTCTTTATCGTTAAGATAACCCTTGAGTTGTGCTAATTCAGCATTAACATCTTTAACTTCTCTTAAGTATTTATCTGGACAATATATCATAATAATTTCATATCATATGCTAGTTGTAAATCTACTTTTTTATAAAAACAATTTGATGATAAAATTCCTTCTATTGAACTCTTCATCTCTGCTCTTCCATCAACAAATAAAAATTGAAGGTTACTATATTCTTGCATTAATTGTCTTACATTATGGAATATATATTCTGGAGTAGCTTTAATCTTTTTGCTAATATGAGGAAGATATTGAAAACTAAGCGCATTAGATAACTTTTCTTCTACTATAACTATTAAGTAGCTATTGTTTACATGAGCTTTTTCTATTTCATTTTTAAATCTATCAAAGTTCTTGACGCTAAGAGTGCTAATAAAATCGCTTAAGCTTTTTCTTTCTATATAACAATTGCAATTATCATTATTAGCAGTATAGTCGCCAAATGGTAGAGTTTTTATTTCAAAAGGAATATCAAACTTCAACCAATTCTGTTCTCTAGTATCAACATATATGGTATTTTTTGAATTTAATTTATTTTTAAATTGATTGGTAATAATGTTTGGATGAATGAATTTATTTTCTAATCCAATATCAGAGCATAACTCATAATAATCATCAAATATTTTATTATAGAATATAATGGATGGACTCATGATTGTTCTGAGTTCAATTTGAGATGGAGCGTAAATTAAATTTTTATCGTTTCTTCTTTTAACCAATAATCCTCTGCAATACTCTTGAGCTTTTTCTATAGTTTGTTGTTTAAGCCATTTTTTAAGATTATTTTTATCATTAAAATCGCTATTAAGATATTGCTCTTTAGTTTTAAAATTTATTGTATCGCCAGTTAAAAGATCGAGCCGTGGATAATAAGTATGATAATATTTTTCTTTATTTAAACCGTAACTTCTAAGCGCAAGATGAAGGCTTTTTTCATCTTTGAACTCTTTGCCATCTACTTTACATATTACACTCATCCATTTAAAATCTCATCTCTTGAGATTCCTAGAATTTTAGATTTAACTTCATCCATAGTAGAAAGTCTGTCTATTTCTTTTTCTATAACTTGTTTGCGCATTTCTGCCATTTTTAAAAGTTTGCTTCTACTCTCTTCTTCTTTCCACATCTGAACTAAATTAATAACTGAAGCTGTTTCTTTTACTTGTTTGCTTAATTTATCGCTACGCTTTACTTTAAGATCGTTATTTAATTTTTGTTGACGATTTACGCAATCATTGTACTCTTTTCTAGCTGTACTACTAGCTTCTACTAAAGCCATAGGTATTTTTCCATCTTCTTGCATAGAAAGTTCAATTTGATGTTGTAATACATTAATTGTTTGTTGAATATTAGAAGATATAACAACCTCTGTACAAAGAACAATATATTGATCTACCTCTTCTTGAGAAAGATCGCCTTTATCGTAAGTATATCTAACAAAACTGCTTTCAAAAAGTTCTCTGTCAGCTTCATTATCATAAATATTCATTTGATGAATAAATCTATGAGTATTCATATAGCTAATTAAGGAGTTAATTTCTTTTTTATGTTTATGAGTAAGTTTATTTTTATCAATTCCATCTAAAACATATTTATTAATTTTAACAATCATTCTTTCTTCGCTGCGAGGTGGCTTATAACCTTCTGTAGATGCATTTTCATTTTCTGTATTGTTAAATTTTATATTACTAGGAATATTCTTCATGTATTCCAAAATGCTCCTAGTCTCTTGACATAAATTGGTTAATGATTCATCTTTAAATAATATTTTAGCCATCTCTAAACCCGTCATTGTATGACAATTATTACTAATATATTCTTTTTGATCTAAAGTTAATTCTATTAATCCTTTGGCTTCATATTCATGACTTTTTTTAGGTTTAATTTGTCTTGAAGCAAGAAATGCCTTTACTGCTTTACCTTCTTTGCTTCTGCCATCTAGATCATCTCTATCAAAAGCAAGTTTAACTAATTCCGCTAAAGATGGAGGATTTTCTGGACGATCATTCCATTCTTTTAATAGTTTTAGTTGCTGCTCTTCTGTTAAAATTAAAATATCTTCGCTCATACAATATCAATATCTCCATTGTAAAGATGCTTTTTTACTTTAAGCATGATAGCTTTCTTAAGATTTTTAATTTGTTTGTATCCTGCTGTTCTATTCTTTTCTGTTGTTCTATATCCCATTAATTTTGCAACTTGTTCTTCGTTTTTATGTTCAATATATAGATGTGTATAAATTTTCCATTCTATTGGTTTTAAAATCTTTTGCATTTTAGAATGAATATTGTCTGCTGTTTTTTCTAAATCAACTGCATCATTTTTTATGTCATGGACTTCGTTTAAATGATTTTCCATAGTAACAGGGAGCTTGGTGTCGTGTGCGTTCTTTTTACTTTTTACCCAATTTGCGTATAGTGGACAATTAGTACATTGTTTTGAGTAAATACTACAGCCATCATCTGCTTCTGCAGCTGCGCATTTTAAGCATGGTCTTGTATAGTTACTATAAGTATTACGTATTAAATTTTTAATTTGATTGCTAATAATTCTATTAACCCAAGGCGCTAATGGTTTGGTTTGATTATATAGATGCCATTTTTTATAAATATGAATTCTTAAAATTTGAGATACATCTGAAAAGTCCATCCAAGATATAGCTGTAAGATTCCATTTGTTTCTTCTTTTGAAGATTTCGTTATCTATTTCTACAATACAACCTTCAAAATTGCGTTTTTTATTAGGCATTTTGTTATTGAAATCGATTATGATCTTTTGCGATTTCTACTTTTTGGTTTTATTGCGGAGCCTTCTTTACTTAGATTTTCTAGTTGTTCTTTTTTATTAATAGGTATTTTTGATCTATTTTTTCTTAAATTATTTTCTTGACCAGCAGATCCAATAATATCTCCTATTTTTTCAGAAATATCTGGTTGAATATTAATATCAAAAGCTAAACCATCAATATCTGGCACTTCGTTTACTTCTGTAATTTCAGTGTCATCATCCTCATAATCTTCTGGTTCAATATTTGGTCTTTTAGCTTTAGTTATAGTTGGTTTTTGCATTTGTACTGGTAAAGCTACTTTTTCTTCTTTTTTAGCACCAAAAAATGAATTTCCGCAATTTGTGCAAAATTTAGGCTTACTTAAGGAATATTCAGTTGGCGAACCACATTCAGAACAATAAATTTTTAACATATATTATTATATGCTAAATAAAGAGTATATTCTAAATATTTAAATTGAATTTAAATTTATGCTAATGATATTCCGTATTTATTATATAATAAACTATGGCGCGTAGGAAAGAGTAGAGGTTGGGGCTTGTTCATCAGTGCCACCTATTGATACCCAAGTAATTAAATCAGGAGATGAATATGTACTATCTCCTATAGTATCATCATATATAATCCATTGAGATCCATTCCAATAAAGTTCATTGTTAGAAAAGAAGTATTGTCGTTTCCCATTGACAAAATTCTCATTCCAAACATAATTACCATTAGATGTGTCTTCTCCAGCACCAGAAATAAGCACCGCTGTTGGTGTATATTTATCCATTAGATAAGCTTCAACTTGCTGGCGTTCTTCGGTTGTGAGGACTCGGGTGTAAACAACAATTTCTGCTATGCTTGATGCCCCACCAATAATTGTGTTGGCTGTGCCAGCGTTACTCGAAACATTGCCAGTACCAACAGATGCTCCATTCAAGTATAGCGAGGCAGTAGAGGTATTGAATGTTGTTCCAATTACATAATTTGTATTACTGTTTGCATCTACACTTGAAGTCACAACATCTCCTTGGTCGGTTGTAACAAAAAAAGTATCAGAACCTCCTCCGTTGCGAGCAAAAACAAAAGCTCCGCTTAACCCCTCTTGGGTTATAATGTTTCCACCTGTTGAAGCAAATCTAGCCACAACAATAACTGTCCCGATAAAAGAAACATTATCCCAAATTACAGGAACTGACATATTTGAGTACCCGTCAAAGGTAATGAATGATTTGCCTCCAATCAGAGAATAAGTACCATAATTATTGTTATTACCAGCATTTCTCCCATTCCCACTCTGATCTGCCCATACAGTTACATAGTTTGTATTAACAGTGCTTGTGATTGAAGATACAGTTGTTGGCGGTGTGGGGTTAGTAGCATAAGCAGAGCCAGTTCCAAGTGCTGTGCCAACTCCTTCAACCAGCATAGTCCAAGCTCCGTTAGGAAGGGCATTTGAATTCGTTGCGATTGCAAAAGACTCTGATGTTCCATTATTGGTGTACCACAATTCCCAAGCTCCAGAGCTTCCTCGTATATCATAGGTAATTCCACCATCAACATTTAGTACTTTTGAGTTATCAAACGGATTGGCTTCTCCAAATTGATATTGACCATTTCCACTTAAATAATCATTCGTCAATCCAGAGATAGACGGAGGAGTAGTCCAGTTCCCAAATGTTTCCCAGCCAAGCCCATCATAAGAAATATATCCAGCGTTTGTAGTAACGCTCCCCAGGGTAATCGAAGCTGTTGTTATAAAAAATGATCCTCCCTCAAGAAAACTCCAAGAAATTGTGGAAGCTTCACTTTCTAAATCATAAGGGTTTACTTCGAAATCATCAAAGTTATAAGTTGGAACAGATGTTGCATCAAATGTTCCAGATACTGCACCAGAAAGAACAATTCTAGATTTATAGTCAAACGAAAATTTTGTAACCCCAGTGTCAGCCTTTAGCCGAAGACTAGGAAAGAACATGTTATCTATATCTGGAGCTTGTGGACAAACTTTAGTGGCTGTGTGAGTAGATGGCCATGAGGCTTGCCAAGGAAATTGTGAGACAGTTAATGATCTTACAATTTCATTTCCAGCATTTTTATAAACCCAAGGACTTGAAGAGTTTGCTCTATCTAAAGTTTCATCTCCAGGAGTATTACCTGTATAATAGATATAAAGATTTTCGTTTACGCGAGTTAAAGGTCGTGGTCCAGGCCATCCTACCATTAAAACTTTAGCATCGTTATTAGAGCAGTCAACAACTGTTGGATATTGAGAGCTAGAAGTCACAGATCCTACGTTAGTTATAGTAATATTACCAAGACTAGAATCTTTTATTGGTTGATTTGTATTAGCTAATAATAATAAAGTTGTACCAAATATATGCTTCAAAGGAGCTGCGGGTTCAAATGAACCAAACATTTGATAAAAAGTTTGATTATCGTTAATTCTTAAATTTGTTATGTATCCTTTATAAGCATAAGCTCCGTTAGCCCAAACAGTATTACCACTATTAAAAAGATTACCAATTGTTATAACGCTATATTGAATACTTGGTCGAGAATAATCACCAAAAGTTGCATCAAGTGTTCCATTAACAAAAATCCATAATGTAGATCCTCCATCGTATGCAACTGCAACATGTGTCCATTCATTTAATGGTATTTGAGTATTTGAAGTAAAGAATCTAGCGCCTCCAAGAACGCTATTGTAACGATAAAATGTTAATTTATTATTAAATAATTGCAATGACCAGTTATTTCCTCCACCTGCAGTATCTCCAATAATTATATCTCCGTAATTACCATTAGGATTTCCATTAGCATCTAAACCAGCGCTAGCAATTGTCTTTATTGATGTAGGTTTTATCCAAGCTTCTATAGTGAAAGGTTCGGGATCTAAAACGCTTATTACTTCGCTTCTTGGCAATTGTAAAAATTGATTTTGATTATCAAAGAGTAAGCTTCCAACTAATGCGATGTTAGGATCGTAATAATAATACCCTAAGCCATTCCTTGTTTCTGCTATTGTTGGTGTTGAAAAACCAAGCGACATTGTGTCTCCACCGCCTTGTTCGCCAAATTGTACTCTGATTGGGTAATAAGTTCCAGCAACTAAACTTACTGGAGATGAATTAACTGTTACCTCTGGATGAGGTCCGCCATTATTAACAATAGCATTAGCTGTTGTGTATCCATTGACAGCGTTATCTCCGATCCAAACATAACTTGCGTCATCAGACCTTGTATAGAAGGTGTAGTCTTCAGTTGAACTTGCTTTAAAATATCCAACCCATTGCCAACTATATCCCTCATCGTTATTAGTGAAATTATTTATTTCAGTTAATTGATTAACATCTCCATGAAGAGTTGCTGTATCAAACCAATTTACATCATCATTAAAATATCCAACATATCTTTTACCGTATAATCCATTAGAGTATAATTCATTAGAGTATAATTCATTAGTCTTAGATGCTTCTCTTTTTGGAACGTATAAATTTATTCCTTTTCTAAATGAGCCTAATTGTTTTGTACCTTTGACTATCATATAGTCAGAAAGAGTAGTTAACTTCTTTCCCAGCAAATATAATTTGGGCTCGCTCCACTAACGCTAACTACTCCTGTATAATTAAGATCACTTAAACTTCCACCATCACCACCTCCAGAAGCAGTACTTGATGCTAGAACAAAATTAAATGAATTAGAATTAGCAGAAGCTCCGTATTTCACATAAAGATTGCCGCTTTGTAAATTTTGAATAAAAAGTTCTTCACGATTAGCATTTGGTTGTAAAACTGTTCCATTTGTTCCACTTGGTGTGAAATTAGATATTAAGTCTTCTGGGGCAGCGTCATAAACTAAATTTAATCTTTTTTCAGAGATATCTGTTGTGATGTTAGACATATTAAATATGATTACACATTAAATTAATGTAATTCCTCAAATTTCTCAATAATATAAGCTAAGATATCATTTCTCATAATATCTTCTGTTCCAAATTTAAAAGTAATAATACCTTTGTTTTTACTTTTTTCGTCATCAAATAGTTTATATATTCTTTCGAATCCGCTATTCTTAATATCTGATTGACGAATATCTCCAATAAATATTAATTTACTAAACTTACCCATTCTTGTACTAACCAACAAAAGATCATGAATGCTTAAGTTTTGAGCTTCATCACAGATAATATAACTAGCATTAATACTAAGTCCTCTTAAGAATCCTAATGGAAGTCCTTTGACTCTTTCTTGCTTTAATAATAATTCTGCTTGTCCTTTAGGTAATAGTTCATGGAGTTTGTCCATTAAAGGCTGTAGATATGGATCTAATTTTTCATGAAGATCACCTTTAAGAAATCCTAGATTATGAGTGCTACTTTCCACAGGGTTACGAATATAAAATATCTCTCCTACCTTCTTGTTGTTAATTGCATGAAGAGCACAATAAACACTTAACAAGCTTTTAGCTGTTCCTGCTGGGCCTTTGCAGAATACCATCTTGGTGGATTTATCTTGTAGAGTTTGAATAAACTTCTTTTGGTTTTCTGTCCAATTGAGATCCCTAATATTCAAGGGTTGTTGAATTTTATCTCTTTGAGGAACTACTGGTGACTTGTCCTCTTTTCGTTCTTTTCTATGTTTTTTAGACATGAGGTTTCTATATAAATTTACACCATATTTTCAATTTAGTGTAAATAAATTAGCTGTGGCATATCTAAACGCAAATATTCCTCCGATTGAATGTTACGTCCGTGGTAACTACTTAAGAAATCAAGAAGATAGCCATGATAAATTTTTTAACTGCATAGT
>Ga0181358_1000670_pt1 | contig 15310 bp, 10 predicted proteins | sample Fa13VDMM110SD_FD_130096 | JGI IMG/M metagenome (GOLD analysis project Ga0181358, IMG submission 130096) | Freshwater viral communities from Lake Michigan, USA - Fa13.VD.MM110.S.D | ecosystem: Environmental > Aquatic > Freshwater > Lake | place: USA: Michigan | collected 2013-09-24 | reverse complement strand
TCAGGTAAGTACCGCTTCTTGCCTTCACTTGGCTTGCCGTCAGAGGTACGCCATTTCTGGTCGCCCCAATCCTTCAGTGACTTCTGTGGGTCTTTCACTTGTAGCCTCCTCCCTTTTTCTTGTACTCTGTTGCGAGTAGCTGTGCCTTGCGGGCTGACCACTCGTTAGGGTCGCCGCCTTTGGTTCCTGCTTTGATTTTATCAAATAGGGCTTTACGCATGGTGGGCTTCGTGTAATTGCCTGCTGCGTTTACTGTTGATTTGGTTTTCTTTTCCATAGTGTTTTTAGGTGAGAGTGGTCAGCGAGTGCGGTTAGCGACGCACGTTTCCCCGATTGGCAGGGCGACTTCGTTCGAGTCCATCGCTGTTTTGTTCATGGCTTGCCTCTGTAATACGGATGAGCCTTAATCTGTTCGTGCAGCTCTTCAGCAAGCGTAAAGTCTCTGTTGTTCACCGCTTCGTCAAACTGTGCCAGCAACGCATCGAGCGATTCAGGTTTCTTGATTGAGTCGTATGCGGCACGGAATGCCTCGCCCTTTACGGCTCTCGGCAAATCCCCTTTTCCTGCTCCAGTTCCAAATGACATTGTGTGGTGTGTTTTGTTTCGCACCACCAACTACCAGACAAGCCTCGGACCGTCAATACTTTTTTTTCAGAAAAATAATTCGTCCTCTAAGAGGGCGATCAATTCGTTGAATGTTTCAGCAGATTCAATGATCGCGTCACTCTCAAGATCGAACTCTTGCTGCACCATCCGACGGAACTCGTCGAACTCATCAGGCTCAAAGAACGCGCTGAACTCCTCACGGTAGGGGAACGTGATCGGATGGCGGAAGATGTCTTCCAGCATTACTGAGAGAGCCTCAATGATGTAGAGTCGTTTCATTGTCTATGGTGTAGATAGTATAGTGCTATTAACGCAGAGTCAACTATCCCATCATGGGGTACTTTGCTCCTGCTTGTAGCAAGCCAGTTCTCGTCAGGCCAGTACTGTTGTGCCTTAGCAAGCGCAACGACTTTGGTCTGCCCCTTTGCAAGACGCTTACCTAACACGACATCCTGCCATTCCTTAACCTGTATCCTGTACGTTGAATACAGAACCGTCTCGCAGAGACCGATGATCTTGCCAAATGAGATGCTCATGGATCTCATGGCTTGTGACGACTTCGCGTGCCTCAGTGGCTCTTCAATGGCGATGGCAGTACTCAGCGGCGAGAACTGATCCAGCCAGTACAGAACGCCCTTGATGCTCACTTCAGGCTTGTCGCCTACTTTCTCAGTCGGCATTGCAATGAAGTCGATAACAGATCCGTCGAAGCTACTGATAGCGCACAAGCCACCGCTCACGCCGTTGTCAATACCTACGATGACCTGTACATCACTCATTCGATTTCTTCTGCTTCGACAACTACGCTCGACCCGCCATTTGCGGCTTTTGCATTGTTAAGTATTGAAATATCAATTGAGAGACCGCCGCCGCTACCACTACCGCCTTTAGGGTTCAAGCCTAAGTTGCGGCGGATAAGCTGGTCTAGCTCCGACAATTCACGCACGGTCCTCGGACCTCTGACGTTCATCAGGTTGTCGCGTAACATCTTGATTGCAGATGCGGCGACGTAGGCTTGATACTTATCAGAAGGGCTTGCTTGATTCTCGGCAACTTCTAAGAGGGTTTGCTGCTCTTCGTCGCGTGCATTGAGTCTTGAATCCGTTACGACGCTAGAGGTAACGTCTTCCAGATTCTTCTCAAAGGGTTCCCTTTCAGGTCCGTCGGTAGGTGCAGAAACATTGGCGAGCCAGCGGCATATGGTGTCAAAGCTAACGCCCAACTCTTCGGCAATGCGGACCTTCTTCCAGCCCTCGGCAAATAGTTGCTTGGCACGAACTACCTTATCTGCCCTCGCCTGACGCTTCTCAGCTTCGATTTGAGCTTTGGTCTGTTTTGGTTTCTTACTTCCGATTTTTCGCACAACGAGTCGAGATAAATGCAAAAACAATTACTTGTCAAACCTTTTTTAATTTGGTAGTGTCAATCGTATGGGCAGGCCCAAGAAACAGAATCCAGATAAGATCACTAATTCAGTACTGGAGCCAAGGATTGATTCCGTAAGCAAGAAGATGGATGTCGGTGGGTATCTGATCCCCATCACCAGTACGCTTACCGCCCTACTGTGGGGCTTCGCCAACCATCCGTCACCAAAGGCGAGGGAGTTCTACTTCTGGCGCGTTGCGGACCTACTGTGGAACAAGGACGACCTACCTGAACATATGTTCGTCCGCCATCCGTGGGCAGACAAGATCGTGCACGAGTGTATCAACAACAAGTATCTTGCAATCGGTGGGGCTGCGTCGTCAGGCAAATCGCACACGCTTGCAGGTTATGGCATCATCAGTTGGCTTGCTGCTCCGAGGGACACGCTAGTCTTGATGACCTCAACCACTTTGCGTGAGGCTCGTAAGCGGGTGTGGGGTTCCGTGATCTCTTTGTTGTCCGTCATTGACGGAGCACCGATCAACATTCGGGACTCGATTGGCTCTGCAAACTACGTCGATGAGAACGGGCAGACCTTTGATAGGGCTGGCTTGTCGCTGATTGCTGCCGAAAAAAGCAGGACGCGTGAGGCTATCGGCAAGTTCATCGGTCTTAAACAGAAACACGTCATCTTGATTGGTGACGAGTTGGGCGAACTCTCGCCAGCCATTAAGCAAGCGGCACTCGCCAACTTGAGTAAGAATCCAAGATTTGAGTTTAAGGGCGCAAGTAACCCGTCCAGCCGCTTTGATGCGTTTGGTGATTGGAGTACGCCGAAAGATGGATGGGAGTCAGTCACGCCTGAGGTAGACGACGAATGGGTCACAAAGTGGGGTGGCAAGTACATCCGACTCGACGGCGAGCGTAGCCCCAACATCCTTGCAGGACAGACACTTTACCCGTTCTTACCTACAGCGGAGAAGATCGAAGAAGACAAAGCCCTCTTAGGCGAGACGAGTAGGGCGTACTATCGAATGGTTCGTGCCGTCTTCTTTGACTCAGATGAGAACGAAGGCATCTACGGCGAAGCAGAGATGATCAAGTCAGGCGCAACGAAGTCATGGGACTTCAGTGGTCCGACGACGCTAATTGCAGGAGTCGATCCAGCCTTTACAAATGGCGGGGACAGGACAGTCATGTACACGGCAAGGGTTGGTACGTTCACTAATGGGCAATACGGCTTAAAGTTTGAGGACTTCATCACACTAAACGACGACACAACAAATAAGGCTGTGCCGAGGACATACCAGATCGTGCATCAGATTCGGGATCATTGCCTCAAGCTAGGGATCAAGCCTGAAAACGTAGCGATTGACTCTACAGGAGCAGGCTCGCCGTTCTGTGACGTGCTTGCAGGCGAGTGGTCAGATCAGTTCTTGCGCGTGCAGTTCGGCGGCAAGGCATCTGAGCGCAGGGTAAGCATGAACAGTCAGCTTACTGGCGAGGAGTTGTACACCAATCGAGTCTCAGAGCTTTGGTTCGTAGGCAAGGAGTTCATGCGGACACAGCAAATCTGTGGCATCAACGCGGACCTTGCGAAAGAGATGTGCACGAGACGCTACGATATGGTCAAGTCTGGCACGCTGAAGGTGAAGGTCGAGACCAAAGCAGAACTCAAGCAGCGTTCAGGTCAGTCGCCTGACATCGCGGACGCAGCGTTCATCGCACTCGATCTGGCAAGGCAGAGGCACGGACTGGTCGCGGTTGACGCGCCGAAGAACAAGGAGCACACAATGTTTGGCGCAAGACAGCCTCGCACGCTGAGAGATCTTGATGTCGTAAGCAGGTCAAAACACACCCATTTGATCTACGATTGAGGTCTTAGAATGGGCTTTTCTACACGGCAGGAAAATCTGAAGAGTTTCTCAGACTACTGTAATTCATAATAATTCAGTAATTCAGAAGAGATTAAAAGAACTGAATTAGTGAGTTAATATGAATTACCTAAAGGAGAGAGTATTTATAGGTATCCTGTAGCGGAAATTTTCAGAGCTTGCCTGAGACCCTATCCCAAGCAGGCCAGAAGATCTCGTCGAGGGCGCGAACGATAGGCTCTTGCTCGTAGCTTTCGCTCCAGCTTACGCCTGAGATGAACAACGATGCCTCAACCATTTCGTGCCGTAGGGTTTCGCGCAAGAGCTTCTTGTCCTTAACCGTATCCTTATCCAGTTCGATGATCTTCTTATCAGGAAGGTATTGCCCGTACGGATCGCCGCTAAGGTCTTTGACCTTAATCGGAATCCTGTACCCTGCAATTTGAACGCTCTTCGGAACCACTGATGAAGCGTACAGGATTCAGGATACAAGGTACAGGGTAAAATAATTGCTTGCTATTTTGATTTGACCGTCGCATTATTCCGTGAGTGCCGACTCAATTCAAAAGAACCCCTGATGGTAAGATCAAATACCACGGAGAACTTTTTTCTGGTTTCAATAAACCGAAGAAGGCACCTGCTGGAGACCCTAAGAAGTACGTGGTACTCGCTAAGGATGGCTCTAAGGTCGCCAAAGTTAAGTTTGGGCAAAGGGGCTACAAAGACTTCTTGCAGCACCGTGACACCAAACGTCGCGCTAATTTCAAGTCTCGCATGAACTGTTCATCTGAGAAGGACAAAACAACCCCTAAGTGGTGGGCTTGTAACTACAACTGGTAACACTAATAATTGATTATGGCTAATTACGCATCACCGTCAACGCAACCCACGTACTTTAAAAACTACGCACAGCCGTACCCTACGCAGTACTCCAGTAATGGTTTGACAATACGCGGTGGTGGTTACGACCCTAAGAAAAAAATCGAAGAGCTTAACGCTCAATTTTTAGGCGCCACAAACCCAAGTAAAATAGGGGCTACGAATTCGGAGTATGGCATGACCATTGCTACGACTCCCTACAAGACGCAAGAGCAGATCTCTAAATCTCAGTTAAACACTGCACAGTTTCAATCAGGTCTCCGTCTGCAACCGATGCAGGAGAAAGCGGATTACGGCGGGTTGCGTAATAAGTCTTTTGGTCAAGACGACGATTATGCAGGCGGTATCGAAAAATCTGCAATGGATCAGATCCGCAGAAACCGCCTCTCAACTGAGGTGGACAGAAAATTAAAAATGGCTGACGCTGGCACCCTGTTTAACCCAAAACAAAAAGGCGGTGCAGGATTCACGAAAGGAATGTACGAGACCCCTGAACAAAAACAAGATCTTGTTAGCTACCTTCGGCAACTCCAAGCGATGAACAAAGCGGCATCCGCTGCGAGTCCATACCAGTACCAAGCACCTGCACCTAACATCCCCTTTGATAACGGAACCAAAAAAGGGTACTACAAATAATCTAAACTACTATGTCTACAACAATTACTAGACGCGCAGAAGCAGAACCTAAGGATCGCATTGTTTATGCTGAGTCTAACGCTGCTACCGACGAAGAGAAAGCTATCCTCGGCACTAACGTGCCTAGTGCAGAAGCTTTAAAAAAATTTAGGGAAGGTCGTTTGGCTGCTGAAAAAGAAAAGCAGTTGCGGGATGCAGGCGAGTCGGTCACGAAGACGGGCATGAACCTTTTGGGGCAACCCGAAAGCACAACAGGTATGTCTGAAAAAGATAAGTTCTTTTCAGAAGGTCGTGCCCTTGATCGAGCACAGTTGGGTAGATTCAAAAGCTTCGGTGACAAGAGTGACTTTGAGACGCAGAATGCTTTGCGTAAACTGAGAGGCGAGAAAGAACTCTATGCGAGTCCTGATCAGTTCTATGCTGATGTTAATAAGTCGATGGCTGTCGGTGCTACCAGCGCACTCAATACGCCAGAAGGCCGCAAGCGTGCTACCGCAGCAGGAGTCCAGTCAGGTCTATCCTTTGCCGATGCCGATCAAGCTGTACAGAACGCTTTCAAAAATCTTCAGGCTGTTGGTAAACGCGAAGGCGCGATTGCTAAAGCGGCTGCTGCTGCGCCAACTGCTGCTACTGCTGCTGGCGGTGCTACGGCTACACCTGCCTCAAGGGGAGCCGCAGGAACCTTACCCTCTGACGTTACAGAAATTGAAGCAACGCAGCCTGAAGCGTCGCTTGCTGCTAAAGGGTACGGTATTGCTAAACCTGCTGTTACTGGCGCGGCAGTAGCTAAACTCGGCACTGGTATGGTGGGTCGTACAGCTTTAGGTGCGAAAGCAGCAGATGCACTTAACATTACTAAAGGAATGGACGCTGCGGGAGCGGCAAGAAATTCTGCGGCGTTAGCTAAAGATCTAGCTGAAGCACAAAGAAAAGAAGAGCTTTTACGTAAGTTAGCTACAGGCGGTCGTGTCTCAGTTAAGACGGCAGAGGCTACGATGGAGGCGACATCCGCTGCATCTAAAGCGGCGGCAGAAGCCGCACGAATTGCTAAAGTTGCAAAGATCATTGCGCCTTTTGCTGGTGCTGCATCCGCCGTAAGTAAAACAGGTAAGGTCTTAGGTAAAGCGGCAGTACCGCTCGCCATTGCGTCTGAGCTAGTTGACGTTGGTAGGTTTGCCATCTCGCCCGAACAACGCGAAGCGATGACTAATGAAGTACGTGACGCTGCTGGTAAAGGTATGTTATACAGCGGAGCAGCAGGCGCACTAAGTCCTATGAAAACTATCTTAGGAACAGGCAAGATTATTGGCGAAACACTTGAACAAAATACAGCAGCTAAGGCATCAGCAGCAGGATTAGATACAATGCAACGCAAGGAGGAAGCTATTTTAAATGCACGTAGACAGCAGTATTCTGACGAAGAGTACAAAGCTTTGTCCAATGCTGAACGGTCTAAGTACATGACTGGTCTTCGTAAGAAGTTCAAAGTAACTAAATAATATGCCAAGCTATCGAAGTGCTACAGAAGAACAACCGATGACTTACGAAGGGGACATTCAACCCCTTGTGAGTAACTACTTTAACGCTATGTCAAATAGCGGTTTAAGCGGTGGTGCTCAGATTCGTGCAGTTGAGGCAGAACGTAATCGACTTCAGGTAAGTGCCGCTCGTGATCTGGAACTCAAGCAAAGAGCGCAGCAATTTGAGGTTACTCGTTTGCAGCTTGAGGACGCACGCAGGAAATCGGTATCCGCTTTGGGTATGAATGAGGCTGTAGACAACTTAGGTCAGCAACTCACTATGGCTCTCAAAGCTCCTGAGGAGCAGCGTAAGGTTATCGTGTCTCAGATTGGAATCAACTTAGCTCCGCTTATCGCTAATAACGAAACAGCAAAGTTTAGATACAACGCGGCACTAAGTGCCACTACAGGTACATCGCGTGCTACCTCAGATGACAAAGCCATCACTAGTATGATGAGCGGTCTCGACTCAGTTAAGATGGGCGAAGACCAATTGAAACGACCCATTAATGAGTTCAAAGATCCAGTCAGTGCTGGTAAAGTAACTGACATCATTGACATTTTTGGAACGCCTGAAGAACAGCAAGCTGCCGCTGATGCTTCCCCTATTGATAAGTTCGGTATTGCACGTTCTATCCGCAGCAAGTACATGAAGTCTAAGGTCCAAGGGGTAACACCACAAACCCAAGCAGGACCAAAATCTCTTTTCGCAAAACAACCGACTCTCTCACCATAACACCAACACACAACTAAATTCCCACCATGCTGGAAATTAAATCATACGACGACTGGACAAACACCGAAGAACAACTTCAAGCCGATCCAGCCGATAACCTGAAGAACTACGCAAACTATGTTCGATCAGGATACTACAAAGCAGGAATGCTTAATGAGGATAACGAAAGGGAGATTATCTCAGGCGTTCAAGAGCGTGCAATCAGTGATGGTCTCATTGCTGAAGACGCTTCGGAAGAGGAGCAGAATAGTTTTTTCGGCAGTATCGTCGGTCCTTCACAGAATAGCGATACCAATGCACGATTTGTATTGGACCATCTTCGCACTGGAAGTGAAAGTGGGGTTGACCCAAATGATGCTAAGGTAGCCACACTCAATAGGTATCTCGCACTCAAACCGAATGCTCCTGAACAAGTCTCAGATCTTCAACCGTTGGTCGATGAGATGCTCGCTGACAAGTCGCTCGTCAAGCGTGCGAAGATGTCTGCCGTAGATCGCGGCGAGTATAGCGTTGCGGCAATCGACGAAGACGATGGCAGTCGTTCGTTATATACTGGCCCTACGGCAAAGCCTGACAGCGTCAAAGGCGAAGTAGATTCGTTGCTTGCTTCAGGCGCAATCTCTACGTCTGATCTATACCGTATTGACCAATCGGTAAAACCAATTAACGGTGGTCTCAGCAATACTTCGGAGAGTTTCAGGTTTGATATGTTCCGCCGTACTGTCGGCGAACTCGCCAAGAACGATAAAGATCTCGGCGATCTCATCCAATCATCCGCTAGCGCGAAGCGTGAGGCTAAGATTGCAGAGCAACGCACTACTGGCGAAGCAGTCCTTGAGGGCGTTAAGACAGCGGTGTCGTACCCATTCATTAAGTTAGGCGAAGCCGTAGTTGGTGCAGGCGAGTTCCTGATGGGCAAGGAAGCTATAGAGCCTGCTTATGCCCCTGACACAAACGTCTCGGATATTCTTGCAGGCAACGACGAGATCCGCAAGAAGTTCTCCGCTGAAGAAATTGAGAAGTTCAGTAATGACTTAACGACAACGGCAGCAGGCGCAGTGTACCGCGCTGACAGACCTGAGACAGGTATCGGGACGGACTCGATGGGCAACACCATCATTGCGCCCCAGTTGCTTGCAAACAAACAAGCGTTTGAGACTGCCGTTACCGCAGCCCCACTAAATAAAGAGCAGCAGAAGCAGGCTCGCTTTGAGCGCGGTGTGTTGCTGGAGCAGAACGCTCCTGATCTCAAACGCGTTATCCTTGAGGAAGAACCCGAAGCTGTAGGTGCTTATGCTAAGGCTAAGGCTGACGGACTCACCGACGCACAGTTTGTCGAGCAATGGGTAGGCGATTCAAAGAATTACGACGGGTTCAATACTCGTTTAGAGCAGTTTGGCAAGAGCGCATGGAAGACTGTTGCCGAGATTCCTGTAGGTATCGCAGCCCTTAGCGGCAACGAACAAGCCGCAAAGTACATGGGTGATATGGCTAAGGACCAATCACGACGCGAAGAGTACGCAAAACTATTCGGAGATCAGTTTGGTCTCGGCTTTCAGATTATTAATACCGTACCCCAAGTGGCAACTGACATTGCGCTTACCATTGGTACGGGCGGTGTGTTCGCAGGAGCTAAGACGCTTGCTAAAACAGGTGCCCTCTCTGCGAAATCAATGCTCCGCACTTCGACTAAGTTTGCTTTGTCCAATGTTGATGAAGCAGCAGCGTCGGCTTTTAAAACAGCAGCCGCAGCAGGTGGGGAGGCAGGTATTGGCAACGCAATCAAGTCGGTAGGCACGAGTCTAGCAACTAAGTTTGCGGAACAGTCTCCTGTATTCACGACTTCGTTTATTCGTTCCGCTACGTCAACCTACGGATCACTCTACAATCAGTTGCCTGATACGATGAGCCATGACGAGAAGCACAAGAACGCTTTGGGTTACGCAATGGCCGCAGGTCTCTCGACAGGTGTTATCACAAGCGGCATGGGTCTCTTAGGCAGAGGCGGTGTTGAAGAGATCGCAACGAAGCGTGTACGCGCAATGCTTGCAGGTGAGACTGAAGAATCTGTACTCGCTTCAGGAGGCAAAGTGGTTCCTGTTGACAAGATGAACTATCGTCAGTCCAAACAAGTCTACGAAAACCTGAAGAACGAAGGGGCTATTGTGTCAGACGCAGCTTTCCAAAAAGCAATGCGTGGTGCAATTGGCAGTACGTATAAGAACTGGTTACGCACCACCATAGGCGGTGCCCTAAACGAGTCTGTCGAAGAAGCGATTGATCAAGGTATTCAAATGAAGCTTGAGGAATCCGCCCTCGACAAGGAGACTCCACTATCTGAAAAAGTCGCACAAGTATTTACGGCAGGGATTATTGGTGGTGTGTTAGGTGGTGTGACTAGCGGAGCTACCCAATTCGGCAGAGTCAACAAGTCAGAGCAGGCTCTTGTCTTTGAGGGTCGTGCGTCCGCACTTGAGGGCGTAGCTAAAAGACTACGCGAAACCAATAGTAATGCAACAGCGGACTACGTACAACGCATGATTGATGACGCTCGTGCTAAGGCTAACGCTGCAACGCAAGCTGACCTTCAAGCGCAAAAAGCAAGCGAGATGCGTGCACAATCCGAGAGGGTTGTTGATGGCACAGAGAAACAGCTCACCAACATTCCCGAAGAAGAGGTTGAGATGTCAATGCTTGGAGATCTCGTCGGACAACGAGCAACAGCAGCAGGCGTAACTGGTGTACTGGAAGAGGGAGATGATGGCATGATCCGCATCACCTCAAAAAACGGTGACATCTTAAACTTAGGTTCTCGTTATGAAAAGGCTTCTGGCAGAGTTAGCCGGTACCCTAAGTTGATGACAACTGCTATGGTGCAAGGAGACATTCCAGCAGGCACGCCTTACGTCACTCGCGGACGCAAGGATAGCACAAAGATTGCAATGCCTTCGGTAACCGACACGAATAAACCTCAAGACTTCTTGGGTGTTATCCGTGATGAAGACGGTAAGGTAGTACAGCTTGTCGTTAAGAACGCGCCAATGGTATCTAATCCAGAGTTCACTATGGACTTAAAGATTAGCAACGGCTACCAGATCAACAGTCTAGCTAGATACTATAACGTAGAACTCAATACGCTTAACGACCTCACGCCCGTATCTGAGGAAGCAGCCGTCGATACCGAAGGCACTCCAGTCGAGCAAGATGGTGCCGATGACTTGGACACTATAGCTAGTGGTGCAACTACGGATTCAGATAAGCAATCTATTGCAGCGGCACAAGATGTTCTCAGGAGTACAGTAGATGTTAGTGATAACTACAAACTCTTCATGGCCGGTGATTCATCCAAGCCTAAGTTCAAACAGTTAGTAAGCGCACTGTCTCCGCAAGATCTTGATGTACTATCCAACCAAGCGACGAACCTCTACGACTGGCTTCAGTCAGACGAGACAATGTCACCTAAGGCCAAGAAGCAATTGCTTAGGAGTGCCGAAGAATTCAAAAGCCGCGTCAGTCTTGCATACAATATCCAAGCAAACAACGTCGAAGCAGAGAATACAGATGAGTCGAATCTCTCTGATGAAGAACTAGCATCACTTGAGGCAGAGCTAGACGCCGACGTCAATGGGGTTCCTGAAGAGGAAGAAGTAGTGCCGCAGACGGAAGACATTAGTGCTGAGCCTAAAGCCCAAACACCCAATAAGGATAAACCTGTTGCCCCTAAACGAACAGTAAGCAGTGTAATAACACCTGAAGGTAACGAAGTTCTTTCTGATAGTGAAGTACTCGCACAGCGTAAAGCAATCATTGATCAACTCAACTCGCTTGAGGATACAGCACTTGTTGTTAAGACCGATAGAGGATTACTCAAACTATCCTCTGCCCTTAGACTTAAAAGCCAAATAGAATCTTTTATTGATATAACGACTTCTGATGAGGGCTTGCAGGTATTTAATACACAGCTTGCGGCTCTAAATAAAAGTATTTCTAATGGCAAGAGAGCAATTACCTCACGAAGAATCCGTTTGAAGAAAGCCTTAGCCGCTTCACTAGCCCTTGACGAAGATTCGGGGGACGGTCCCACCATCACTGAAGCTGCAGCACAGCAGGCACAGATCCTTAGTACTATCTTCAATACCCCTAAACCTATTGCAGAACAAGCCCCACCTAAACCTGTCAAGATTAAACGGGAAGCAGGCGAGGACTGGAGTACCGAAGACAAGCTACGCCTATTCCGAAACAACGAGGAGGAGTTAGCCTTTAACGATCTCGCGGATTCTGGTTTCCTTATCTCCGATCTAAGTAGATATGGGGCTAGTGTCTCAGGAAAACTTCAACAAGAACTTGGCTTCGGCGATGTGCCACTATTTACAAAGAAGCGTCTCGCTGATGATCCAACTAATCCTAATCTATACCTTAAAGGTAAACATATTTTGCTTCGTAGGGAAGTGCTATCGCGTTTCCCACTCGTCGCTGTTGATACAGGGTACACTTTAGTAAAGAGCAAGCGCAACTATACGGACCCTGAGAAGGGAACATACAGAGCTTTAGATCTGCCAGTATTCCGTGACGCTGAGTTAAACATTATTGGCGGTGCTTTCACCAATGATGTAAACGTAACCCGTAATCAGATCGACCAAAACATTGAGGTGTACGTCCCAAAAGATCTTATTGAAAAATCGAACGATGTAAAAGATCCGTTCAAACTGAATCCGTCTATTGATATTGATCCAGTATCAGGTCGTGTCATGTCCGTTATTGACCCAATAACTCGTGAACCGATTCGTTTTACTGGTGATAGCACAAGTATAGTTTGGGAGGGCTACAACGGCTATATGCCAGTAAGGGGTAAGCAAGTCATGTCCTTGCTTAGTGGTATGCTTACAGTATCAGCTACTAAACTCACTAATGCTGGACCTACTGCAACTGGTAGGACGGCTATCGAAGGTCGTGGCATTCCTGTTAAGGAATACACTAAAGACTTCATCAACTTCCTCAGTGGTTCATATGAACAAGAGTCTGGTAAACCACAAACAGGTATAGGGTATAAGCTATTAAAAAAAGAGTATGGACTAGACCAAAACTCAATCAACGACTTGTCGTCTTTTGCATTAGGTGACTATATCCTGAACCTAAATGAGTACGCAATTGGTACGCAGCTTGCGTCGGTTGCAGCTAAGGCGTTGCAGTTTGTTAGCGAAGTACCGCAATCCGCAGTCGCTAAGATTGTGGCTAAAGAAAATAACATAACCCTTAAAGAGTTAAGAGCAAGAGAAGACTATCGTGCTTTACTTGACGCTAAATCTTCACAGCTTGCTAAAAACACAGGTTTGCTTGGGCGCGTTAAAGCTGTAGCTGACGAGACAGGATTTACTGTTGAAGAACTTAGAGAGAGGAATGATTTCCACACTCTAGTTGGTCTTAACGCCAGCACCCTAAAGGATATTGATTCTGTAAAGGTCGTCTCAAACTTCTTTGCGAGTAAGAGTATTGACTCAATTGCACGCTCTATCCTGACACGCTACCCTAAACTTAGCGGCGGGCCTCCGCAAGCGGTAGTCTCAAAGTATGCTGAGTACTTATTCAATAGAGTCAATACGCCTGAAGGGGACCTCTATACAGGAATCGTAAGCCCTGAGAAGGTTATTAGATACTACGGGGATCTGTATCAACGTATGGAGATTAACTCCAATAGTAGTAGAACCGTTAGATTTGGGGATATTGGAGAAAACATTCCTGCTCTTAATCTACTTTCATCGGATGGTAAGTTTAACAGCAACGCATTAGATCCTTTGTTTGCCGCTTCGCGTGAAAAGGCATCCGACTTCTCGGAAGCCTTTGCTGAATACGGAGACAATCTTAGAAACTCACTAATCAAATCTGTTGATGAGACTCCAGAACTTAGAGATGCGTTTAGAAATATCGCGTCGATGTTCGATGAGAATCTAGCCAATCTGAGTAACGAAAAGCTCATTGATTCTCTAGGGGATTTGATGTCTAACTTCGGTGGTGAAAATCGTAATCTCGCTTTGCTTATTGTAAATTACCTCTATGCAGGCAGACTAGAATCTGGTCTTCGTGCTGCTGGCATTATGTCCGAACTCGGATGGCTACCTCCTGTTGCTGGCATCGAAGCTGTCGCACCTACAATCGAAGTGTCGGATGAGCTAGAGTCACCTACGGCTCCGAAGGAAGATCTTATTCGGTTGATAGCTTCAGCCAAAGAGAAAGCATATCGCGCAGTTGGCGCACCTACTCCTGAAGAGGAAGTAGTTTATCGTCGCAGGATTCTTGAGGGTGTGATGTTTGCAGAACCTCAGATCTTAGAGGCATCAGCTAAGGCCGAGGGGTTCCAACGTACAGCAGAACTCGACCAACGCTACGGGGACTCTGTTAGGCGTGTTATTGATTCTATTGATTCGTTGAGTTTGGGGGAAGACCCGACCCAGTTTGCAATCACAAAGTTTAGTTCCGACATCTCATCCGCCCAACAGCAGTTAAGTGACTTGGATACTAGGCTTGAGCCTATGGGTGTCGATATTGATAACGCTTCTACTCTTGTTACCCGATTGGACGAAGGTATTAGAAAGCTATCTGAAGCCAAGAAACCAAAGGGAACTAAAAAGGCGACGACGACCACAGCCAATCTGATTGAGCTTAAGTCTGCACGTGACTTAGCTATTGGCAACCTCAAGGGGCTACAACGGGAGCAACAAAGTATCCTACGAAACCAAGATGTACTTCAAAAGTTTATTGATCGCATTGCGCCGACACTAGATAACCTCCAAAATAATCCGCTAGCTATGTCGGATTTTGTATCTGGCCTTCGGAAGGAATTGAATGCAGCAGAGACGAGGGCGACTCATTACACAAAGGCATCGCAAGCATCCAAAGACTTAGCGAGGACTATTGCTAGAAAGACACCGAGCGAGGCTCAGCACCAAACGATTATTAAAAATGAGAAAGCTCTTGCCGCTCGTGCTGCTCGTCAACTTCACGCCACTGCGTCACAACAGTTCAAAGCGGCTAACGATGTAAACAGTGAATCGACGGAGCGGGCCGCCCGCCAGAAGAACACCGAGGACATGATCAAGTATGGGCTTCAGTCCAACGATCCTGACAGTGTTTTGGATACGCTTAGGATCTTGTCTAAGAGTAAAGTCGAATCGCATCGTGAGGTTGCTAAACTTCTGTTGCTTGCACCTGACTTTATCAAAAGCGTCAGGTTCGGTATCGTTGACCTTCGTACTGATTGGGCTGGTATCTTTGATGCTGGAACTAACACGGTACTTGTAAACCTTGCAGGGCATAACGGCAGAGGTCTTGCAGATGTCCTCCTACATGAGTACCTGCACGCAGCTACTGTTTCTTACTTCACTAATCCAACTACCGCAGAGCAACGCGCAGCGGTAACACGTATCAATCAACTTCGTGAACTTGCTATTGTACAAGCAACGAAGAAGGGCGTAATGCGCTTTGCCCACGTCCGTACTGCACTAGCAAGCAATGAAGAGTTCTTGACAGCTACACTTACGGCTCCTGATTTCCAAGCTACATTGGCGACACTATCTCCTGTTGGTCAGCGTTCGTTAGTAGGACGAATCGTTGATACAATCCTAGCGTTGTTTGGCAAGAAGAATACACTACTCAGCAAAGCGGTTAAGGAACTACTTGACTTCTCGGAGATGTCACTT
>Ga0181358_1000669_pt1 | contig 15310 bp, 4 predicted proteins | sample Fa13VDMM110SD_FD_130096 | JGI IMG/M metagenome (GOLD analysis project Ga0181358, IMG submission 130096) | Freshwater viral communities from Lake Michigan, USA - Fa13.VD.MM110.S.D | ecosystem: Environmental > Aquatic > Freshwater > Lake | place: USA: Michigan | collected 2013-09-24 | reverse complement strand
TCAGAGGCTAATAAAATAGAAGACCCACTTGAAAGCCGCAAAGCTTTCGGTGATTATGTACGGACAACCTATTCAAATAGTGGTCTTTACAATAAGGAGGTAGAGACAGAAGTTCGTCAAGGGCTATACGAGTCCGCAGTAAAAGCTAAGCTAATCGATCCCACTGATGAATCAGCGACTAAGCGCCTTTTTGCTGCGACAGATGTCCCGCTCGATGTAAAAGTAAATGACGCGTTGGGCACGCTCAATGAGAAATCTCCAGACTATGAAGAGATTGCGAAGTACAAGAGCCTTAGCGATCAGCTTGCTTCTAATCCCGAAGACGAAGCACTTAAATCTTCTATCGGCGAAGCACAGTATGCTGCTGAACTTGCTGTAAACCGTAGCCGTAATGACGTACTGCGTACACAGATCAAGAACAATCAAATCCCTTTTGCCAAAGTAGTTAATCCTGATGGCACTAGTGAAGTGCTTGCTAGTGATCTTGCTGCAAAGATGCCGTTGATGGAAGCTATTGCTGCTTCTAAAAAAGCTGGAGCTGGAATTCAACTTTCCGATACGCTAGACGCACAGTACCAGTTATCTACTCCAGAAGGCTTATCCCTTCCAGTCTATAAGACACGGCGTATTACAGAGGCTGCTGCAATGATCAATGCTTTAACGCAATCAGACGACAATGTTAAAGCAGATATTGAAAGCGTCGCACAATACTTCGCCCGTAAAGAATACGGCTTTGGGGACTTCGTATCTGAGACCTTCAATGACGCGGGACAAGCTGTTTCTGACGTTGTCGGATATGCTATAGGGCGGGGCGCAGATATCCGAAAGCGCAAAAAATTTGATGCGAAAGTAGAAGCAGAATCCAAAAAAGGTTTTGCAGATAACGTCTACTCGATTACGCAAAAGCTCAACTCAAGTGGCGCGGTAACTGAAGGAGACGCCTTTACCTATGACGAAGTGAGCAAAGGACTTACAGAGCTTGCGCTCAATAAGGCCAGTACAAACGGTTACTTCAAAACCTACGACGGCGAGGATATCGGAAAGAATATTCGCAACTACGGCTTAGGACTTCCTCAAGTATCTGCGTCTGTCATGGCGAACAAGGAACTCTTTGATCAAGCTCTGGCAAAAAGAGACGACATCACTGCGAATACTAAGAAACAAATGAAGGCTTATCGTCAGGTCTTCGTTAAAGATCAGTTCCAGAACTACAATGAACTCTTGCAACGTACTAGCGTCGGAGAAGACTGGCTCGACGAATTGCAAAAAGGACGTGTTAAAGGCCAAGAGGATTCTGTGACACTCGAAAAGTTTTTGGGCAACAAAGACAACTACAATGAGTTCTCTCAAAGAGCCGCTGGAGTGGGCTGGTCTATCGCGAATGGCTTCGGTCAGTTGCTCGCAGCAATACCTGCTGGATTGGGTATGGAGTCTGCGCAAAATTATCTCGCCAATGTAGCTCAAGAAACGTCAGACAGACAAGAATTGGGCAAGCTATTTGGTGTTAAAATGGGGGTGGGTCAAGAACTTGCCGAAGCGGTTACGCCGATGCTCATCGACATGACGGCGACTACGCTACTTGCGTCGGCAACGGCTCCACTTGGCGGGATTGGTGGCGCGGCATATCTTGCTTCAAAGCAAGGCGCTAGACTCACAGTCAAAGGACTTGTTAAAGGACTCGTTAGCGGATCACTGCGCCCACTTGCGGGAGAGCTAGAGAGCGTAACTGCAAAGCGTTTAATTGCAGATGGTCTTATTAAGCAGTCAGTCAAAGATACTGGAACTCAAGGTGCAATGGCTGCGATCAAGGGCTACAGCGACGTGATTGCTTCAAACCTTGTCACCGTTCCTGCAACCTTTATCCCTTCCGCCACGCGTGCGATGGGTTCCACGTATGGCACGCTGTTCAACGAGCTTAAAAAGGACAAGACGCTTACGAGAGAAGAAGCGCATGACCGTGCTTTAGGTGGAGCACTAGCCAGCGGAATGGTTACAGGCATCATCACTTCAGCCTTTGGAGCCTTCGGACGTGGGGGTCTCGACAACGCACTGACTAGCGGACTGTCGATGAAGGAGATGAAAGTAATTTTTGGTCGCCTACTTAATTCCGCCGAAGAGATTCCTGACAGAGTCTTTGGAGATGTCGTTAAGCAATCTCTTAAAACAACTTTCAAAAAGTATGGCTATGTCAGCTTAGGTAAAGGGATTGCCAAGTCTTCCTTTGACGAAGGTGTCGAAGAGGGACTTAACCAGTTCATCGACAGCTTCATTCAAGACGCTAGCCTTAATCAGAATACGCCAATGATCGAAAGGCTTAATCAGTCTTTCCACGCATTCATGATCGGCGGTGCTATGGGCGCGGCTGTTCCTGCAATCCGCAGCAACCTCCCATCTTTCAGCAAAGACGCACGTAATGTGCAGGCAAGAAACCTTGAAGCAAAAGCCTTTACGGATATCGCTAATAGGCTTAATGAATCGGGCAGTCCGTTAACCGCAGAAGTAGTCCAGTCATTACTCACTGGATCGGTAAGGCGACGCGAGTTTGTCGCTAATAGGATTCAGGAAGTTAAAAAAGCTTCTGACGCTGCTGCTGAATCGGAAAGCGCCCTTAAGAGGCTCCAAGCTGATTATGATCTTGCCAATAAAGCAGATGAGGAAATTTCGCAACTTGCTGACGAAGAACAACGCAGCTCTGCCACTGTTGAAAAACTTGAAGCTGCGCGTAGAGTGTTCGGCGCGTTGCAGAAAGGTGATACTATTGTAGACGGCGGAGGCAACGTAATCACAATCTCTGAAATTGATCATGTCGGTGATACTATTGTACTCGACGGTTCTACAGAGGTGATCCCTAATGCACACACAGTATTCGCCTCGTCCACTACGACTGCCGAAGACGGCACTGTAACAGCTGTTGCGGGACTTAAGCCCTCTAGACTCGATACGGCCCCACTAGTATCGGAAGAAACGAATCAGGCTAGAGTAAAAGAAGTCATCGATGGCCTCGCTAATGTGACGCCTGAAGCTGTAGAAGAGCTGCTGCCACTCGTTCGTCCAGAAGAAGTCAAAGGTTCTTGGGAAATGGATCTTGGAATGTACGTGCCACAAGACTTCACAACGGTAGATAGTGGAGCGATCAGCGGCGGAACGATAACCATCAATATCGGCAGTCCAGAATTAGGCCCAATCAAACCCGTAATGGATCGAATTGGTTTGGACTTTAATGACGTACTCCAATCCGAACTTAGCGAAGTTGCCGCAAGGAGAACGCTAATCCCGAAGGTTAGCCTTCCAGACGCCAGCACTGATGTCCCTTTAATAGAAGCCTCCGCTGAACAGTTTGCTGGAGACCAGCCAATGAGAGAAGCAGAAGCGGGAGCCTTTAACCGCATCCTGCGAATCGGATTCCCGATCTCGTTTCAGGCGAGCGCTCGCTACGGCATGCCTTCCAGAAATATTTCTGAGAAAGCTACGGGCCAAAAGTCCTACTACTCCAACAAGTCGAACGAGCTTACTAGTCTTGTCTACGCAAACTTCCCGCTTGTACAGACGGCTGTTCCTGCGGGCGGCAAGCCTTATGTGAGCCAACGTAAAATTACTTATGTCGATCCTGTTAGTGGCAAACGAGTTTCAAATCAAATCACTGGTGTCGTCGATTCCAATGGAGTGGGCGTCTTTAATAATGATCCAGTTCTCATTGCTGAAATGCTACGTGATGGAGTACCTGTTCGCATTCCTTCTGACTTTGAAGGCACGTACAACCCGTCTTTCGTAATCCGCAACAAACGAGTTATCGATGTGTTAGGTCCACGTCCAGACGGCAAGGCAGGACTTATCTCGATGACTGCTCCGATTGAGCGTGCGCTTACAAGCGAGCCTGACTACCAATCTCTAAATGAAGCAGCTAATCTTGCCACGCTATTCCTCGACGACACGAATCAAGAAAGAGCTATTGCTTCTGGCGCACAAGTTCTAGATCCATCAGGGAGAGTTACTAATATTGGAAGCCAGCCTACTTCCGTAGGCGAAGTCATCAACGGCTTCAACTTGTTCATGTTGAGTGCGACGATGCCCGAAGTTCAAGAGGGCGCACGGGCATTGGGCATCAACAATGAGCGTAGAGCGTATGCCAATAAAGCTCTCCGCGAATTCCTTAAGCTACGCAATGGCGCAGAACTTGAATTAGGATTCTTTGAAACGGCGCTTCAAGCACTGCATACGGAGTACCTGTACCACGTAAATCTCTTTGAGATCCGTTCTAGCTTTATTGCTTCCAACATTGCGGTAGCCACTCCGACTGGATTTAAGATCGATCCTGCGAAGTCTAAAGCAGCTATCAAACAATTCAGCAGTCGCCTTAAGGCCGACAAGAAGACTACGATTGCTGAAAGGCTTTCGCCATTTGTTGATACGAATGCCGCCGCAATCAGGGACAATCCCGACAAAGTAATCCTGAGCTTTATCGACTCGATGGTTCTAAACAACCCTCGTTTTGAAGGCAACACGATGCCGACCATCAACCAGTTGTCCGACACTATTAAAGGACGTTACGCAGAACAACAGGAAACACGCCGTGTTGAAGAGAAGGTCAAAGCGACTATGTCGATGGACCCTGCGATCATGGATCAGATTGAATTTGAATCCGTATCGAATGAAGCGAACTATATTGGCGAGCCATCCATCATAGGGTCTGAGAGAATGACGCCTCAGGAAGTTTCAAGTATTCTGAAACAGGCTGAGTTCAATGCGCTTAATGCTATCGATGAAGATCCTGCTTTGCGTGATGCATTCAATGATCTCTTGTTCCAGTCAGTCTATGCAAACCCTTCTCCGACTCAAGTTACTCGCGTAACTGGAATGACGACAGCAGATGCGTTTGGGACACTTTCAAACTGGATCGCCAAAGGGAACTTCAATCATCCAGAGATCCTTAAGTTTGAGAGAAGCCTTCGCTCTGGAGAATTTGTGTCTGGCAATGAATTGCGTTCGGCACTCACACTATCCCGCATCACTTCGCGTGCGAGCGAATTCTCTAATCCGACGGATGATGCAGAGTACGTAGCTGCTGTACGCTCAGAGCTTAGCCGTTCCTTAGGCAAAGATGTAACGTCAGAACATGCTAAGAGCTTTATCAAAGCGATTGATAAATCGATTAAGAAGCGCATGTCTCGCTCGCACATTACGAGAGCGCAAGTACAAGTTGCCAATAGACTCAACAGCATTGAAGCTTCGCGCCTCGCACTCGTTTCGGGAGACCCGCAATCAGTAATCGATGCTCTGAAAGTTCTTGCTGAGTCCACTAAAAAACAAGACGCCGCACAGCGACTTGTCGCACAGTTGCTCCTTGAAGATCCTAACTTCATCAAGTCGATTAAGTTTGAGATCGGAGAAGCGGACCACTCGTTTGCTGGCGAGTACAACAAGCTGAGCGATGGCACACACAGCGTGTTCATTAACCTTAACGGCTTTAATGGTCGGGGACTTACTAACGTACTACTTGAGGAATACGTACACGCATTCATTTCGGATACGATTACTAAGCCGTCAGAAGCTCTTACCGAAGCTCAAAGGATGGCGCTTAAACGCTTGAACGGCTTGTTGGAACTCGTTCGTAAACAGGCAAAGATCGACGGCATCACTGATCCGTCGCTCCTTGACGGTCTTGAAAATCTTGACGAGTTCGTAGCAAGCTTCTTGCTCTCTAAGAACTTCCAGTCCTTAGTCAAGTTCACTACCTCCCCTACAGGACAGCGTGGATTCTTTGCACGCATCATTGATGCGATGGTTAACCTTTTCCGCAGAGTAACGCTGAAAGAGAAGGACGCCTACACGCAAGCCTTTGAGGACATCGTCGATCTTAGTCGTTCGGCAATGCCGTCGGAGCGCAATACTACGGCCAGCTTGTTTGCTTCCGTTGCAGAAGACGCATCCGATATCCTGAATCGTGCTGTTGATGCTCGCGAGTCTCTTCCGACTGAATTCTACGAAGGAGTCAATTGGGGCCGTCGCCCTGAGATGTACACGAACATTACGCCAACAGAGGAAACTTCTTCTGTTGAAGAACAACAAGTAGTAAACGAAGAGATCAAGCAACAAGCAGAAGTTGCAGCTGAAGAAGCTCAAGCAATTCTTGTAGAGGATCAACAAAGAGTTACGGAGGAGAATGTCCCTAAGTCACCGACCACTACCAATAAAGCGCAGCTTGAAAAGGCTCGCTCTATCATGGCGCTGATCCGTTCGATTATCCCATCAGAAGTTCGCCTTAAGTTCGTCACCTCTAAGGATGAAGCTGCAATGGGTGAAGAGCGCCGCTTTGTTGCTAGCGCGACTGGAGACGAAGTGACTGTTAATATGAGCAGACTCCTTCCCTTTATTGAAGGTCTCGATTCACTCACATCTGGAATGCTTGTTGAAAGTATTGTATCAGAAGAGTTGGGGCACGTCGCTTCTTATAACGCATTGTCACAGACTTCGATTGATGAGATTGCTAACTCGTTCACACAATCTGAACTAGACAATATCGCAGACGGCTATTATCAGTACGACGCAGATCGCGCTAACTCTAAGGCGCTACTCCGTTCAGAAGATCCTCAAGTTGTATTGCAAGAGAAGCGTAGGCTTACTGAAGAACACCTTCGTGGGCATCTCCAGAAAGTTACAACGGGACATACTACTGAAGAGACAGCCGCGTTCCTCCGTACAAACCCCTCGTTGTTCAAGATTGCTCTACGATATATCGGGGGAGTATTCCGTACTATGGTTAGCCGCCGTTCAGTTGCTACTCTCACTATGCAGAGTGGAAGCACCACGACTACTATCACTAATAACAATTCAAGAACTGGAAACCCCCTTGTAGATATCGCTCTCTCGCGTATGCTTACTGAAATGCGTGCGCTCAAGATGGGCTATCGCAATGGCCCATCTGTCCTTCAGTTTGATCCAGCGAATCCAACTGCTTCACTTGAAGCTTATCGAGTCATTTCGGGTCTAGATAATCTAGACAACATTGAGGCGACTGGATTCGATGAAGACGTAGCTGAAGCACTGTACTCTCAGATCAGTCTCAATGACTTCAGACGGATTCAACAAGCAAGCAGAGGAGTTGATACTGGAGAAAAAGAAACTGTTACCGCTAAAATTAAAGTGAGTGATATAGTTTCTTATATCAAAACTACTTATGGCTTAGAGTGGCGAGGCGTTGTTAAGTCTTTAGTAGACGATTTTGAAATGACTTATGTTTTTGAAGAGAAGGGTGGCGAATACATTGCTCGTCCAGTTTTTGAGTTACAAGCAATCCCAACCTTTAGAGGAGATCCAGCTGATCCTGAAGAGGTAGAATACAATGCAGCTAAGGCTTTTCTTAATAAACGTCTAAGTACAATAGTAAAAACAGCTTTAGCTAATTCTGAAGTGGCAGTTGAACCTATTATAGTAGATCGATTTACAGAATCGTTTATTGAGGAGATCTTAATTAACGTCGGAGATCTTGGATCTGGCGTTCAATTAATTCTAGATAGTAATTATGACGTGGAGAACGAGGAAACGGTTCTTAGTGTTTCTGCCGAACTAGGCGTCATGGAAAGATCAGCGCTAAATAAAGATAAGCTTAGGGAAACGCTACTTCAAGTTGATGGACTCACAATTACCAGAGAAAGCTGGTATCTCACATCTGACATGACCTTTAGCGGCGAAGTAAAGGTTGAATGTCTTCTAACACGCGGTGATAAAAAGTATACAATGGATTTTGATATGGACGATTCTACTAAGAATATCCATGTCGGTTCACTGTTTCCAATAAGTGGCGGGGAAGTTGCTTCTTCAGACTCTTTTGGAATGGAACTACTGCTAGCTCTAGTGGCGAACAATCACCTTATCGGGGCTAAATCTCTTGATACTTACGCTGCTGGATCTGCGGAAGACGTAAATAGATCTGCACAAAAATCTCTGCGAGAAAGACAAGCCGCCCTAGCGGGGGGAACTGCGCCTCCGTCAAGCAGAGGAATGGTATTTAAAGGCTTCAAAGCTTGGCCTAAGATTGGCTTTGATTATCAGTTTAAGTCTTATGATTTGCAAAGTATTCTATACGGGGTTCCCGATGCGGAACAAGAGGCTTTTGAAAAAGAATTTCGTGAACTTGCAACAGACAAAGACGGGGTAGTAAGCCTAACTCAACTCATGCATTTAGGTAAAGACCCCAAAAAAGGAGCTGTTATTTGGTCTAACTATGGTTCTGCCAAGAAAATGATATTTGACTTGCGTGCTGGAAGTAGAAGCCTACAGGCATTTGGCAACATGATCGAGCGAGGAGTAAAACTAAAAGGCACTGTTGAAGAGATCAAGCCACTACGTGAAACATATGCTAAAGCTATTAGAGCAATTGGCACTTTAGAGATCTCCGAAGAAGAACGTGTAAAGAGAGAAGAAGAAATTCGTAGCCGTTTTGTTGCCGCGCTCAACAAGCTCGACATTAATCCTGATCGCTTGCTCACAAGTCTTGGAAGTGGCACAGCTTTCAGCGGACAATCGATCAACTACGATGCGCTACTCGAAACCTTAGAGATCCCACTCTTTGAAGCTGGTGTGTATAAAGCGCCCCAAGGAAAGTTCATGCGAGCAATCGTCGGCGAACTAGATCCGCGCATCACTAAGCTCGACGACAATCGCAAAGCATTCACACGCGCTGCCGCACTGCTCGTTACTAACTACAAGGCTAAACTAGATAATCTAGTCGAGTCTCGCTACGGCTCATTTGCAAATGCGCCTGTGGATATCATTGCCACTGCGATGGGTACGACAGGAGTTGAGATCGACCAGTCTGTCTACGAACGAATCGAAGACGCACACACTCAAAGGTTGCTCGACGCCCGCAACAATACAGCACTTACGGAAGAAGAACGGTCTGCCGCAGTCTATACTTCTGCCGATCTCCGCAACGAAGACTTAGCACAGGCGAGAACAAACGCACGCGACATTGCCGTCAGACGTAAGAACGACGCGATGACACAGCTTACTGCACAAGCTCCCGACATTGCTAAGCACATTGCTGATCTTCGCGATAAGCTTATCGACCCTCTTTCTAAGAGACTGAAACAAGACTACGGTCTCACCGAAGACTTAGGCGTGTACATCGATAGCCAGTTGGGTATCTACATGACCCGCGCCTACAGAATGTTCAACGAAGTTGGATACGCTGAGCGCGTTAAGAACGATCCGACATATGCTGCTGTCCGCGATAAAGCTATTGGCTTCTTTGAACGCGAGTTTGTTAAGCAGGAGAAGACTCGCTTGCAACGGGAGGGCATGCTTCCAGCTGAAGCAGAGCAGCTAGCTAAAGACGCACTGCTTAACAAGCGCAGTAGTAACGGAGAGTCTTACGGCCAGCAAGCACTTGCATCCTTCATCGAAGGTTACGCTTCGCGAAACGAAGCGGGAATCGGCGGAGCCTCTTTTGGCGAAGGCTATCGAGTACTATTGAACAACCTCAAGGAGAAGAAGGATATTCCATCTGAACTCCGTGATGTATTGGGCGAGTACAAGAACTCTGAAGAGGGGACAAACAACTTGCTCCGTACCTTTACCACAGTTGCTACGATGGCAGCTAACCAATCCTTCCTGAACAACATTAAAACTTTGGGGGTGAAGAACGGGTTCCTAATTACATCTGAAGAGTACCATAAGAACCCCTCTAATTACGAGGGCTTCGTACCTTTCAGAGCTACTAAGACTTCTAAGTATGATCCTTTGTTGGGCATGTTCGCGCCGAAAGAAATGGTCGAAGGTTTCCAGATGACGTTCGACGCCAACACGATGAGACGTAATACCAATAGCAGTGTTGGAATTATAGACGGCTTGATGACCACGCTCAATAAAGCCACTGGCTATGCGATGGCGGCTAAGACATTAGGATCGATTGGTTTCTACTTGCGTAACGTAGTATCCAACACGCTCTTCTTCGGGCCAGCTCAAGGGTTTGGTCGTATCGACAACATGCTTAAAGTTGCGGCTGAGCAATCGTGGATAAGTCTTAAAGACCAGAACAGGATCGACAGCTACATTGCAGAACTTACAGCCCTCAACATCGTCGGCAATGAGATCCAATCGTCCATCATGAAGAGCTTGCTGAACGGCAAGGTAGATCCAGACGGCATCATGAAGCAGCTTAATACGCTGATGGAAAACTCCAAGCTTTCAAAGGGTGCTGAAGCTGTTGCGCTTGTTGTCGATAAGGCGGGCCGCTTAGCTGCTCACGCTGATGCAATCTACAAGATCGCCTACTTTGAACATGAACTGCGCCTCCTTAAGGAAGCTCAGGCAGCATCGAACACAGGGAGCATAGCTAACTTGAGTGAGTATCAGCTCAAGCGTATGGCTGCGGATAAGGTTCTCATGACTGCGCAGTCAGCAAGTCAGACTCCGCCGATTATTTCTGCGATTACTAAGTCAGGCTTAGGATTGCAGTTCGCTCCGTTCATCCGCTTCAAGGCTGAGATTCCACGTATTCTTATCAATACGTATAAGCTTGCCATAAAAGAAATGAAGGACGCGAATCCTAAAATTAAAACTCGCGGTGCACAACGCTTCGCTTCGATGAGCGGCATGCTGGCGGTATCCTCCGCCATCCCTACTGCACTGCGGGTACTGGTATCCCAGATCGGAGACGATGAAGACGAGTCACTTCGCAACTCAATTCCTGAGTTCCTCAGAGGGCATACGTTCTACTACTTCGGTAAAGGCAAGACTCTTAAGTCTCTTGACTTGTCGTTCATCAACCCATTCAGTTTGATAGTTGATCCAGTGCTGCGCTCATTTGAGCAGATCTCCCGTGGAAATTTTGGAGAGGCCGCATCCAAGTTCGTGCAAGGCTTAATCTTCGACTCATACCTCGATGATCAAATCCTTGCGGGAGCCGTTGTCGATCTTAAAAGTAACACTAACTCCTCAACAGGCGAGCCTATCTGGGAAAAGGATATCGACGATGTAGGCGCTGTGATTTTTAAACAGCTCACCTATCTTGCAGATAAGGCTTACTCTCCACGGATTCTTTCGGATGCGCTTAAGGCATACGATGCGGCTGGCGGAGACTATACTAAGTTCGATGATAGCCCAATCGGAATCATGCTGAGCGGCGTCTATCCTGTCCGCCTCCACAACATCGAATTGGACAAGCAGTTCGGACGTTACTTACGCGAGAAGCGAGAGCAGTTTGATCGCGTAACGAAACGCAAGTATGCAGTCTACAGCGAGCGCCCCGTTACTGATAAGGATGTGCGTAAGCTTTACGATGACGAGGTCAAGAACCGCAAGCTGGTGAACGCCGATCTAGCTAAGATTGCCAGAGGCTTTGAAGGCTTAGGCATGAGTAAGGCTGACGTATACAACACGATGGTCGAGCGAGGCGGCGTAAGCAAACGTCGTGCTGGCTTACTCCTGAACAGCAACCTGATGGACAGGCCCGACTTGAACAAAGCCTTCCTTCAAGGGCTACTTGAAAAAGACTTTGGCAGAGAAAGAGCTAAGACATTGATCGACCAGATGGACAAGTATCCGCGCTACATGTTCGTCGAGGACAAATAAAAAAGGGGCTAGCCGTACTACAGTAGTACAGCTAGCCCCCGTTTGGTTTAGTTATCAGACAGCGCAAGACACAGCGGCATCCGCTCTGGCATAGAGTTTCTTCGGAGCCTCCTTGAAGTATTTCAAGAGGGCAGGACAGAGCCAGCCAGTGATCTCGTTCTCAGGACAGTAGTAGGTGTTGCCGCTCATCTCTGGACGGAGCCACTCAAACGAGTGGGTGTAGTTCGGGAACGGCGTCGGAGAGAACGTGAGGCGGAACCCGCTACTCGCATCCTTGATTCCTGCACGCTGTACCATTTCAGTGAGCACGTCGTCCATGCCACAGACAAATGCTTCACGGACAAGTCCAGTTGCTTCGTCGTCGAAGACCCATCCACCAGCGAATTCGTATGGCATGAGGGTTTGAATTGCGTTTTCGTTTTTGCAGTTATTCATATTCAGTATTTGTTTTATTGTTTGTTTGAGAGAAGGCGCAGTGTAGTAGTACGTCAGGATTATGTTTCTTAGTTTTTGTTTCATGCGTTTATTGTTTGGGGTTCAGTTATCTAGATACAGAGTGATTGACTTAATCGCTTCCTCGACGGCGGTGACGGACTCGTCTTCGTAGTCATCCACAGCGGCGGTGATTGCACTGGCAAACAGCGTCAGCTTAGCTGGCAAGTGGAGGCGAGTCGTTCGTAGTGAACAGCACGGAGTGAATGCGATGATAGACCAGCCTGATGGACTGCCCGCTTCGCGGCGGCTTTTCAGTTCGACTTCAGTTCCGTTCAGTTCAATTGAGGTGACGGTTTTTTCTTTCATAGGGATAGTAGTTTTACGATTAGGATTATTGGAGTTAGGGCGGATACCGCCATCAGGAGGAGTTGCCCCCATGATAGCGGATCAGTCGAGGAGTTCAGATGCATTAGCGTAGTGATACTTTCACACGTTCACCGAACTTGTATACCTCTGGATACTTGCCGTAGTCAAGCCACAGCACGGGATACGGAGGCTCTTCTACTTCTGACCAGTCGTAGGCGTCGCCGTCTGTGAGATAGACAAGCCCGTCGATATGCGGTGCGTTGTCCTCGACCCAATCAAAGGCTGGCTTGAACAGCGTACCGCCGCCGCCCTTGATCGAAGTAGGCACGTCGTCGCCGTGCTGGAGTTCGATCACTTGCTGGACTCGATGGTCTACGGATAGCAGGTAGATCTTGTCAGGGCGGAGCGTGTTGAGCGCATCTTGCACAGACTCCAGCATCTCCCGAAGGATGGACTGAGGGACGGAGCAGCTAGTGTCGATCACTACGGCAAGCTCGTTGACTGACTTGCGCTGACGTCCGACTGATACCAGACCAGTGGTCGTGTAGATCGGTGCGTTGAACGGCTTCTCCCATCCCGACTGGCATCGAGCGGAGAACCACTGCTTGAGGTAGTCAGCCCAATCCATGCCTTCACGATAAGCACGGAGCTTCTCGATCTGGCGGACTCCAGTAGCGCCATGCATTCCAGCACTGGCATTGAGCTTCTCCGTCAGGATGATCTGCTCGTTCTGTTCTTCGATCTTGCGTTCGATATCCTCCTTGCTCTCGCCAGTCTTAGGTTCGGCTTGCGGCTCAAAGGTATCCTCAGAGCCAGTGCCGACCCACTCGTCGCCTAAGATCTGCGAGTCGCTTTGCTTTCCAGTGCCACTAGCAGAAGCTTGAGCGTCGCCATCGCCGTCAGGATTAGCGTCATCAGGAGCGCCATCATCAGAGCTAGTGGGATCGCTATCGCTATCGCTAGCATTTTGATTATCGTCCTGCTTATCGTCGCTGCCATCTTCGTTGTTGTCTTGTGAATCATCTTGTTCGGGTTCGGGTTGTGCTTGTGGTTGCTGGCTTAGCTCAGGCTCAGGAGCCTGATAGAGTTCGTTGTAGAGTTCCTCGACGCTCTTGTCTCCGCTCAGCTTCTCGTCGATCAGGACGTTGGCAATGAGTGGGAATGGGAGGGTCTTGCCGCGAGTGCTACGGAACACTTCCTTGTTCCTGTGGACGATCATCGCATTGATGACGTAGTCCGCCGCCTTGTTGGCTGTGTTGTGGTCAGTGAACTTAGCGAGCCGTGAGCCGTGAGACAGCATCCCGTGCAGTGCTTCATGCACTAGGAGAAATGCGCAGTGACCGACTGGATCGGAGGTGCTGGCAATCCGCTCAAGCCCTTTCGGATTGAGCACAAGATTGATGCCGTCAGTCGCGCCGTATGGAGTGGAGCTTGATTCTTTCCACGTCATCGCAAGGAGCTTGCTGTATGCATGGGGCCAGTACTGGCGCACTCTCCGCATGGATCGGGCAAGTAGGCTATCGTCGTGGATATCGTAGGTGATGTTCATATGTTTGCTTCAGGTATTTGATTCAGGTTTCAGGGTTCCAGCGAAGGGTTGGACTTCGCTGGAGTTAGTGTTGTACATTACAGGCCAAGATCTGTCAAGGTCTTTTCTGCTGTACGCTTCGCTTCCGCTAGCTTCTTAGCATGGTCACGCCGCTGATGATTCTCAGGTAGCGTATCCGCTCCGACGATACATGGCTTAAGCGCATCGATGATCGAGTCAAGCTCTGGCAGGTTGAGCCAGTTCTTATTGCGCAGGTCATCCATGCAGGTCTCAAGCCTATCGAACCGCTCTTGCCGCAAGCGGCTACCCTTCGTCAGTGCCTCGATGGTATCGCCCATCTCACGGATGGCCGCTTCAATCGTACCGCCGTGAGCTTCAAGTAGCATCTGCGATACAGCTTGCTCACTGCTTGCTCGCACTCTGGCGGCGGTCTCAGAAGAGACGGCGGAGAGTACGCTGTTCTCAATCGATTGCGGTTGGCCCAACCACTTGAGTTCAAACTTGTAGCCATTGACGAACTCGTCAGCCGTAGGCCACTGCACCTCATCGCGGAATCCGCTAATGTGCTTGTGTCCTTCATTGACGTATGACTGGTAGTTCTCATGCACCTCACGGAGCAAGCCATCGATCTGATCCTTGCGCTTGTCGAACTCCAACTGGATCTCGTCAGCGTTGATCGCTTGCTGGTATGTAGTGCCATCGAAGTCAGGCACTGACATGCCACGCTTCTTCAGGTACAGACCCATGCCGTTGATCAGGTTGTTGACTTGTCCGATGGCGTTGTTCTTCGTCTCAAACAGTTTGGCTGATGGAGCGCGGACAAAGCTTTCATCAGCTCCGTTGGCATAGGCAATCTGTTTGTGAGTCCGCTCCAGTGTGGCGGATAGCTTAGGCTTGCCAGTGATAAGGCGAACCATGAGGATGGAGTTGATCGAGGTCAGGTTGTTCATTACGTTTTGCATATCAGTATTTTATTTGTGTTGTTTCAGTTAAGGCGGCTTGCCGTACTACCGTAGTACAGCAAGCCGAAGGGGTTTAGATTCCTTGCATGGCGGAGCGGCGACTGTGCTGGTTGAGCGGCAAGCCATTCGCTATAGCCGAATCATATGTCCACTTGCGGATCTCTCCACAGCATGCACAGATGACGTTGTTCACTAGCCAGTCGAGTGAGCCGCTTGCTACAGCCGCCTCTGGATCGTCTTGCGCTTGCTTCTTCGCTTGCCGTATGGCGGCGTAGCTCAGGGCATATTGCTCAGCCCGATCCGATGGCATGGTATCGTCGCCGTTGCGGATGGCTCGTAGCTTGGGCAACATGTTGCCGACCACTTGGCAGAAGGCATAGGCTGCACTGCCAGCAGACTCTCCGACTAGTCCACGAAGGGCGAGTGA
>Ga0181358_1000668_pt1 | contig 15313 bp, 17 predicted proteins | sample Fa13VDMM110SD_FD_130096 | JGI IMG/M metagenome (GOLD analysis project Ga0181358, IMG submission 130096) | Freshwater viral communities from Lake Michigan, USA - Fa13.VD.MM110.S.D | ecosystem: Environmental > Aquatic > Freshwater > Lake | place: USA: Michigan | collected 2013-09-24 | reverse complement strand
GGTATCGGAACAATCAGTCGTGAAATTATTTTCAACACCGTACATCATTATGATTGGGTGCAATTGGGTGGAGCATTAAAACACCCAGAAGCTGGACAAGCTTTTGATTTATCTGCAACAGTTGCAGCAGAAACGGGTGTAGCAGATGCATCTGTTAAAATTATTCCATGGAACGGATATGGTGATAGAAACATCGTAATGGCAATCATTAATCAAGAACAGCCGGATGCAATATTTCATTTCACTGATCCTAGATATTGGACATGGCTGTATGCTATTGAACATGAAATTAAAACAACTTATAGTATTCCAATTGTATATTATTCAATTTGGGATGATTTACCATATCCAATGTGGAACGCACCTTATTATGCAAGTTGTGATTTGATTATGGGTATTAGCAAACAATCAGATAACATTCATCGCGAAGTACTTACGCAAAATGGATTTGATATTGTAGATTATGATGCTGACGGTACAGTACCGCAAGACGTAAAATGGAACCAAATTATTACGGGATTTGTTCCACACGGATTGAATCATAACACGTTTAAACCATTATCGCAGGATGATACCGTATACACACAAATGTATGAAAACATTAAAATTAAAAATGATGTTGATTTTGTAGTATTCTGGAATAATAGAAATATTCGAAGAAAACAACCAGGCGATTTAATATTAGCATTCAAAACATTTGTAGATGCATTACCAGAAGAAGAACGGAATCGAGTTGCACTTTTAATGCATACGCAAGTTGTAGATGAAAATGGTACGGATCTTCGAGCAGTACATCAAGCTATTGCCCCTGATTGTAAAGTATTGTTTTCAGAACAAAAATTAATGCCAAATGAATTAAATGCAATGTATAATATTGCCGATGTAGTAGTCAATATTGGTAGCAACGAAGGTTGGGGACTAAGTTCAACCGAAGCAATGTTATCAGGAACGCCAATTGTTAATAATGTAACCGGTGGATTACAAGATCAATGTGGATTCGTAGATGAAAATGATGAATGGATACGATTTGACGGAAAATTTGCAACAAATCATACCGGAAAATACAAATTGCACGGAATATGGGCAAAACCAGTATTTCCAAGTAATCGATCTTTGCAAGGTTCTCCTCCGACTCCATATATTTTTGATGATAGAGTTCGTTTCGAAGATGTTGCCGATGCAATTCGATATTGGTATGACACACCAGAAACGCTTCGAGAATCAATGGGACATGCAGGTAGAGAGTGGTGTTTGAAAAATGGTTTGACTGCCCAACAAATGGGTCAAAAAATGATTCATATGATTGATTATCTATTTAATTCGAAGCGTGAAAATAGAGCAAGATATACATTAAATAAAGTTACAAAAACAACATATAAAAACATAGGAATTGTAGAATAATGAGATCGGTTATAATAGCATCACCAGTAGCAACACAATCCGGGTATGGACATCATGCACGCGAGATTATTGCAAATTTTATAGAACAACGAAGCTCCGAATGGGATATTAAATTGGTTTCATTACCATGGGGGCATACACCATTTACATATCCAATTCCATTAGATTGGAATCAACGAATTATTCCATTACCATTGACATCACAACCAGATGTTTGGGTACAAATTACAGTACCTAATGAATTTCAAGCAGTTGGTAAATACAATATTGGAGTTACTGCAGGAACTGAAGGAGATATATGTCCAGAAGCATGGATTGATAATTTGAATGCAATGCAATTAGTTATTGTTCCAAGCGAATTTACCAAACAAGTATTTATTAATACATCGCAAAAACACAATAAACCAATAACAACGCGTATTGAAGTAATTCCTGAATATTTTGATGATCAAATTTACAACAACAAAATAAATGGTCAATTGACAATATTGGATCAAATTGTAGAACTATTTGCATTTTTATCAGTAGGACATTGGTTGCAAGGACAAGTTGGCGAAGATCGTAAAAATATTAGTGGATTGATTCATTGTTTTTTTAATACATATAAAAATCAAAAAGATGCTCCGGCACTTATATTGAAAACAAGTGGTGCTACTTATTCTGTAATGGATAGGATGGAGATTGAATCTAAAATAAATCAAATACGAGATATGTTTGGTAACGAAAAACTTCCAAATGTATACTTATTACATGGCGATTTAACGGATGAAGAAATGAATCTTTTATATAATCATCCAAAAGTTAAAGCCATGGTGTCATTTACAAAAGCAGAAGGCTTCGGACGTCCATTGTTAGAATTTTCAACAACCGGCAAACCAATAATTGCTCCACATTATTCCGGACAAGCAGATTTCTTGAAAAAAGATTTTATTTGTGCATTGCCAGGTGGCATGACCGATATACATGGTAGTGCTCAAAATGATTTTTTAATCAATGAAGCTAAATGGTTTACTCCGGATTATGGGTATGCTGGCAAAATGTTTAAGGAAGTACAGAAAAATTACAAAAAATGGCAAGAATTAGCAAAGCGTCAACGTTATTTTGTAAATTCAACATTTACTAAAACGGCCGTTGCTACTACATATGAAAAAGTATTAAATATAGTAGATGAAAATTTACAAGCAATTCCAAAACATGTTGAATTAAATTTACCTAAATTAAAATTGCCAACCTTAAAGAAAGTTGAAGCATGAAAATAAGTTATGCCATTACGGTTTGCAATGAGTTTATTGAAATTCAACGTTTAATACATTTCTTGATTAAACATAAACGACATCAGGATGAAATTATAGTTTTATTTGATAAAGGTAATGGCGATATTGAAATAGAAAATTTTCTTCGTTCGCATTCCATTAATGGAGAATTTAATTGGCATTCTGCAGAATTTCAAGGACATTTTGCTGATTGGAAAAATAAATTAACTAGTTTTTGCAAAGGCGATTACATTTTTCAAATTGATGCCGATGAGTATCCTAACGAACTTTTAATTAATCATCTTCCAGATTTATTAGAACTTAATCCTAATAATGATGTATATTTAGTACCACGTGTTAATACAGTACAAGGACTAACACAAGAACATATTGATAAATGGGGTTGGCACGTTATGGCTAATGGTTGGGTCAACTTTCCCGACTATCAATGGCGTATATGGAAAAATAAACCAGAGATTAAATGGATTAATAAAGTTCATGAAAGATTGGATGGTTTTAAAACTTTTGCGCAACTTCCTGCAGATACGGAAGCTTTAGCATTATATCATCCGAAAACAATTGATCGACAAGAAAAACAAAATGCATACTATGATACACTCTAATACATTAACATTTTGTATTTCTACTTGGAATAACTTAGCATATCTTAAGATTGCAATCGAATCTGTTAGAAAAAATAGTTATCATAAAGATGCGCCATTTATAATACATGCAGAAAATTGTACAGATGGTACCAATGATTGGTTATTTGAAAATCGAGATAAATACAACTTGACTTTATTAATTGAACCAAACAATGAAGTGGCAAGGGGTATTGGCGGCGGGATGAATATATGTGCTGACCATGTGCAAACAGAATATATAATGTTTTTACATTCCGATTTTTATGTTACCAAAAATTGGGATAAGGCACTAATGGATATTCATATGAAATATCCAAATGAATTGCTTTGGGTTAATTCACATAGAATTGAACCAGATATGTTTAATAATCCATCGCAACGGCCTGGTACATCGATAGTGCCGAAAAATTTATTTGGAGCATATCATGATGACTTCAATTCGGAATATTTTGATGCGTGGGTTGATGATTTTATTAGAATTAATGGAGATATCGAAATACCAAAGGGAGAAGGAGTTTCAGGTTTAGTTAAAAAATCAGTATGGGATGAAATAGGCGGAAATGATGCATTGTTTGCTCCCGCATCATGGGATGATATGGATTTATTTCTTCGAATGCACAATCATGGAGTAAAATTCATATTACCAGTAAATTCCGTTGTATGGCATTTTGGTGCGCGCGGCTCACATCGTTTAGAAGAAAATAATGGAAAATCAGATATCCGGCAAGTAAAAGCTGAACAAGAAAATATAAAAAAATGGTTAAGTAAGTGGGGAGGATATCCCAAATTTGATGAATATGGAATGATAAAAGGAATTGTATGATGAATAAAAATATACCAATAGTAATATTAAATCGAGATAGATTGTATCCATTAATTGATCAAGTTACTATTTTGAAACAAAAAGGATACCACAATATAACAATCATTGATAATCAATCAACATATGAACCATTGTTAGAATGGTATAAACAATCAGGTGTTGATGTATTTCACAATAACATAACAGAAAATTCGTGTCATGCATTTCGAGATTTAGTTTTAATGCAACATCCTAAATTTGTAGAAATTACATCGCAATGGTTCGTATTCAATGATAGTGATATCATACCATTAGAAACAGTACCAGAAAATTTTATTAATGATTTAATTGATTATGCAATACGACATAATAAAACAAAGATTGGTATGTCAATTAAAATAGATGATTTAGATCTATCATATCCATTAAATGCTTGGGTACACGGTTATGAATCAACGTATTGGACAAATGCAATTATCGATGGAGATGTTGAATTATATCCGCATCCAATTGATACAACATTTGCAGTTCATGCCCCAAGGACTTTGCCAACATGGAGCGATAATACATTGCGAGTAGGTGCACCGTATATAGTTAAACATGCACCATTTTATTATAATCCGGATGCGTTACCGGATGATGAAAAATATTATTTAACGCATATGAATAAACAAAGTAGTAATTGGTCAAGTAAAGTGGAGGTAAAATGATACAACTAAATAAAGGTGGAGTTAATTTCTTAGTAAATAATTCTACGTCCGGGTTAGATAATTTCTGGACTCAAATATATGAATCGCAATGGGAGAATCAAACATTTGATGCGATACTTCCGCATTTAGATAAAAATAAAACATTTATTGATATCGGAGCTTGGCAAGGTCCTATTTCATTAGTGGCACAACAATATTCTAAACAATGTTTATGTTTTGAACCTGATCCATATGCATATGATTATTTAGTAAAAAATGTACAAGCAAATGGATTTGACAATATTATCTGCGAAAATGTAGCAGTTTCTGCAGAATCAAAATTAAACATTGGTGCAGCCGAATTGGGCGGAGGAGTAACTAGTTTTACTAAAGCCGATAATTCAATTGAATGTAAAACAATATCTATTCAGCAAATATTTAAAAAATACAATTTAACATCGGAAAACGTTTCGGTTATTAAAATTGATATTGAAGGGTATGAATGCGAATTATTAAAAGATCCATTTTGGAAAACACTTAATGTTAATATGCATATAAGTTTACATGGATTATTTTTTCAAGATAAAACAACGTATTTTAATGATTTGCGAGAATATTTTGGAGCTGGCTATGTATTTAATGAATTTGCAGATACTCAAGAAATTTTTATAGGAAAACAATGAAAACTATAGCATTATTTGGAGCTGGCGGCGGATTAGGTAGTCAGTTGTTACCACTATTGCAAAACAAATATGATGTTTCGGGTATACGATCATCCGAAGTTGATGTAACTAATTTTCAACAAGTAAAATCATTTTTTGAATCAAATCAATTCGACGTTGTTATCAATTTAAGCGGATATAATTTTGATATGTTTGCACATAAGATTGATGATAATTCTTTGGATGAATTAAACAAACAAATTGATATAAATGTAAAAGGAACTGTTAATATAGTATCTAATTGTTTAAATCAAATGCGAACTCAACAATTTGGACGTATTATATTAGTATCTTCAGTTTTAGCAGACCATCCAGTTATTAGTACTAGTATTTATGCCGGGTGCAAAGGATTTGTTGATAGTTTTACAAAAACAATAGCATTAGAAAATGCCAATAAAAATATCAATTGTAATAGTTTACAGTTAGGATATTTTGATGGCGGATTAACATATAAAATACCTGAATCATTTAGGGATGGTATAAAAAATACAATTCCTGCAAAACGATGGGGAATGATAACAGAATTATACAATACAATTGATTATCTAATAGAAACGGGGTATATAACTGGACAAAACATTAACATCAGCGGAGGAATTATCTAATGCAAGAATACAAAGATTTATCCAACAATGTGCATATCGTTGCTAAACAATTAAATATTGGCAACAATGTAAGATTTGGAAAGGATGTTAAGATCAATGTACGAGGTACATTTGAAATTGGTGATAATAGTATAATTGGAGATCGGTTCACTGCAAATGCAGAAGAACTTATTATAGGAGAATATTTTTATAATGGGCCCACCGATTCTAGAGGAATGGTTATTGGAGGCGGCGGGGCAAATTTTCCATATGCTAAATTAAAAATTGGCGATAGAATGGTATGTCATACAGGTCATATTAATTTAGCAAGTCCTGTTACAATAGGAAATGATGTAGGATTATCTCATGATGTTGATTTAATTACCCATGGATTTTGGTACAATGTACTTGAAGGATATCCTAGAGTATTTAAAGAAATTAATATTGGTAACAATGTTATCGTAGGATGGAAAACTGTCATAATGAGTGGTGTATCTATTGCAGACAACATAGTTATTGGATCGCATTCTACAATAACTAAATCTTTGTTAGAATCTAAAGCTATTTATGCCGGGTCTCCTGCTAAATTGATTAAACATATAACTGAACCTTCATATGAAGAAAAATGTCATATGTTAGAAGATTTGATATCAGATTTTAAAGATTTAATGTCATACTACGATGTCCCAGAGTTTACTATTAATTCAGATTATCCATATTTATATTTGAATCAGTTACGGATAAATGTAGCTAATTTTAGTTATGAAGGCGAGCATGATGTAGTTACAGATGCATTTAGAGATTTCGCTAGAAGATACGGTATTAGAATATATGTACCACATGGTTTTAAATTTAAATTAACACGTAAATGAAATTTTTAAATTTCGATAGAGTACTTTGTTTGAGCCCACACCCGGATGATACTGAATATAGTATAGCTGGAGTTATTTTAAAACATTGTGATACACAATTTGATATTTTATGTTTGACACAGGGTGGAGATTGTGATACTACAACGGGCCCTTCGAGAGTACAAGAAGTAAAAAATGCATGGTCCCAAACTACAGCTACAAATTGCAATTTACATTTTAGTGATGTTAAATTTTTAAAAGAACGTGGCGTTGATGAATGGATAAATTACATTGAAACAAATTTTACTAAAAAGTTTGAATATGATTGTATTATGACTACATCACAATTCGATAGTCACTTTGAACACGTATTAATATCTTCGTTTGCGGCACCATTAGCCCGAGTTAAACCATATAGCATAATTCAATATAAGTCGCCATCAACATTAGATAAATGGACACCAAATTTATTTGTTTCTTTGGGAGATTTTTATTATATTAAGAAAAGAATGTTGAATGAATTTAAGACACAAATACATCATGAATATTTTGGTGATTTTGTGTTAGATGGATTTCACAGCAATTTTCAATGCATGAAAAAAGGCCAGGGTTTAGTAGAATCGTATAAAATAATTACATTGTATGCATAAAATAGTTTTATATTGTAAAAGTTATGATAAAGATGTTCATCGGGCTAAAATTTTACTAGATAGCATCGTAAAATACAATGTAGAACAAATTCCATTTTATATTTCAGTACCACAAAAGGATATACCATTATTTATCAACGTATTGGGTACTACGGGATATGAACTCATTTCAGATGAATCGATTGATACGGATAATTCTGGATGGAAAGGACAACAAATAGTTAAAAGTCAATTTTGGAAATTAGGACTTTGTGAAAATTATGTATGTGTTGATTCAGATTGTTTCTTTATCAAACTATTTCGGATATCTGATTTCATGTTTAATGATGATACGCCATATACGATTTGCCATGAATATAAATCATTTTTTGAATTTTTAGATAAACATCCATTAGGGTTCGATCCATATCAATCATTCTTGCAAGAACGATTACATATTATGGAATTATTCGGACGCACTGGCGCAGTATATGACTTTGGCCCCGGACCAACCATATGGTCATCTAAAGTTTGGAAAAATTTAGAAGAAACTTATATACACCCGAATAATCTTAAATTTAGTGATTTAATACAAGCAAATGGATCAGAATTTACTTGGTATGGCGAATGGTTATTGCATAGTCAAGCAATTCGATTAATGCCCAAAGGTCCATTGTTTAAAAATTATCATTATACAAATCAATTCGAATATGATAAACATTATCAATATAATTTAGATAAGATTGCTAAGTTATATCTAGGAGTTGGAATGCAGTCAATTTATGAATTTAATTAATATGAAATGATTATTTATACAACACTAAAATTTAAAAGTAATATATTTATAATAAATAAAAAAGAAACAACGTTATGAACATAAAGATATTTGCAGACGGATCAGATATAAACGAAATATTTGATCTATACGATAACAATCAAATTGTAAAAGGATTCACAACTAATCCTAGTTTAATGAAAGCCGCCGGTGTTGTAGATTATCTAGAATTTATAAAACAGGTAACTAGCAAAATACAAGATCAATCATTGTCATTCGAAGTTTTTGCTGATGATGCAGATGGTATGTTACGACAAGCAAAAATTATTGCATCGTATGGTAAAAATATTCATGTTAAAATTCCTATTACTGATACAAAAGGCAATTATACCTTCGATGTAATTGAAAATTTAATTGATTTAGGTATTAATGTAAACATAACAGCTGTATTTACAAAAGAACATATCAATGAATTGAAATTCATATTACCAAACAATAAAAATAATATTGTTTCTATTTTTGCTGGTAGAATTTCTGATACCGGACGAAATCCTATTCCGTATATAGAATATGGAATAAATCAACTACAAAGTCAATCGGAAATATTATGGGCTAGTACTAGATCAGTATATAATATATACGAAGCTAATTCTATCGGGTGTGATATTATCACAGTTACACCAGACCAAATTAAAAAATTAAAATTACAAAATAAAAATCTCACTGAGTATTCTATCGAAACAGTACAAATGTTTTTCAATGATGCAACTGCATCTGGTTTTATTTTATAATTTATGAATTTTATTTCACACGGCAAATCTGGTTGTAGTATTGAAATTTTGAATCAAAATTTTAATTACATTTTACGTAAAACATCGAAAAATATCGATGAAAATGTTAGACATACTGACCGTATTAAAAAACAAATCGAGTTTCATAATAAAAATCAATTTGTGTCAATTAAAACTCCTACTGTAGTATATCTACATCCGGGTACTGAAAATGAACTTGCATATGTTGACATGAAATATATACAAGGCAAAGATAGTTTAACTTTTCTGAAGTTAGCAGATTGTCATAGTATCGATAATTTTATTTCACAGTTATTTTTGTATTTAGATAATCGGTTAGTAACATCATATGAAAATTCGTTTTACAACAATTATTCAATAAATAACGCAAATAAATTAGCAATTTTAAATAAAGTTAATCAAATTGATAAAACTTTGCGGTTTCCTAGAAAAACTGAAATTATGAATAAGCTTAATAAACTTCCGGACAATGTTTTTCTAGAAGGTAGTTGTCATGGAGATCTTACATTAGCTAATATGATTCATACAAGTGATAAATTGTACATCTTTGATTTTTTGGATATGTTTGTTGATTCGCCATTATTTGATTTATTATCGATACGACAAGATACACATCATTTATGGTCTTGTTTTATATACAATGATTATACGTGTCGAACTGTTGAGTTATTATCATATATAGATAAACAAATAACTAATCGATATTCAACATATATAGAAAATGAATGGTATTCGTATTTATCTCTTATGAATTATGTAAGAATGTACCGTATGTATGATACTACAAAAGAATGTAAAGAATTAAATTTTATTTATAACTGCATCACTCCATATTTATGAACTTAATAGTACCAATAGCAGGAAAATCTAGCAGATATCCTAACGTAAAACCAAAATGGATGCTTGCACATCCAAATGGAAAATTTATGGCAATACAAGCCATTGCAGGTTTAGATTTATCAAAATTTAATAGAATTGTATTTGTTTATTTAAAGCAACATGAAGAACTATATAGTTTTAAAGAAGGTTTCATTAACGAACTACAATCATTAAATATTACAAACTATGATCTATGTGAATTAGAAGAGCAAACAAAAGATGTAACAGAAACCATCACGCAAGCAATAACTAAGTTAAACTTAACAGGGGCGTTGTTCATAAAAGATTCGGATTCGTATTTTACATGTATGCCTACATTATCAGGCAATTTTATTTGTTATACTAATTTGAAAAATTCTAGTACTAGTAATCCAGCTGGTAGTAGTTATATAACATTGGATGAAAACAATGTGATTACAAATATCGTAGAAAAACAAATAATTAGTTCTAATATTTGTGTTGGTGGTTATGTATTCGATGATTGTAATCGATTTTTGGATATTGCAAATAAATTAAATTCAAATACAGAACGGTATGTAAGTGATATAGTATATTTTGATATGCTGTATAATCAAACTATTTTTCGGGGCATTGAAATCAGTGATCTAGAAGATTGGGGAACATTAACCGATTGGATTAATTATAAGAAAAAATTCGCGACGCTGTTTTTAGACATCGATGGAGTTCTTGTTAAACATTCATCGATACATTTTCCACCCTATATAGGAACATCTGCTGCAATTGATAAAAATGTAAATTACATCAAGTCATTGGATCCGAATAAAGTTGAAATTATTTTAACTACAAGTCGATCAGAAAAATATCGGCAAATAACAGAAAAACAAATACAACAATTAGGCATACAATACAAACAATTAATTATGGGACTACAAAGTAATAAGCGTATTATTATCAATGATTATAGTAGTACTAATATATACCCAAATTGTACAGCAATAAATTTAGAAAGAAATAATGACAACTTAGAAAGTCTGCTAAAAAGTTCACTATAAATAAACAAAAAATAAACAAATAATGAAAATTCTAATCTCCATAGCCACTTACGGCACCAAAAATCACACATTCCTTAAACGAGTTGTAGAATGCTATAATTCTTTTAATAATCATGATATCACAGTACATATACACGGCACAATTGATCCAGAATTACCAGACTCAAAATTCATTAATCATGTTAATCCGGCAAACACTGTATATTTTCATAGGAATGAATTTGTCGACAATTTAAACAATTATGATTTGTTTATTTTTAGCGAAGATGACATTCTAATTAATGAACATACAGTAAATACGTATTTAAAATACGACTCTAAATTACCTTTGAATTGTACTTTAGGATTTTTAAGATTTGAGCAAATTCGCGAAGATGTCAATATTAAGTATTTAATAGATATGTGGAAAGTACCTGGCCATCCAATTGGCGAGACAGATATTAAAATTGAAAATGAAAGTTATTTTTCCGTTATAAATCCACATCAGTCCTGTTATATATTAACTAGAGATAAGTTAAAGTATGTAATTGAAAATAGTAATTATCTAATCGATTATAATACGTTAGGTACAAACATACTAGAAGCAGCATCTTCGGGTATATTTATTGAATGGTACCACGGAACAGGCGTGCTTAAGAAGTTATTACCTACGGATATTCAAGTATTAGAACAATGTCTAGTTGAACATTTACCAGGTAATCATATGAACTTTCCACATGAAGGCGAATTATTACCTGGTAACAATATAAACTATAATCCTATGTACGGTCGAACAACAACATATACACTATCTAACTTAATAAATTTAATTTAATGAAAAGCTGTATAATATTTTCATGCTCCATATTTGACACTACCCGATTATTTGTATTGCATCAGTTCATGCAGACATTTAAAAAGCACTACTCTGATTGTGATATATATATAGGTATTAATCCGGGCAGTGTGCCAACTGTTATTAATATAATTGATAGTTATAATTTAAATACAATTATAGAGCATGTGCCTATACATATGTATAGTGAAAGCGATGCATCAGGGTATCAATCTGCATTACATAAATTATTATTATCAAATAAAACATATGCAAATTATTGGTTTGTGCATACAAAAAGTGGAGTTAATTCTCATAGTGATTATTTAAGAGATTGGTACAATAATGTATTTTTATCAGATAGAAATACAATTGAAGATTTTTTGAGTCAATATACCGATATCGGGTCATATGGTATGTTAGGCGTAGAATTTGATAAGAACCGAGAATATTCAGGTGATTCTGGATTTGATATTTTTAAAAATACAATAACATCCAACTTACCATGTACTCATGCAAATTTCTTTTATTTACATAGTATATATGTTATAACACATAAATCAATTGAACTATTTTTAAAACTAGCAAATACAAATGATTGGTTTGATAATAAGTTAGATCGTTATTATTTTGAAGGCATATTTCCATTTATAGTATCCAGATCTGGATCATATCCATATATAGCAAACCAACTTAGTTGCAATGGGGTAGATTTAAAAATATTAATGACTGATTGGATAACTAATAATAATTTACTACAATATAATAAATACAATGATATGTATAAAACAAATTATAATTTTCATCAATTATGTCCCCCGTTATGTTAATAGCAACACTCAATCATAATCTCCCAATATGGACAGATAATCTAGTAACCCAATTAAAACGAGATCCATTATTTTCTAATTGCGAATTAATGGTTGTCGATAATGGATCAACGGAACCATTAGCGCAATCAACAACACATCGTCTAGACGAAAACGTATTTTTTGGCGGAGGATTCAATACGGTATTAGAATACTTTCTTTCGACCGATCATGATTATCTTTATTTTTTAAATAATGATTTAGTATTTCATGGACCTGCTTTTTTAACAACATCATTACGAGAAGCTAAAGAATCAGATGCTGCAGTATATTCTCCTAGTATCATTAATGCATCAATTGATCAATGTCATTGGAAACAAATGTGGAATTGGGGTCAAGGATTGCGAGAAGTTCGTTGGGTTGATTTTCAATGTCCATTGATTCGCAGAGATGTTCTAGAACTTATACAACAGTATCCGGATGAATTAATTTATGGATGGGGTCTAGATTTTTATACTGGATGTTTAACAGAAACACATAATTTAAAAACAATTGTTTCTGATACCAATACAATTACTCATATGAATTCATTAACATTTAAAGAAAATAAAGTTAATATTGGTGTTTCTGAATTTTGTAGTAATGCGGAACGATATATGAATTCATATTTTTTGAATTCTCAATTTAATTCATTATATTATAATCTAAGGACATATGGAGAAACATATAAAATTGAATGGAACTAAAATTGTAGAAGTTCCATACTTTGCAAATCAATTAACGGATAATGCAAAATCAGTATTAGTTATAGGAGAACGATTCGGAGGAATTGAAGGCATCAGCGAAACAATTCATGAATTGGGATTCAATAATGTATGTACGACTGATATATTAGAATCGCCAGAAGATAGTTGGTTGCGGCAAAATACAACATGGAAACATATTCAATGTGATTTCATAAAGTTTGATGAATCATTATTATTTGATTACATCATATCAATATCAGTATTCGAACACTTTGGATTTTGGTTTGCAGGAAATAGAATGGCTGATGGGCTTATTGAAGATGATATTTGTTATTGGAATCATGATATCCGAGGTATATTAAAATCTTGTAAATTATTAAAGGATTCAGATTCTAAACTCATTATAACATTGCCAGCTGGCCCATATATGAATTATGAAGAAACAGGAGAACCATTTCTTCGATCATATGACTATCGTCGACAAACGTTAATTAAAAATATTTTAAATAAACATAAATTTCGTATTTCCAATGAAAGCTTTTATTATTCGGCTGATTTTCAAAATTGGGATGAAATGAGTTTAGATATCAATGATCCTAAATATTATTCAGTTTACAATATTCACACGCCCAATGTTATATGGGCATTAACAATTCAAAAATTATGATAACATTAGTAATTCCTAGTTACAATAACTTGCGACATCTTAAGAATGTATATGCAAGTATTCAAAAACATGCACCGGCAGCCGAAGTTATTTTGTTAGATGATGGTTCAACAGATGGATCATGGGAATGGATTCAACAACAAGACTGCGTTTCATTCCGAAGCGAAGACCGAGTAGGTCATACTATATTATATGATAAAGGAATTGACCTCGCAACAAACGATATCGTGGGTATTTTACATGCCGATATGATTATTGGTCCATTGTATATCGAAAACATGTTAAAGCACTTACAACCAGGAAAAGTTGTCTGTGCAACCCGTATAGAACCGCCGTTACATCCCGAGGGTAAAGAAAAAATCATAATGGATTTCGGACAAGACTTTGATACATTGGATATTGTTGCATTTGAAGAATTTTGTCAAAAAACATCATTCTACAATAAAGATAAAACTACAAAAGGTATGTTTGCACCATGGATACTTTATAAAAAGGATTTTCAAGCGATGGGCGGGCATGACCCATTATTCGCGCCATTTCCGTATGAAGATTCAGATATATTTCAAAGATGGATTATGGCTGGTTATGAATTAATTCAAAGCCGAGATGCATTTGTATATCATTTAACATGTAGAGGGCATCGATGGACGGAACAAGTTGGACGAGATGATGATTATTTTAAACAAGTTTCAGAAAAAGCTGGTAGAAATTATATACGTAAATGGGGTAGTTGGATTAAAAATGACGAATGGCAACATCCTATTATATTACCAAAATATAACGTTGCACTGCGTATAGAAAATTGTACGGATCAATTATTACATTTATTGGAGCCATGGGGTGATAGAATATATTCTGATGCAAATTGGATGAAATATATAACATCAGAACAACCAAAAACTTTAATGGATTTGCGTAAGCGATGTCATTCATTAACTGAATTGGATAAGTATGATTATGATAATATCATTGTAGAACTCGATGGCAAACAATTTACTCAACAAGATTTTGATATTATACAAAATTTATCAGCAATCATACAAGATTCGGGAGAAATTGGCACCTTTACATTGAGCAATTTAAAAATTACAATTGTTTCCATGGAAACATATGAAAAAAACTTAATTAAATTAAATTAACAACATATTTATCTATGAAACAAATGTTATTAAACATAAGGAATACATTGAAGAAAAACAAAACATTTTTTCAACGCATGGTAT
>Ga0181358_1000666_pt1 | contig 15345 bp, 12 predicted proteins | sample Fa13VDMM110SD_FD_130096 | JGI IMG/M metagenome (GOLD analysis project Ga0181358, IMG submission 130096) | Freshwater viral communities from Lake Michigan, USA - Fa13.VD.MM110.S.D | ecosystem: Environmental > Aquatic > Freshwater > Lake | place: USA: Michigan | collected 2013-09-24 | reverse complement strand
GCTGTATATGTTGCATATGTTGTTCCTATTGATGCTGTAATCCAATTTGCCCCTACACCAGTTGATGATAAAATCTGGCCTGCGAGCCCGACATCACCTGATGTATCAGTTAAAGTTGATTTTATTGATAGATTTCCATTAAAAACATTAGACCCTAACCAATTATTATTACTACTCAATAAAGTTGTTCCTGCGTTTAATGTTGTTTGTATATATGAATAATAGATTGCTTCAAAATAAGTAGTTAATTGAACGTTTGCTCCACTAATTCTAATACAATATATTTCAATTATTATTCTATCAGTAACTAAAAGACTAATTGGAGTATCTATTGTAGCATTCATATGATATACATCGGGGTTTGTTGATGGGGTTGCGTTAATATCAATACTATTACCACTAGTCGCAATATCAGTTATAACCCCACCACTATTTTTCTTAATTTTAAAAAAATAATATACAATACCGCCTGTAGCACTTATACCACCATATAAAAATAAAGACCATAAGCCTGTTGGAATTTCTGTAATATTTATTTCGTCAGTTATAAAATGTGCTATTAATTGATTTGTTCCATCTGTTGTGAGTGTAATTGATTGTAAATTTGCTGTTGATACTGTTTGAGATAATTTTTTATATGTAATTGAATTTACTGTTACTGCTTGAGAATAATTTAAATACAAATTAAATCCACCTGAATATTGACCTACTAAACTATCTACATATCCTTTTGTTGTTAAATCATTACCTAATAGGGGGGTTACTGAATGGGGCGGTTGTGTAAATGTAATTTGTCCTGTTAATGATGTATCAGACGTAATACTATTAAGATTTGTTATATCATTACTATCCATATCTAAATCTGTTGATGCTATATTTCCTAGTGTCATGACATCACTTAGTGTTTGAGTTCCACCACCACCAGTATTAATTTGTTGTTGTAAATTATTAATTCGTTGGTTAAGTTGATAGTTTGAATATGACATATATATATATTAATTAATATATTTATTAAAATAAAATTATTTTAAAATAATAATCTAAAATAGATTATATAAAATGAATATTGAAGAAAAATTAATAGGTAGAGGATTAAGTGAAGGAAGCCTTAAATTATATGAATCAAATTTAAAAAGGTTAAATAATAATGAACCTGTAAAAAATTTAAATTTTTTGAAAGATACTGATAGTATTATTAAAAAGATTAAAGATAAAAAAGATACTACCGCACGTAGTTATGTTATTGCTATTTGTTCTATTCTTAAAAATGACCCAAAAATGAAAAAACAATATGATACTTATTATAATTTATTAATTGAATATAATAATACTCTTAAAACAAATAATACTAAATCTGAAAAACAGGAAAATGAATGGATAAACCAAGAAGAAGTTAAACAAAAATATAATGAATTAGAAGAAGAAATAAAACCATTATGGAAAAAGAAGGCTATATCAGATACTGAATATAATAAATTATTATCTTATATTGTATTATCGTTATATGTATTACAACCACCAAGAAGAAATTTAGACTATTTAAAAATGATAGCAATTTCAAAATATAAAGGTAATGAAGATAAAGATTATAATTATTTTGACATTTCTAATAAAAAAATGATATTTAATAATTATAAAACAAAAGGAACATATCAAAGTCAAGAAATAGATGTAGATAATAAATTATTTATTATATTGTGTATGTGGATTAAGAAATTCAAAATTAAAGATTTTATATTACAAAAAGATGAATCACCATTAGATAAAAATGGTATCACAAAAATACTATATAAAATATTTAATAAAAAAGTAGGTTCATCAATGCTTAGAAATATTTATTTAACTGATAAATATAGTGATTTAAATAAAGAGAAGGTTAATGATGCAAAAGCAATGGGTAATTCTATAAATGTAATAGATTCAACATATGTAAAAAATGATTAAAATATTCTGTTAAGTTTATTCTTAGGATTGCTTTATTAAGGACTTAGCCGAGAAGTTAGGAAATTAAAAATATTCTGTTAAGTTTATTCTTAGGATTGCTTTATTAAGGACTTAGCCGAGAAGTTAGGAAATTAAAAATATTCTGTTAAGTTATTTTATGGGTATCCAATGACATACTAATATATCTGGTGGCATTTCTCTATTTTCACATTCTTTATTTACTAATCTTTCATAATTTTCTAAATCATATCCTGCTTTACTACATAATATACGAGAAATAACGTGTCTTCCACAAGTACATACATCTGGATTTTCATTTTGTAATTTTAATGTTGAAAATATAGGATTCTTACTACTTTTCATGATTTTAGTTAAATAATCAGTTTCTTGATTTAACATTTTATTAACTATTTTTGGTATATATCTTAATTCTCCTTTGTGTGTTTTACCATATGAATCAAAGAATTCAAGTGTATCACCTTTACGAATTAAACAACACCAATGCCCTACTCTTGGTTGTGATTCTAATAATAAAATTCTAAAATCATCTTTATTAGGTATTAACTCATCTATATTATCATAATTACATAATTCACTATATTTTAGAATTTTATTTTTCACATCTAATCCAAAATTACGGGTAAAGTCATCTTCAGATACCATTTTTTTTAATTCATTCTTATACTTTTCTATAACTTTATTTTTACTCATATATATATATAATAAATAAAAAAATATATAGTTTTTTTAGTTTTAGATTATTTTATTTTCTATGCTTAATTATAATATGGGCTTTTATCCTGCGGATAATAAAAAAGGAAGAATAGAACAAGTTAATTTATTACCAACAATACAAAAACTATTTAATAGAGATATAAAAATAATTGAAAATGATTTAGCAAGATTTGATTACGAATGTGATAAATACTGTTATGAATTAAAAACACGAACAAACACGAAAGATAAATACCCTACGACATTAATAGGAAGAAACAAAACGGAAAGCGATAAGAAAATAATATTCTTATTTAAATATACTGATTGTTTATGTTATATTAAATATAAAAAAGAGTTATTTGACACATTTGAAGTTAAGAAATTTAATAGGAATGTTCGTGCATCAAATAAAAGCGATTATTTATTTATTCCTGTAGAACATTTAAAAGTTTTAGAATATTATATATAAAAAAAAATAAAAATTAAATTATATTTAATAATATATAAAAATGTCTGTTGCTAGTTTATTAAATAGTACTTCGTTTGGTCAAACATTCACCTTAACAAGTTTTGATAGTTCTCTTACAATGGATACTTCTGCGGATAGTATTAATTTTAATGAGAGATATATGACTGTGACTACTGCTAATGGAGTTCTACCTAAATATATTTCACTTCCAGCGGGTAAATATATTGCTACTATGTCTAGTTGTATTACTTTACGGGCTAATACTGCGGCAGATCAGGTTGTAAATTCAGCTCAACTACAAATAATTTCTGATGCATTTGTATTATATGGTGCAACTACATTCTATAATAAAAATTTAGTTAGAACACTAGCTAACACAGCAGTATCAACATTACCTATAAATGAGAGTGTAGTAATTGAATTAACAGCAACAACAAATCTTACATTACGTATTAATTACAATAGTACAGGAAATGTTGATGCTCTTATAACAAGAGATACATCTTTAGGTCTAAATCCTGTTTTCCCCTGTGTAAATCAAATTGTATTTAAAGAAATCTTATAAATTCTTATTTTAACTTATAAATATAATCTAAATTATAGATTATATTTAGATTATTCTATTTAGATTATTCATAATAATCTAGATTTAGATTAAATATACATTAATAAAAGGGATAATTTATAAATTATCATCTTGATTAATCTGAAATAATGTAAATCTAGATTAAATATATATATAATCTAATTTTAGATTAAATTTAATATCAAAAAAATAATATAATATAATCTAATATATATATAATAAAAAGTTTAAAAAATATATTATCTATATAATTATATATATATGGCAACAGCACAAAAACGATATTTACCAGATAAGGTTTATTATGATTTAGTTATTAGTAATTTAAATAATACAAATGATACACCGCCTTATGCTTATTATAATGAGTCTAGGAATTCTCCAATTATTTACGACCCATATAAATATGATTTAGTTATTGCACGATGGCAATTAGATACTAATTATTTACCTATATTTATTCCATTAATACAGAGTGGTTCAACTGACCCTAATTTATCTATATATAGTATTACATTAGAATATAATGGCACTAGTGGATTACCTGCATATATTAATTTTCAACCTCAAAATTTAGTAGCATCTATTCCTGCTGCTCCTGCTTATACGCCTACACAATTACAAGATAATTCACAAGGTTATTATGATATATATAATTATCAATATTGGATTTATTTAATTAATACTGGTTTTCAAACTGCATATGATAATTTAAATACTGCATATGTTCCTGCTCTTCCATCTTTATATGCTCCAATCATGACATATGATACACAAAATAATATTGCTATAATTAATGCTGATATTTTAGGTTATGGTGTTGGTGGTATTAAAGTTTATTTTAATCAAGCATTATCACAATTATTTAGTTCATTTCCTTTCACAATTAATTCTTTTAATGATACTTATAATAGGAATTTCCAATTACAAATAAATAGTTTTAGTGTTGCTAATCAGAGTGAGTATCCTTCTTTTGGAACTACACTATTTACCGCATATCAAATATTTCAGGAATTTTCAACTATTAGTGCTTGGAATCCTGTTATGAGTATTGCGTTAATTAGTAATACATTACCAATAGTCCCAAATAATGAAGGAGTTCCTGCTATTATTGTTAATGGTGTGCATATTCAACAAAGTGGAAATAATAATATTCAATCTCAAGTAATTACTGATTTCGTTAGTGATGGTATTTATAAACCAATAGTGACATATATTCCAAGTGGAGAATATAGACGTGTTTCATTAACTGGTGATAAACCTATTTCAAATATTGATATTGGTGTATTTTATAAGGATAGGTTAGGTCGTTTAAATCCTGTATTACTTCCTGCTGGTTGTTCTATTTCTATTAAATTCTTGTTTGAAAAGAAAGATGAATATAAAGAAAAAATTTAATTAATTTACTTTTAAAATATTAAAAAAAAATAAATTAATTAAATCTAATTATTAATATATATAAAATGTCTGATTTAAAAACTGTTCTAATTAATGATTCTCGTATAGAAGACATAAGCGGCGAAATCGGCTTCAAGATCGAAGGGGGGGCCCAACAATCCACATACCAAGCGCAACAGGCGAATACCTCATCTAATTCGTCTTCAAGTTGGAATTTTAATGTACCTAGTGAGAATATTGTTACTGACCGCCGTTTATTAATTGATACTGATATTACTTTCGTGATTGGTATTACTAATGTGCCCGTAGGTCAATATGCTCTTCAATGGGGGGCTGGTGTATCATTTGGACCATATCCATTAAATGCATTATATCAAACACAAAATGCTACAATTAATAACTGTAATTTATCTGTTAATACTCAAGATGTTATGGCTAGTTTATTGAGAATGAACGACCAAAAAATACATACTTATTATGATGGTTGGACTCCTTCTATGGTTGATGATGTATATTATAATTATAGTGATGCTGTAAATACTTCTAATAATCCTCTTTCCGCTATTGGTAATGCATCATATGATAATAAATTTAGGGGTCGTGGAGCACATCCTATTACACTAGGTACTATAGTTCATACCCTTTCTACTGGTGGTACAAATGGTTTATTACTATCTACAAATGTCGCTGACACTTGGGTTATTGAGATTACCACACACTTAACAGAACCAATTTTATTTTTATCTCCATTTATTTCAAATCCTTGTGTTTCAAACGAAGCGGGGTTTTTAGGAATTAATAATTTATCCTTTAATTTCGTTGTAGACCAGAGTTTAAAACGTGTATTTAGAACTACTGCATTAGGTGCATTTAATCCTACTTATACTTTTTCACTCAAAGCGAATGCATTTTCTGATTTAAGAATGCTTGTTAATTATCTAAGCGTCCAACCATCACAATATGCTAAGATAAGTGCTCGTAATGTTTTACCACTTTTACAATATGACCGATATATTACAAATGGTTCAACGACTACTGCTGCCCTCGCGGCTGGTGCTTCTGGTTCATATACCTCTTCCAATATTGCACTTAATCAAATTCCTGACACTATTTTAATTTTTGCACGAAAACCAATAGCATCCCAATTACCATCAGATTCTGATTCATTTTTCATTATTAATAACATATCTATTAATTTTAATAATGTTTCTGGTATCCTTAGTAGTGCTCAACCATCAGAACTATGGGTGTTATCTCAAAAGGCTGGTTCATCTCAATCTTATAGTGAATTTATTGGAAAAGTTAATATTGCTTCTAGTGCTACAACTGACCCTGGTGTTAAACAAATCAGCACTACTGGTTCAATACTAGCACTACAGCCCTCCTACGTCTTTAATTTGCCCGAGTATTTGACTAGTAGTAGTTTGGGGTCGTTTTCGCTGCAATATACAATTGGTCTCACGAATCAATCATCTGCTGCTATTACTCCTGAAATCGTTGTAATCACGATTACTAGTGGTTACATTACAACACATCAAGGTACTACAAGTTCCTATTCTGGAGTAATCAACCGTGAAATGTGTATGTCGGGGAAAGAAGGTGCGTCAGTTCCACGACTAGCACAATCAGATTATGAACGCCTTGTGGGTGGGGTCCGCGATAATCGCGGGGTGGCAAATATGATGAAACATTTTAAAAGTAGGCGTAGTTCTAATTCCCCTGGCACTATGACAGCGGGTGTTATGTCTGGAGGAGTTATGTCTGGAGGTAAAATCGGAAAATATATTAAATAAAAAATATCGGTTAAGTCCTTAATAACCAAACCTAATAAGAAATTTAACAGAATATTTTTATTTAGTTTTTTTAATAAGTAAAAATAAAACATTTAAAGAATATTTTATTCTAACTTATAATATATATGAATTTTACAACACAATATAAAAACCCATTATTTAATGCACAGTGTCAATCATATGCAGCAGTTGCATATACATTTATTAAATCTGAATTTAAAAGGCTTAAAATGAAAAACTATTTTATTAAAATGAAATCTTATTCGTTAGGTGTAGATGGATTACATTATTATATTGAAATTAAAATAGGTAGTGAAATAAAATGGATAATAGATAATGATAGTTGTATATATACATATAATGAATATAAAAACAAATTTAAACCAAAACAAATTAAAATTATTAAAGTAAGCGATATTGACTGGATGCATAGAGATACGCGAGCATTTGAAAAGAACTTATATAATTGTATTTTATTAGATATTGTAAATATTATATCAGAACCCCTAACTAATGTATTAATAGAGATTAACAAAACACAAAATAAAACTATATAATTATTTTAACTTAGTAAAATAAAAAACATTTAAAAAAATATTATCTAATATATATATTATGGAACCACCACAAAAAGTAATTAATTACGAACAAGCATTAAAACAATATAAAAATCATTTAGAATCAGTTAAGAAGTATCAACAGAAAAACCCTGATAAAATGAGAAAGAAAGCAAATGATTATTATACAAATCTTAAATTAAATAATAAAGAAAAATATGAAGCATTATTACTCAAAAAGAAAGAACAATATGAAGCACGAAAAAAAGTATTAAAACAAAACAACCAATAAATATTATTTTTAAACGATTTTTTTAATTAAAAATCTTTTAAAAAACATTAAGAAATTTTCAATTTTTTAAAATAAAAATTTTGTCTTTAAATGGTAAGTTAAAAATAAGTTAGAAAAAAATAGTTAAAGAATTATTTTCTTTACTTATATAAGAATGCAAACAATTGATTATATTAGATTATTTAAAATTAACAAATATGGAGGAAAAGATAAAAATGGTAATGTAATTACGGATGAAGTATTAGAACGTGATTATTCTAAAACATATCCATATAGTTTAATAGCAGGAGATACGGAAGAAGAAGACAAATTAAATAAAAAATTAAAACACAATAGAGGATATCATTACCAATATAAAGATATTTATTATTGTATCGCATATGGTGATATAGATAAATGTGAAACAATACAACAAGTATTAGATATTTTAAAATATATTTGTGATATGTATGGCATTGATACCGATGAAATGTCATATACTTTATCTAATCCAGAACCAAATAGTTATGGAACACATTGGACTATTCCAAAAATGCGAACAAATATACCAACTTTAAAAATTCGTATGGAAAAATTAGGAGAAAAAATTAATATTAATGGAGTTAAATATGTGGACCCATCTGTATATAAAACAAAAGGATTTTTAAGATTACCAAATCAAACAAATAAAAATAAACCAACAAAACATAAAATTATACAAGGAAAACCAATTGATTTTTTATTACATTATGTATTTAATAGCGAATATGACGATTTTGAAGAAATAAAAGAAGATGTTGAAATTAAAGAATATACTGTAGATAGTGATTTAATATGTGTTAATATAAATTATCCTTTATTAAATATTCTAGCAGACCAGTTTGAGTCATATAGTGATTGGTCTCGTATGTGTTGGATTATGAAAAGTTTAAAATATGAATTTAGTGTATTTGATGAATACTCTAGAAAATACCCTAAAAAATATGATGAGAAAGGATGTAAAGAATTTTGGAAAAAATGTAAAGTATCTAAAATAAATGAAGGTATTTTATATGGTCTTGCTAAAGAGAAAAACCCAGCAGAATTTGATAAATTAAAACTTGAATATGCATATAAGGAAGATGTTATCCCAGTTCAAACGATTGAAATGACAGAAGAACAAATTATTAAGAATGACAATTATTTAATTCATAAAGATAATATTAATTTAGATTTTGAAGATTGTCTAATTAGTAATAAATTAATTGATTTCTTCAATTTTAAAAACTTAAAAAGTTTTAATATTAAAAGTCCATATGATACAGGAAAAACAAAATTACTAACTAGAATATTAACTAAGTATCCTCAAAAACGTATATTATTCTTATCGTATAGAAAAACTTTAACTTCTGATTTAATGGCATCATTCAAAGATTTTGATTTTAAAGATTATCGTAAGGTTGTATGCAATGAAACTGACAAATTAATTATACAGTTAGAATCAATTAATAAAATTAAACCTTCTTTTATGTTAGTGGATGAAGAATGCGACATTCCTTCTTTTGATTTAGTTATTATTGATGAGTTAGAATCAGTTTTACAACAGTTTAGTAGTCGTGAAACTTTTGGAGGTGAATCTAAAGAAGCGTTTGAGTTTATTAGTGCTATTATTAATAATTCTAAAAAATTAATTACATTAGATGGTGATTTATCATATAGGGGTTTTAATTATATTAAACAATTTGGAGAATCTATTAATATTATTAATCCAGTTAAGAAAAATAAAAAAATATTTACACTTATTGATTCTGAAAATAACTTCCATGATGAAATTACAGAAAGTTTGACAAATAAAGAAAAAATTGTTATTGTTTCACAAACATCTAATAAATGTAATAATATGTATGCATACATTAAAAAGAAATTCCCAAAAATAAAAATGTCAATATATACAGGTTCTACATCTGATTTAAATAAAACAGACTTAGATGATGTTAAAAAAAATTGGTCGCTTCTTGATGTATTAATTTATTCTCCTACTATTGAAGCGGGTGTCAATTTTGATGTATTACATTTTGATAAAATATATGGTATTGTATGTAGTAATTGTAATTCACAACGTGCATTTTGTCAAATGTTAGCAAGAGTTAGAAAAACAAAAGATAATAATATTTTATTATATGCATCATCACTACAATATAAAAAAATAAGTAAAAATAAAGTGTATTCATTTGATGAAGTTCAAAACACTTTAATTGCATTAGATATTATTAAAATTAATGAAGTATATGAAGGTTCAAAAATAATAAAGAGATTAACTCCATATGATACTAATTACATATATAATAAAATTGAAGAATTAATGAAACATAAATATTATTATCTTGGTTATCTTGAATTATTATTAAAAAATAAAGGTCATGATTTTATTAATAATATTAAACCAAAAGAAAAAGCAGAAACAATTAAAGCAGATATTAAAGAAAGTAAATTAGCATCTTCGGAAAAATTCTTAACTATTGATGATATCACTGAAGGTAGATTCAAAACACTAATGAATAGACAGAAAACATCAACAGCATCTGAAATTGATAAATTACAAATTAAAAAATACTTGATTAAATTATCATTAGGATTAGACAAAATTGATAATGAAATATTAGAAAAATATGACTCACCTACTATTATTAAAAAAATTGAGTTTCTTATTGACCCTTCTAATATTCCTAAATATAAAGATAATGAAACAATTGAATACACTAAGAAAACTGAAATTATTAATGACTTAATTAATAAATTAGGTTTTAAATTATTTGATAATAAAAGAATATCAAGGGAGGAATTTGTAGAAAATACGAAAGATATAGTAATAAATAATGAGTTATTTACAAATCCTAACCAATCAAAAATATTATTTAATTCTTCAAAAGTTGATATTAAAACTAATAGACAGTTTTTAGGATTTATTAACACAGTATTAGAAAACTATAAATTAAAAATATATTCTCATGATATTAAAATCAAAAAGAAAGACATAGAAAAATTAGGAAAAACTAATAGCACAGAATATTCATTAGGATTTTTACCAGGATACGAACATATTAATGAATTCCTACAATATAAAATTAATAAAGGTTATAAATTATTAGATACTAAGAAAATTAGACCAGAATCAACAACAGAAAAATATAAACATTTAATTCTATCTGATGATGATAAAATTAAATATAATGATTTATTAGCAGAAATTGAATGTGATATATATGATGAAGAATATAAAAAGGAATTTAATATTATTGACGAAAAACCAGTTAAAAATAATATTGTTGAAGAAAAACCGCACAGCGCTTTTACGTCTTTTCAAGACGAAAAACTAGTCAAATACCCACAATATACAAAATTTAAAGATAGTTATTTTTTAACTGAAACAGTGAAAGACTTTATTAGAACTGAATTAAATCGTAATCCTTATATTTATAAAGATATTGTTGAACCAGAAACTAACGATGATATATATAAATTAATAGATTCTAAACTTAAGATTCCAATGGATTATTTAATTAAACAATATAATGATAAAATAGAAACTGAAATTACATATTTAAATAATAAAATTATGGAAAATGATATAACACAATTTAGTGAATATGTAATAGATAGTATTAAAACAAATATAACACAACTTAATGAATTAAAAATATTCGGGTAAATATCCTTTTATTTTCTTTATTAAGGACTTAGCCGAGAAAGAGGAATAAGTTAAACTAATAAATATAAATTTTTTGTGTTTTTTCGGGTAAATATCCTTTTATTTTCTTTATTAAGGACTTAGCCGAGAATTAGGAATAAGTTAGTCTAAAATGTATAACTCTTTTTCTCCCAAAACTAATTTAGGATATGTTTTTAATACTGTAATCATTCGTCCATCTAATTTTTTAATTCTTTCTATTTGTTTTTTATCTAATCCTAAATATGCATCTAATAAGTATTTTAATGCTCTATTTCCAAATGTTTTATAATTAAATGATACTGAATTACATTCATTCAATATTATTTTTGTGTCATTTCCCGCTGTCGCAACGTGGAATGTTATTAATACTTCTATTTCAAATTTCCGACCAACTTGTAAGCAATCATTAAGTGTTTGAAATAATTTCTTTTTTAATTGTTTATCTCTTATATTATCAATATCGTCAAATAAACATAATGACTGTTTTAAATCTTCCATTGGTATATCATCATGAGCGAATTCATTATTTAATTCAACAATTTTAATTTTTTTAATATCTTTTAAACATCCTATATCACTCGTTATAGTTGTAAATAAATATATAGGTCTTTTAGGGTATAATTTAATATACTCTTTAATATAATTACAACACCAGAATGACTTTCCACTTCCAGCCTGCCCAAATATTGCATGACACGACCTTTCCTTTTTTGAATTTGGTATTAATTGGAAATGCTCGTCACTATTTTCTAAAATTAAATCATTTGTTCCATATCTATTGCCTTCACCTAAACTAATAATTGCATCTTTATTTTTTTCTTTTTTAATGATTGCTATAGGTTCTCCATTTCCCTCTAGATTGAGTTGAATTTTACTCATTATAATATAGTTAGATTAATTATATTATAATTTTTTATAAAAATTTTTTGAATATTCATTAACAACATCATATATTTTATTTCTTAATATTGTTAATGCATTAAATAATTTAATCCTACTCTTAATCTTTTCTATTTTTAAAAAATCATTCGTAAAATCATCAACCGACGAAGCCTTGTCGCCCTTCGGGCTGATAGTATTATAACTACATTGAAATTTAATAATATCAATCGCACTTAATAATTGAGACATATTAACACTACTTATTTTCTTTTCAATTAATAATAATAGTACATCTAAATCACTTCTTGCTTTATTCAATATACCAACAGAACTATTGAAAAAATCTATTAATTTCATTAATTTTCTATCATCTTTATTTTTAGCATATCTCCAACTAAACTGCCTTTTTAATGCTTTATTATAATTATCGTCTTTAATTTCTTCTTTTTCACTATCTTTAATACTTTGAATAATTTGTTTTTCACTTAATGTATTAGTATCAAAATTAGATATATCTCCTAATTTAATATAATAATTTTCACTTATTTCAATAAATGTACCATTAACAAACGTTATAACATCTATTTTAATAGTGCTTTTATGTGCTATTGCTTCTCCTAATGTGATATATGAGCCATCCAATAATAATTTTTTATTTTTTAATACTTCTGATTTAGTCCATTTTAATGGTTCTCCATCACTATTTAAACCACATTTAAAATCAGTTATATAACTAAAATATTTTTTAACATCTAATGTTTTATAAATATGTTGAAAATATTTAACTATCTTATTAACATTAGGTTTATTATTATTATAAAAATCTGCTAAATCAAAATCACTATTATACCTAATATTTTTAAGATTTGATGAACCAATAATTTTATATTGTCTTGTTAAACTAATTAAATTAAATACTTCTCTTAATCTATTTAAATTACTTTTAATATCGCGTTCTTTGAAATAATCTTCCATATATTTTAGATTATAAAATAATTATAAAAATCTTTTTGTAGTTGAATGCCTTATAAATGGGTCATCACTTTGAATAAAATAACCTCCATACATAGGGTCCATATAATAATTTCTCATACCAGAACCTGCTAAAATAGTGTAATCTTTCATTTTAGAATAATTACGAATACTATTATATATTTCGTTATATAAATTAATTGTTTCTTTTTCAACTTGATTATATAAGGTATCTTTAATTAATGCATTACCTTTATTATTAAAGTCTTTTAATATTCGTAAATTATTTTTAAATTTTGAAATTGCCTCATATATTAATTTCACTTGGTCTTCATCTAAATAATTTAAATTCTTTTTTATACGAGAAATATATAACACATTTGTTCTTCCTATAAATTGAACTAAATTAGTCATTAATTCATAAATTTTAGTTATATAACCCGGTATTGGTGATTTTTGTGGTATATTTGCTGCATCTTTCATAGATTTATCTAATGCTTTCGCTACGACATCATTCTTTTTAACTTCGTCTGCTGGGTCAGTTTCATCTTCAGAATCTTCATCCTCATCAACTACTGATGGTGATATAGATGGTGCTCCGGGTGTAACTGGTGTAACTGGTGTAGTTACTCCTTTTTTCATTCCTTTCTTCATACCTTTTTTACCTACTCCGCCTTTGTATCGGCCTGAACCGGTTTTAGATTCATAAACATCTATTAAATTTTTAATTGCTTTTTGACTTAATGTGCTTATAGCCCCTGTAAATCCCAAATTCTTTAATTCATTTTGTAAATAGACAGTCTTATTTTCCACTTTCTTTGTTTCTAATATTTCTTTCAAAGTTGTTAAATCTTTACCTGGTTCTGGAAATTTTATTTTTTCAAATGTTTTTACTGGTTCTTCTGCTTCTTCATCTAACGGTGTAGCCGCTGCACTTTCTAGCATTCCTTCTGTGAATGGTTTATCTTTAGTTTGTTCTGTTATATCTTCTAATATTTGTTGTTTTGTCCGTTTTTTCACTGGTGCTTCTTCAATAGTTTCTGGTGCTTCTTCTAATGCTTTCTCTTCATAATTTATTGAATCCATTATGTTTCTTTGTTCTGTTCTCAAACCAAATAAATAATTTATCATTTCTTTTAAAGTTGTTAATTTTGTTTTAAATATTTTATCAATAATATCATCTGTTAAACCTCCTAGTGGTAGTGTAATTCCTTCACTATCTATTTCATTTAGTATTACTTCATATATTCTACCTATTTCATCTGTTACAATTGGTAATTGTGCGGTTAATTCATCATATGAAAGATAATTCATATTATCAACAAATTTATAATGTTGGTAAGGAGGCATTTCTGGAATTTCTAAATCTGGTATTATATCGTCACTATCTAAAGCACTGAAAGCACTTTCTAATGTACTTGTTGGTTCTTTAAGTTCATCTACTGAACCACTATACCCTTTATCAATTATTTTTTTAATATCTTTCTTGGTTTTACCTTTAGTTATTGGAACGAATATATAATCTTCTAATTGTTTGAAAGTATAATTAATTTGATTTAAATTATTAATTAATTCAGAACCATATACTAATAAATTCTTTTCTCCTTTTGATTTATTATCATCATCTAAATCTTTAATACCTTTACTATTTTCATTAATTTTATTTCGTCCAAGTCTAAATAACCGATTATTTATATCAACAAAATCTTGTTTTGAATAATCTATATCACCCATTATATAATATTGTAAATAAATTATTTATAATATTATTATTTAAATTAAATCTATTATTTTGTTTTCTTTGCACGAATAGACGCCATGAATGCTTTAGCCTCTGGACTTCCTTTAATAAGTCTTGCTTTTCTAGGTTTTTTAACACCTCCCGAACAATCACCACACCCACCTAATGCTTTTTGTAATTCTGGACTATATACAAGTTTATTACCCATACCTGCCATTTTAGCGATATCAAAAGCATCACCAACAGTATCTTTAGCGTATGAAGTCCATTTTTTTGCTTTTTTAAGCCTAGAAACACCACCAGTTC
>Ga0181358_1000664_pt1 | contig 15360 bp, 21 predicted proteins | sample Fa13VDMM110SD_FD_130096 | JGI IMG/M metagenome (GOLD analysis project Ga0181358, IMG submission 130096) | Freshwater viral communities from Lake Michigan, USA - Fa13.VD.MM110.S.D | ecosystem: Environmental > Aquatic > Freshwater > Lake | place: USA: Michigan | collected 2013-09-24 | reverse complement strand
TATAAAAATATTAATAATAAATTATATAAATTATATATTATATATAAAAATATATATATAAAATATAATAATAATTTATTATTAATAATATAATAATAATATGAAAGACGTATATGTATTGGAATTAGACTACGATGGCTGCCACGCTAATATGTATAAGAAGCCGAAGGATGAGAAGGTAACTGGCGTACGTTTTATGAAAGGACTTATATGGAATAAGTATCCGGAGACGAAAGGGCTATTTGGTAAAGTCTTCGTAGATGAAGACGCCTATATGTTCAATGAGCTGAAGTACGCAGTTGATCACGGTACGGTGTTCAATGGAGAGATGTATGCAATATATAATGAGTTAGGGGTTGAAGGAGCTAAGCAAAGAGAACATAGTGATTGGATTAACCGTAAATGGAGTACGTTAGAGTGGATTGAAAAGCATTTAGACTTTAGTAATAAGAAAACGATTAAGGATATCGTTGAACGGTTATATGGTACGGATACATTGGACCGGCATTATAGAGACAAGTAAGGTCTATTAGAAAGGGGTCTATTAGCGGAGAAGGTATTCGCTAATAGACTTTGATAGCGGCAATGACCATCGGAATTTAGCTATATGGTCCGCAGGCGGGTTTTAAATTAGGCCCCATGCCACAAAATTTTTGCGCGCGGGAAACGGTTCTCTATATACCCGGTTTCTACATAAATATTATTATGCTATCGTTTAAGCAGTTTTTTAAAGAAAATGATGATCCTTTTAATGCTAATCCTTTAAAAGACGAGCCTCGGGAGGTATATGGAGATACCGAAGGTATTGAACCTAGTGAAACTGGTATGCCTCACGGTAGTGGGTACCCTAACGTTAATAAAGATTATGATAAGGTGGTACGTATTGATCATATAATATCACCTGAGTACGATGATGAGGGAGACCCTGAAGATCAAAGCAATTATCCTTTATATGTCACCTTATATGATATATCTAGACATCTAGGTGGGCATGAAGAGGGTGGGTGGTGGTATGATGTCAATACTATGGTTAAATCTTTCAAAGTTACCTCTTATGTACAAGCTGAAAAAGCTGCACGGGTATTATATAATCAAATTAGCCATGCCGATATGGACGGTAAACCTCGTATTAACTTAGAACGCAAACAAGGTATAATGGACACTAGTACTAAACCTAAACCAAGATATGAGTAACGCATACCCTATCACTGAAGCTATTACCCAAAAAGAATATGACCAATCAATGTCAGATGAAAACTATAATGTGGTATTCGGGTTCACTTACACTGGTAGTAATAAGGTAATATCAGCTGAAAAGAGTCGGTATGACAATCATATATGGTTACAGACAAATAGTGATGTCGCTGTAGATATAGCAAAAATGGGGGATGCCCCTCATAAGAATTGGAGATATGTTACTATCACTAAAACTATATACTGGTGGGATAGATGCAATAGTGCTGAGGATCAAGCTACCATTAATCACTTAAAATCAAAGTATAATTATGATACGGAGCATAGGGTATTTGTTGATACTGAATTAACAAATGCTAAGATGACTAGTCAGCAAAAAAATAAGCGCGATGTTATGTTCACCACCGGTCATAATGCAGGTATGTGGAAGCATTTCGGAGGGACGATACCTTCGTTTAAAGACTGGTATAATGCGCATATAGGGGATTGAGATAAGGGAGTTGCTCGCGCTGCTTTGTTTCTTCGTAAAGAAGAGGGGGTTCTGATAAATAATTTATCACCACTATGAACATTACCCCTGTCTCTCAAGTTACTTCTCCTATTGATATCCAAGCTGCTGCAAAAGTCTATGGTAAGCACAGTCCAGTATCTGTAAGCACTAATGCTGCAGAGTGGTTTGGTAGTGTCGAGGTAGTGGTTGATTTAAAGAAAGCGCTTATGCTTGCTATCAATTGCGGTGACTTTGATAAGGCTATTCATATATTACAAGCGCTAAAAGATCTTAAATAATTAGATGAAGAGTTTTAAAGATTACTTTCTTACTGAAATAGCGTTTAAAGAAGAGCCGTCGATGCCTCCAGAAGATCGTGATCTTGCAGCTGCTAAGACTGCTTTACTTAATTTAGCTTTACAAGTTGGTGAAGATAAAACTATTAAGCTTGGACCTAATATGTTAGGCGGCGGCGAGGTTAAGGTGTTTATGGTGAAGACTAAAAAAGGTTATCTTACTATTCAACAAATAAACACTCTTTTAGATGATTGTGAGAATGTAGACCAGGTAGCTGAACTTGGTAATTTTCTTGGTTTAATAGACGAAAATCAAACATAATAAGCTAGTAATAATTAAATATTATTAACCACCATGCTCACCACAGCACCTGCGCCTGACTACGGTAATATGTCTGTTGATCCAGACGCTTACCCTCGTAATATGAGATGCACTCTTACTATTATGGATAACGGAGACATTATACTCAACTCCGATCTATCACCTGGGCATCTCAATGCAATCGATGGTGATAGATACCAATTAATAGATTCAGGCGCAGGCGTCGTTTTAAAGAAGATGTAACATAAATAATAATGTGAAACAGACTAAAGATGATAAACTTATTGCCGAGAAGTATCAATCAGTTAATGAATCAAATATTCATAAGACCTTAAAATGGGAAGATGGTGTAGAGTTACCTTTAGACTCAGTAGGTGACCCTATCGGCTACGAATATCTTGGCTTTGCTAATTCAGGTATTAAGATACCAGGAGCTAGCGATTGGAGACGTTTCTTTGTTAGTAGAAATGGTAACATGGAGAAGATCTTCTCACCTTCTTTAAAGATGTACTACGAAGTCGATTCTAGCGGCTAATTTATAGGTAGAGATTACTTAGTTTTAATAAATGAACCTGCTTCGACCGGTTTAAAAATATTTTTAAATCCTCTTACTTGAATAGCTCTGAAGACAAAGTATGGCCACCAAATAAAGATTGGCATCTTTATTACTTTAACATTAGAGTTAACAATAGATGGTTTAGTAGCATCCCAGAGTTTAATAATAACCGGTTTACTATCAGTAGATTGAACGTTTTCAATTAAGCCGTTTCTAGTCGGCTTACGACCAATGTACCAATAGTTGTCATATTGACCAACTTCGATATCGCAGTCTTTACCATGAGTAGCAAATGTTACATCTTTGATATTATATCCATTGATAGAACCTTTTAAGGTAATGCCGTTATGCTTTGGTGCTAAATCAGTATCTGTAAAGGTATAGTTGTTGCCTCTTACAGCGTCAATACAATCCTCTTTACCACCTTCAATAGTGCAATCTTTAACAGTGATATTATTGCAATTGGAAAACTTTAAGATATCTGAGTACTGTCCGATATTTTCTGGTACGTAAGTACGATTAGCGATTACTATACCGTCTTCTTGAACATGCGATTCGAAGTTTTTGTCTGATGCCATAGGTGTATATATTTATAAATACATTATATGAATAAGGTATTAAGGTATATATTAGCAGTAATAGTAGTAACAGTAATTGCAATTGCTAACCCAATTGATGATAAAGCATCTACCTTTGTCTATCAAGGAGCGCCAGTAAGCTCAATTAAAAAAAATAGTCAGTATTTAATTAAAAAGAATTACGCTATTCATTATAGATATGATACCAAGACAGCTGAGTATGTAGTTGAACATATCACTAAAGAATGTGTAACCGGTCCTTCTAAAAGAGAGAATGACTTTAGAGCAGATCCTGAGATAGCCAAAGAGCATCAATCGGTATTAACAGACTATGCTGGCTTTCCTTATGATAGAGGTCATTTAGCTCCAGCTGGGGATAACACTCAAAACGATGATGTGATGAGTGAGAGCTTCTTTCTATCAAATATGATACCGCAAGTGCCTAATAATAATAGAGGCATTTGGAAGCAATTAGAAACGTTTGTACGTAATTGGGTAATAGAAGGTAAAGATATCTACGCGGTTACTGGTACAGTATATAATAAAGGTTATACTTCAATTGGTAATAATCAGGTAGGTGTACCGACTCATGTTTGGAAAGTAATCGTTGATAAAAAGAGTAATAAAGCTATCGCTTTCATCTTCCCTAACACTGCTTTACCAGTTGAAGATATGCCTAAATACGCTGTATCAATTGATGAGGTAGAAAAACAAACTGGTATTAACTTCATGCCTAAGTTAACTCCTACGCTAGAGAAGTCAATTGAGAAATCAAAGCCGGTATTAAAAGACTGGTCTGGTTTAAACTAAAAATATAATATATAATATATGAGCTCAGGAGATATTAAATTACCATCATTGCAAACGATGGCTGCTAATCTTATTAGTACAGCTTATTATGCTGCGTCTGGGGCTTTTAGCCATGGAACAATAATCTCTAAGAAAAGTAAAGCTGATACTAGAATGGAAATGTGCGAAGCTTGCGAGTTTGCTATCAGAAAAGACACTACTTTAGTATGTAGTAAATGCGGTTGTTGGATGCAGGCTAAAGTAAAAATAGATGCTTCCAAATGTCCTGTAGGGAAATGGTAAAAAAATAATCTGCAATCTATAAATATATTATATGGGCTTCACAGTAAATCTCTCACTTTCAACGGTAGCTAACACTCTTAACGGTCGCGGCGGTATAGTAGCGCTGTCTTGTATCGACACATCAATCGGAGGAGCTATTAACTCCTACAAGGTTGGTTTTAGCGGTAGAACAGATATTGAAAACTTAACTTGTTATGCAACAGGTATGCAATTTGCACAAACTCAGTATAATGGTGCTGATGGTTGGGAAGCTGCTCAATACGGTGTATTTAGCTTTTTTGATTATAGCTTATCAGCTGGCACTTACCCGCACAAGATTATTGCTGGTCGTACCGTTACCGGCTTAAACAATATTTCAGCTCAATTATCAGCTACCGGCGCTGAATGCGCGTCCGGTATTCAAGTTGGTACTTTATATTTAGCAGTAAGTTCAACAGCTCTATCAGGCACTTCAGCAGGTATTACCGGCGCTGGTGTTATTCCAGTAACCGTTAATGTAGTTGATAATACAAATAACACTCAAGTGTTCTGTATTAACTCACCAGTTAACCAGTTTGTTTGCCAACAAGACCTTTCAAGATTTGTAAGTTATACAGGTTAATATAATTCATATTACATTAAACCCGGGCCTCAAACGCTCGGGTTTTTTTATAAATAGATATATGGATGAGTATAAGAAGATTTTTGAAGTATATAAACATAGTCTTTTAAATGAAGGTAATTATGGTACCATATATATGCAACAAAGACAAAGTCAGCTTGTCAAAGGCTTATCACCGAAACCTGACGGTAAAAACAGTTTTGGAGGCGCTACTAGCACTGGTAGATTACCGGGTGGTGTAGATAGTAAAATTAGTGATGCTAATGTAGGTTCAAGCGCACCTGCAACTGGATTTGAAGATGAAGAAATTGCAGTTAAAGGTTATGGTAGAATGTCTCGTAAGCAGTTACAAAGCCTTTATGATAAGGTAATGGCTCAAGCGCATTCAGCTAAGAAAGAAAATAATACTACTAAATTGATAGCTAAATTAGACTTACTAAATGTCTTAGCTAAGCACATGTAATAATGAAACAATCTCCATACTATTTTGAAATTAAAGATTTACTTACGCAGTTTGTTACTGCGTTTGATGATATTGTTATAAAGAGATATAACGATAATAGAGAAATTGAGGATAGAATTAGTGTTCGTTATGTATATGCCCCAAAACAAAGAGTGTTATATGATATCATTAATACTGCTAAAACGATGACAATGCCTGCTGTTGCGGTGTCTATCGGTGGTATATCTAGAGATAATACGAGAGTTTTTAATAAATTAGACGGGTTTTATTATAACGGTAAAAAGTCTTCAGCGCATTTAAAGTCTCCAGTACCTATAAACATAGATATTAAAATGTCTATTATTACTCGTTTCCAGACTGATATGGATCAAATTTTAAGTAACTTTATACCTTACTCTAACCCATATATAGTGTTAGGTTGGAAAGTTCCTACTGATTTTGGATTGCCAGAAACGCAAGAAATTAGAAGTGAGGTGTTATGGGATGGTAGTATGGTAATGGAGTATCCAACTGATTTAAACGGTACTGATAAACAAAGAATTACAGCTGATACTTCATTTACAATTAAAGGTTGGTTATTTAAAGAGACATCTAACCCAGTAGGCAACATATATTATATTGATAACAACTTTCACGCTCAAAGTATATTAACAAGCTATAATGATCTTTCTGGTAATAGTTATACATTCCCAGTATCATCTGGTTTAGTAAATGAACTTGAAGTAGTAGAAGTTTCTGGATCACCAACAGTTTCAAATTTATTCTGGAATAGCGTATTGGTTGAAAGTAACTATACTATTGCACGTGGAGTTACAGGGGTGGTAATGTTATATGGTAATAGATTTACAAAATTAAAAGGCTTATTATTATCTTCTAATAATGACACTGTTTATTCAGCAACAGGCATTCTTACTGCGACCTCCGCATTTACAAGACAGACAAGTATAAGAGGTCAAATTATTAAAGGATATAATGTTATAAACGATAATATTATCACATTTAACTTACCTAGATTACAACGTAATCCGAGATCTCCTATCAGTAAAATTGTTATAGTGCCTTTTAACGACGCTGGGTATACTACCACAGCTCAAACACATTTAAGTTCTTTATCTCCGGTGGATACATTCTTAATGACTATATGATTATAGAATTAACCTAATCTATTATTAAATAATTGAAATGGCCCAAGATAATAAAGGTTTTACAGATAGTGGCTTCTTTAAGAATTTAGCTAATAAACTACCGTATCAAGCCTTAGATCTAAATAAAGTTCTTGCTGAATTAAATCCTAAATACGAGACATTCCAAGACACCGGTTCAAGAAGAGCAGAAGCTTTAGCTAAACAATCTATCTTCTATGATAATGATTATAACAATACACCTTCAGGTTCAGTATCTAAAGGTGGCGTTTATAGTGAATTAGTATACGCTAATATACAAGCAGATAAAGGTCCGAGAATATTAGACTATAGAGTAATGGCCGCTTTTGCTGAAGTAGCAGATTGTTTGGATGAGATTTGCGATGAATGTATTAATAAAAATGAAGCTGGAGAAATTGTTAAATTATATTTTAAAAATCTTAATTTAGACGATGAAGATAGAGATAAAATTATTCACGAATTTCAAAAATATATTCAAAACTTTGAGTTAGATAGAAAAGGTTGGGAATATTTTAGGCAGATATTAATTGAAGGTGAAGTTTACTTCGAGCATATTATACACAAAACTTACCCAGAGGAGGGGGTACTCGGAGTAGTTCAATTACCAACTGAGTTAATTGATCCAATTTTTGATAACATTCAGAACATGATTGTTAAAGGTTACATTTTACGTAAACCTATTTTTAATCCTAATAGACCAAATAAGATTGAAAAGTTTGAATTTATCCCGATGGATAAAAATCAAATTACCTACGTTAACTCAGGTATTTGGAACCAAGATAAGACCTTTAGATTACCATTTATCGAAAATGCAAGAAGAGCTTATAGACAGCTTTCCTTAATTGAAGATAGTATTGTAATATACCGTTTAGTAAGAGCTCCAGAACGTTTAGTATTTAACGTTGATGTCGGTAATATGGCACCGCCAAAAGCTGAAGCTTACTTACGTAAGTTAATCCAAGAATATTGGAGTAAAAAAACTTTCGATAGTACACAATCAGGACCGGTTCAAAAGTTTAATCCGCAATCAATGTTAGACAGTTTCTGGTTTGCAAAGAGAGCAGGGAGTGAGGGAACGAGTGTGACACAATTGGCTGGGGGGGCAAATCTTGGTGAGTTAACAGACTTAATGTACTTTGTAAACAAGTTATATAAAGCATTAAAAGTTCCAACTAATAGACTTAATACAGAATCTACATTTAAAGACGGTAATGAAATTTTAAGAGAAGAATTAAAGTTTGCTCGTTTCATTATTAGAATGCAACAGAATTTTGCAAGTGGTATGAAGAATGGTTTCCTAACTCATTTAAAGTTAAGAGGTATTGCAGATAGACTTAATATTAAAGAACAGAATATTAATATCGAGTTTAACGTTCCGACTAACTTCTACGAATTAAGAGAAAATCAAAAATTAGAATTAAAAGTTACTAACTTCAATTCACTGGTTTCAAATCAAACAATTTCATCTACATTTGCTCAAAAGAAATATCTCGGTTGGAGTGACATTGATGTTAAAGCTAATAGAGAGTTCTTACGTAAGGATAAAGAGTTTGAATGGGAAATCTCACAAATTCTCGGTGGCGGTCCAAATTGGAGAGATGCTATGATCGCTCCCGGCGAAGCAAACCAACAACAAGGTACGGAAATTGGTGGAGCAGCTCCAGGAGGCTCAGCAATGCCCCCTTCATTCGGAGCGCCAGCAGCAGCAGGTAGCCCTCCACCACCAGCAGGAGCCCCAGCTCAAGGGGCTGAAACTGCAGGACCAGGTGGTACTGTAACTCCAGCGGCGGCGCCAACGCCAGCGTAATAAATAAATCAAATGGCACGTTGCGACATAACACCTATCTCAGCTTTTCAAAGTACTAATCTATCCTCAAAGATCTCGTCGTTTGATAGATTATCAGATAGAATACTAAGGTCTCTTGGTTACCCTTATATAAACGTAGAGGTTCATAGGGATCAGTTATATGAGAACATTAGTATTGCAAGTGAAATGTTTGCAAAGTTTGCAGGTTATACTAGAGAGTATCTAGTGTTTAATAGCGATTTATATGTTAAAGACTATGGTATGAAACTTGATGCTTTATTTACAGCTAAAGTTTCAGATACTTTTGCTGAACAAGTGCAGAATAAAAACGTTAATCCTCAATATTCAAAATATATTAATAATAGTAGTAACGTGTATATTGCAAATAGCGCAGTACCTGGCACCTATTTCAGTTCAATGTCTTCTGTATCAGCAACATTAGTCGGGGGTACCTCAGCTAATCAAGTATTAGATGCTACAATTTATAATTATATAACCAATCAAAACGCTACGTTAGCGCAGTATTTCACACCAAGTGTTCAAACTTCTATTACGCAATTAGGTGATGTAATTAATAATACAAATACAAGTTTCTTGAATAGTTTTGACTATGATGTAATGGATTATAGAAAAGTAATAGCTGTTGTAGACTTCGAAGAAGGTTCAACTACCGGTATTAATACTCTATTTACAATTGAACAGACTTTAGCACAGCAAACATATTTCAGTTACGCTATGGGTAATTACGGCTTTGACCTTATTAGTTGGTATACTTTAAAAGATTGGTTAAAGAATAGAGAAAAATTACTTGCAACTAAACCATCATTTGACTTTGATGACAGAACTCAAATAATGAGATTATATCCGCAGCCAAAGTCTAGCCGTGATAGTAGCACTCAATACTACGGTGTCATTCAATGCTATGTTGAAAGACCTCTAAAAGACATTATTAAAGAGCAGTGGGTATATCAATACTCGTTAGCTTTAACTAAGATTGTACTTGGGAGAATAAGAGGTAAATTTGCTGGTACTACTTTATTCGGCGGCGGCTCAGTTAATGCTGATATGTTACAAGAAGGTTTAGAAGAAAAGAAAGAACTTGAACAAAAGCTATATGAAGGTGCACCTGGCTTCGGCGATGCAGAACCGCCAATGTTCTTCGTTGGTTAATAATAAATAATTGTATGAAATTTAGAGATTTAGTTAACATGTTGAATGAGGCTAAGAGTGAACGTGATGTTAAGAACCCATCTCAATATGTAGCTTCAGGCCCTAAAGGCTTTCCTAAAAATTTAGGTCTTGGCGACAATCCTGAAAAAACTTTACCGAAGGATGAACGTGGATGGTTTGATAAAAATGATCCAAAGACAAAAGGTAAAAAAGGTAGATATATTGTGCAGGACAATATGCGGTATATTAAAACCGCATTTTTAGTTACAATTTCAGATCCAGCAGAAGGTTTAAAACTTCAAAAACTTATTAAAGGTTTTATGGAGTTATATCATGAATATATTTCAGCTAACAGAGATGTTAAACGTATAGATGAAATGATCATGAAAATGAAAGCTAACGGTATGAGGTTTTATAATCCGGGACAAGGTAAAGATTTTCGTCAAGTGATGTCGGGTGGTGGTAATACAACACCTGTAAAAGCTATTGAAAAGCTAATGAAAGAAAGAGATGCTCAAGAATTACGGGCTGCTGAATACTTAAAATTATCTAACGAGTATGCTGAAAAAAACCTATCAAGCTTACACGGTATATTAAAACAAGGTGCAGCAAATTTTGTTAGTTCTCTAAAACAAACCCAAGGTGATCAAGTATTTAAATCATTTGAAGATTTAGATATCGTGCCAGAAGAAGATCCAGCAGTATCAGCTACTAAAGCTTATCTAATGGATATTACGTCTGGTGATATGAATTTTGACCCGTTAGATAAATTTATAACTACTGAAATGCAAGTTCGTCAAAAAAATCCATTTATATATTTAACAAATATCTATAAAGATGTAGCTAATACAGCTGTTGAAAAACATCTAGTAGGTAATCCAAATGCAGTATTTAACCATGTGGCAGGTATGTATGGTAAGATTTCGACAGTTGCAAAGACAGATGTTACCAAGCCTTGGGCGGGTAAATCTAAAGTTTCTGCAGCTATTAACAAAGTAGTTGCATTAATAAAGAAGCGTCAATATAAAGACGCTAAGAATGCAGTTGTAGATACTGAGTTAGATAATACTGCTAAAGCAGATTTAATGATGCGGATAGATAAATTAGAAAATGGTGAAATATCAGAGGGTGAAATTGTAAGATCTCTATTCAATAAACCAGCTGCCACGCCAATCGAGCTAGATGACATATAAGCAAGGCATATTTAAACCTCAGAATTCTGCAAAGTATCTAGGAACGTCTCACCCAATTTATAGGTCTGGATGGGAGTTAAAATTTTTTAGATGGGCTGATTTAAACGAAAACATCCTTTATTGGGGTAGTGAAAACATAATCGTACCGTATATTAATCCTCTAGATAATAAAGTTCATAGATATTTTGTAGACAATTTTGTAGTGTTTAAAGATAATTCTGGCAATAAAAAGAAGTTTTTAATTGAAATCAAACCGAGTAAACAAGTTGCAAAACCTATTGCTAGTAACCGCAAAAAGCAATCTACCATACTTTATGAGCAAACTACTTGGATTACAAACCAAGCAAAGTGGGAAGCAGCCAAAAGATGGGCAGAGAAAAAAGGGTATGAGTTTATCATTCTCACTGAAAAAGAACTAGGCATCCGTTGAATTGACATGGGATGCTATAAATAATATTATGTTTAAACTAATTGTTGAAACACCATCTGATAACAATGATTTTCAATATATTGTAGCGGAAAAAAATTCAAATGAACCTCGTTCATTTTATATTAAAGGTCCGTATATGATGGCTGAAGGTGCCAATAGAAACAAAAGAATTTATAGCTTAGATGAAATGAGAACTGAATCCAAACGCTATACCGAAGAGATGATCAAGCCAGGTAGAGCAATGGGTGAGTTGAATCATCCAACTACAGCTGATGTTGATCTAGGTAGAGCTTGTCACCTTGTTACTGAACTAACCCAAGACGGTAATGTATTTTACGGTAAGAGTAAAGTATTATCTACACCAACTGGCTTAATTGTACGTTCACTTATTGATGATGGGGTTAGAGTTGGTATGAGCACTAGAGGTTTAGGTATGCTTGTTTCTGAGTCTAGCGGTAACTCAAGAGTAAAAGACTTTAGATTAGTAGCTGTTGATTGTGTCGCCGATCCAAGCTTCCCAAAGGCATTCGTAAATGGTATTTTGGAGAGTAAACAATATGTTTTAGCTCAAAACGGCTCTTTCGAAGAAAGATATGAAAACTTCGAAAACCAAATTAAAACCCTACCACGCAACAATAAAGAGGAATACTTAAAGAATTCCATACTATCCTTTATAAATAATTTATAACATGAAGCACAAGTCTAAAAAAGATATGAAGGCTATGAAGGCTATGAAGGATAAAAAAGCCAAAAAGAAGAAATTACATGAAGGCTCTTCATTAAAGCAATTTGTGTCTGCAATTTTAGATAAAGATTATAGCATGGCTAATAATCATTTAACTGCTGAAATTAACAAGAAAATCAAGCAGAAGATTATAAATAATAATAACAACCTTTTCTAATATGAGCGAAGAATTACTAAAAGATTTATCAGAAGAATCATTGACCAAGATTAAAGAAGCTATCGAAGTTAAGGTCAAGGAAAAAGTTAGTATCCACGTTGAAAAAGCATTAACTGAGCAAGATGAGCTTTATAGCTCAAAACTCGAACAGCTTTTAAAAGCTATCGATACTGACCACTCAAAGAAATTAGAAAAAGTAGTTGAAGCTATTGATACTGATAGAGCTGAAAAATTAAAGATGGTTGTTGAAAAATACGAACAAGCTTTAAACAATGATGCAGCAACATTCAAATCTCAATTAGTAGAGTCAATTAGTGACTACCTAGAATCATTTTTAGAAGAAAAAATTCCAACAGCTGATATTCAAGAAGCTGTTCGTAATAAGAAAGCTATTACAGTGTTGGAAAGTCTTCGTAACCATTTAGCCGTCGATGCTGCTCTACAAAAAGAGAGTATTAAAGAAGCAATTCTTGATGGTAAAACACAAATTAGTGAAGCTTCCCAAAAGCTTGAGTCTGTCATTCAAGAGAATGCACAATTAAAATCCGATTTAGATAGCATTAAAGCTACCTTACTAATCGAACAAAAGAGTGCAAGACTTGATGAATCGCAAAAGAAATACGTTAAAAAGGTAATGTCTGGTAAATCAGCAGACTTTATTAACGAAAATTTCGACTATACAGTCAAGCTATTCAACAAGAAGACGAATGATAGGCTTGATATCTTAAAGGAAGAAGCTTTAAGTGAAAGTACAAAGGTCGACTTCGTGATTGAAGAACAATCAGAAGACCAACCGCAAGTACTATCACCTTACTTAAAAGAATTAAGTAAGTACTAATAGCCAATTTTTTTGAAGAAATATCCTGAGTTACCTGATTGGTCGTTTAACGATTAATCTTGGGGTCGATATTTAGATTATAAAGGGAAAATAAAATATTATGAAATCAGTAAGACCTACACAGGCTTACATCGATGAATCAAGAGCAGCAGCTCTTTTAGAGAAATGGGCACCAGTGCTCGACTACTCTTCAAAGAACGTTGCTCCTATCGAAGATGATCACACACGCTTGAATACAGCAATGCTTCTTGAGAATCAAGAGCAATGGTGCATTCGTGAAGCAGGTCCAAACTACAATCCTACCGGGGTTAACACCGCTGGTAATGGTGGTGTGTTTGGTAATGCTTCTTCTATCGGCGCAGCAGGTTACGCATCTGGCACTCCAGGTACCGACACCTATGCGGCAGGCGACTATCGTCTTCCGAAGATCTTGATTCCGATGATCCGTCGTACATTTCCCGAGCTAATCACAAACGAGATCGTTGGTGTTCAACCAATGGCAGGTCCAGTTGGCCTTGCATTTGCTCTCCGTTATCGTTACACAGGTCAAACCCTAGGTACCAATGACGGTGCTGGTTCTGGTTCAGTTGCTCCTTTCGGCGCAGCTCAATTAGCAGCAGCAGCAGGTCAAGAAGCTGGTTACCAATACCTCAATACAGCGTATACAGGTACATCATCAGGTAGTCTTTCTGGAGCAAGCTCCGGTCAGGCTTACAGCAATTTAACCAATTGGTTAACTGCTGGTACCGATAATGGTGTAGCTGCTCTCTTACAAAACTTCGAATTAACGAACGCAATTCCGACATTTGAAGTCTCATTCGAGAAAACAGCTGTTGAAGCAGGTACACGTCGCTTAGGCGCCCGTTGGTCAGTTGAACTAGAACAAGACTTAAAGAACATGAATGGTATCGATATCGATACTGAATTAACAAATGCTATGTCATATGAAATTCAGGCCGAAATCGACCGCGAAATGTTAGTCAGAATGATTCAAGTTGCTCTTAACGCAGGTTACGGCAATGGTTATTCTGTCTGGTCCCCAGCTTCCGCAGACGGTCGCTGGTTAGTAGAACGTAATCGTGACTTCTATCAAAGATTAATTATCGAAGCAAACCGCATTGCAGTACGCAATCGCCGTGGTGCCGCAAACTTTATTGTTTGTACCCCACGCGTTGCAGCTATCCTAGAAATGCTCCCAGAATTCCAATGGGTGGCAGTTCAAGGTACAGTCAATACTCAACCAGTCGGCGTTGCTAAGGTAGGTAATTTAGGTGGTCGTTTCAACGTTTACCGCGATACACGTACCGAAGGTAATTACCTTGCGGGTACATATGGTACATTACAACGTCCTGAGTACGCCTTATTAGGCTACAAGGGTCCGGAGTTCTATGATACCGGTATCATCTACTGCCCTTACATTCCTGTAATGGTTCAGCGCACAATTGGTCAGAACGATTTTGCTCCTAGAGTTGGCCTATTAACACGTTATGGTGTTGTAGACAATATCTTTGGTGCAAATCTGTACTACCATGTCATTCTCGTTAGTGGTCTCGGTCAAGCATTCGTTCCTGCTACGCAGAGCGTTTACTTCTAAGATTAACACGGAAATACAAACTCAACCCAGCATCGTATTGATGCTGGGTTTTTTATGAGTAGATTTGCGTAGCTGCGCCAGTTCATGTCCTTTGTCCCGCTCATTTTGATTTAAGCGCGGCGACATAAGCAGCGACCACCTCTGGCGTCCAAACTACGTTACAAATAGATACCACATTGCTAGGTTCTGGAGTGCTTGTTCGGTGGTCATGTTATTTGGATTCTAAAGCGGCAAGACGAGTTGTTAAATTGGCTATTAAAGCTTGTTGTTCTTGAATAGCTTTAACCATTGGCGCAATAAGTTCGGAATACCTCAATCCTTGACGAGAATCACTATCATTAATATCACCGATAATAAATCCTGCCCAGTCTAATCCCTCTGGTATGACAGTAGATACTTGTTGCGAAATGAATCCGGTATGAGTTCTGCTACCATCTTTCCATCGAAACGCTTTTGGTGAAAGAGAATTTATGAAATTCAGACCTAATGGCGATTCTACAATGTCGGTTTTGTCTCTTTCGTCAGATGTTTGAATTGTTCCGTTTGTAGCGTAAACGTCGGTCCAACGATTTGAAGATAGACCGAGTCGCTGAAGATTATCTGTGACTGGATGAAATGCTCCCGCAGTTCCTGATCCGCCAGCTGCGTACTGGCAACGAATTCCATAGGTA
>Ga0181358_1000663_pt1 | contig 15364 bp, 18 predicted proteins | sample Fa13VDMM110SD_FD_130096 | JGI IMG/M metagenome (GOLD analysis project Ga0181358, IMG submission 130096) | Freshwater viral communities from Lake Michigan, USA - Fa13.VD.MM110.S.D | ecosystem: Environmental > Aquatic > Freshwater > Lake | place: USA: Michigan | collected 2013-09-24 | reverse complement strand
GTCGATGCTACGTCCTACACGCTATATGTCAACGGCGCACCTGTAGCCAGCACTACCGAAACTCAAGTCACCGTTCAGATTCCAGACGATCGCACCAACGTCAACGTCACAGCTAGTAACATTGCTGATGAAAGTGAAATGTCTGACACATTAGTTGTACCGCCAGCACCAAAAACACCAAAAGGATTCCGTATTAGCAAAATTGTCAGAACAACCACCGCTACGCCTAAATGAAGGCGTTCGACCGCATTCTCAATTGTATCCATTCAACCACACACTACTATGAAACAAGGACTATACAGCAATATCAAAGCAAAACAAGACCGCGCTAAATCTGGCAGCGGTGAGAAGATGAACAAAGTCGGCAGCAAAGCAGCACCAACGGCGAAGAACTTTAAGGACGCAGCTAAGACGGCTAAGAAACCAAAATAATGTAGGCTTGCTTTTCTAAGCGCATAACCGTAACATACCACTCTTATGTCAGACTATATCTTAAAACAAAATGCTGGACGCGGCGGTGCTGTTATTGTGACTGGAACAGGTCAAACGATCCCTGCTGGTGAGTATGCATCGATGACGGTTATCAGTGCAATTACTAATGGTACATTCACTACTCCACTTCTTACGGGATCTATTCCTGCTACTCTTCCTGCTTTGTTAACCATTAACACTCTAATTACAGGCGGAACGATTACAGGAACAGCTATCTTCTACAAAGGTGTGACTATTTAAGCTAAGATGCTAGCAGCCAACTACGACATTACCCTAGATCGCGGAGCGGATTACAGCTTCGTGCTTACCATTCAGAATCAGGCTGGTACTGCTGTTGATCTGTCGGCGGTAGGGTCTCCCCCCATCGCCACCACCTTTATTGCTGATGTTCGGGAAGTTGCTTCAAAGGTTGAAGTTCTCGATCTTGCGCCCGTTATCTTAGGCTCAGTTGCTAACGGACAAGTGACAATTACAATTACCAAAGCCCAAACCAAAACCCTACGGGCGGGTAGCGGTATCTATGAGTGGGATCTCTTTATGGATCGCGGCTCGCCTGTAGTACGCACCAGACTCCTTTACGGCTCACTCACCGCTCGCGCACAAACCACTAACGACGCTTAACCATTATGCCTTCTGATACTTATACCCTTGTTATTGCAGACGCTGGCGTTAGTACTCCAGCAGACGGTTCCGTGACTACAGCTAAGATTTTAGATGCAAATGTTACAACCGCTAAGATTGCAAATTTAAATGTTACAGCCGCTAAGATCGCAGACGACGCTGTAACCACAGCTAAGATTTTAAACCTTAACGTAACCACGGATAAGATCGCAGCAAGTGCTGTAACGGACGTTAAACTTGCAGCCAATGCTGTAACTACGGCTAAGATCTTAAACGGTGCTGTAACTACAGCTAAGCTTGAAACCTTTACTAGTGGAAGTACGGGCGTTACAACCGATAAGATCGCAGACTTAGCTGTAACCAGTGCGAAAATTGCAGCCACAACTATTGTGAATGCCAATATTTCGGCTACTGCGGCTATTGGTTTAGGCAAGTTGGCAACAGGTGCGCTGCCTGCTGGGATTACGGTTGCTACTGCAGCAGCCTGCACTGGAAATGCTGCAACCGCTACGAGTTTAGCTGGCGGTAGTACAGGCAGGATAGCGTATCAAACGGGAGCTGGTGTTACCGATTTTTTACCTACTGGTAATGCTGGTCAAATACTCCAAAGCAATGGGGCGGCAGCACCAGAATGGATTACACGCACTAATACTGTAGCTGGTGGGGGTACAGGAATAACTTCGTATACTGCTGGCGATATCCTGTACGCTAATACAACAACCACTCTTGCAAAACTCTCCGCAGCAGCAGCGGGTAGTGTGCTTTTGTCTGGTGCTACTCCGTCATACGGGAAAGTTAATTTAACAGCAGCAACACACGTTACAGGAACCCTGCCTGTTGGGAACGGCGGTACTGGCTCCGCTACGGGAGTGACAACAGGTTTAGTTGGCTATGCAACAGGAGCTTCAGTTGGAGCCGCAGTCACTCAAACAACAAGTAGGACTACCGACACACCAGCAATCAATAAAGCAACAGGAGCAATTACAGTTTTTACTGATACAGCCGTAGTAGGGACATATTTCTCTTTCAATGTACCTAATACCACTATTGCCATAACGGATACTGTAGTTCTAAGCGTTCGTGGTGCGACCAACACCTACGTAGCTTCTGTGTCCAATATTAGTAATGCTAATGCTTTTCGGATATCAATGGTGTCGATTGCGGGAACAGCATCCGACACACCAATTGTTAACTTTGCAATAATTAAAGCGTCTTCTAATTAATGCCCGTATCCCAACTACCACAAGCACCGTACAGGCAGGATCGGAGACTCTTTCCGACTCCGCTTACTACGGATGTTTTGTTCAGCGAAATCCGCGACTGCACCCGCACCGAGTTTCCTGAATACGGTACGCCGCATCCTAACGCTGCAAAGTGGCCGTACCACAAGCTGATCTTCATCAAGACCGTTGACATCGAACGGGACGGGATCTTTGAGTTCTTCTACGCAGCGGATCGTGAGAACCAAGACCTGTACAACTTTGCTTCGGGCTTTCGTAACATCATCGGCAATGTTGGCGGACGAGAGTTTCGGGTGGTGCTTAGGGAGTACGTAACTCCGAGAGCAGACTTCGATCCCGCACTGCCAGAGTTTGGCTCCGCAATGCCAGACGTACCGCAAGACACATTTGACGGTGTGTCGTACGTGTTCTTTGACAAGCAGCAGCAGAAGATCGAACAGCCCGAACTTGATTCTTTGTACGTACAGGAAACTCACACGTATGTTGAGACAGCTTTCTTAGACTACAAGCTCTCGTACCTAACCCAAGTACCCGATCTGGTTCCCGACAAGTACCGTGCAACGCTGCCAAGAATCACCACAGAGGAAATAGTAGAAGGCATAGCGGTTAGCCCAACGCTAGCGGCGAACGAACTTCAAGCGTCCCAAGACCAGCTCAACCCTAACGTAAAACTTGTAAAGAGTGTAACACAATCAAAAGCCACAGCCGTGCTAGCGGGGAAGGAGATTGTAAATCAATTTGGTGGTGGTGTTGCTAGCACACAAGAGTCATTAGAGACTAGCGGCGGGTCGGTCACTGGGGGGCAATTTGTTTTCGCTGATAGTGTCACCCCATTAGGTAACGGCCAAAGCATCCGCCAGACTCTAACTTACGACGGGACTTCTTTCCCTGTTCTTAACGGACAAGACTACAACGCCGAACTTGGTCTGGACTTGCCTTTTTCTGAACAAGTAGTTGCTGCTACTGATCCGCTGCCCGTGGGTGCGGACGTAACACCTATTGACCAGTGGCGTAACAAAGTAAGAACACCGAGTATTTCGACTATCCAAGCTGCATTAGATACGATCCATTATATCCTACCTACGCAGCAGACTATTCAACTACCTAATGTTCTTAAATCCGTTAGCGTTTTAGCGAGTCGAACTACAAGTAATGGGGATAGTTATGCCTCTGGAACCTCCTCTAGTGTGTCGTGCTCCAGTTCAGTAGCCGTTTCAGCAGACCTTACGTATGAACTTGAAGAGGGGTTTAGTGGCTCAGTGCCAGCGGAAATTCATGTGTTTTTCTTGAGTGAGGAAAATATTCAGAATACAATCCTCACAAAATGTAACGCTTCAGCGTGGCCTATCTATCAACCTAAGTCACATCGTGTAGTGATTTCTGGTCACGGACTCTCTAAGAATTGGGGTTTTAGTCGATCCGACCAAGGAGGTTCTTCCTCAGAAAGCTCCGACGTTCAGGCTTTTACCAACGTCGGAGTTGTTCCAGCTTGCTTGCATGGGGCGTTACCTATTTCAGTATCATACTCTGATTTCACCTCTCCGACTACCCTCGTTGACAATTTCATAGATACCGCTATTGAACAGTTAGATGCAGTTATACGGTTTCAAAGACAGAACGCTGTGATTGGGAATACTGTTTTTAATGTCGTCATTAACACTGAAGAAGACGTTGAAACCGTTCTTAGGATTATTGAAAGGAATCAAGCATCAAACAACTTCCGACGAGACCTCAATACTGGAGATTTTCGTGTGACTGTATCCCCTTCGACATTGGCTGCGACAAACCCGCCTTCTTTGGTTGCTGGACGCTACATCTTCAGCAGCAGTGCTACCCTATACGGGTATGACCGCGTCAGGGTAACGGCAGTGGTGGTCGATTTAACCAGTATTGTACCATGACAGATACGTCTACCGTCGAAGCTGAAATCGCTCGCGCCAAACAGTCCGCTATGGACTCTTTGAGTCAAGCCGCTGCAATATCGCCCTCGCGAACTCAACTCCCTAATGAAATAAAATCGGAGTCTTTACCAGTAAATACAAATACTCCTAGATCTTCCGTGTCCTTGGAGAAGCGTTCGCATCAGATGGGATTTAAAGCTCTTAGCTCTGCCTCCACTGGTCAACTTGCTAGTGGTGCTACTGGCGGCGGTGGCGGTGGCGGCGACGGTATCCCTATTGAGTTTTACTGCTGGAAGGACGGAGTAGTTGGTACGATTATTCTTACGGCTTCTCAGGATTTTGAAGAACTACCACCCGCTTAAATGTCCGACATCTGTTTAATGGCTCCTGTTGGTGATGAGTATTCATCTATATCGGATGATGACTTTGACGGTCTTATAACTAGCCAAATAGACATACAGACTGCGGCGCAATGGCTTTATAATGTAAAGGGTTTTTCAAATCGAAGAGTGGTATCTAACTCAGACACTTCAAATCTAGACCCCTATCCCCCAGCCGAGGACGAAACTGTTGATTATATTGCTACGAATCTATTTTCTGTGGCAATAAATGACTTAAAGTCTAACCCGCAACTTCGTTTCTACGAACCAAACCAACCCAATCAATACCTTAAGGTGAGTATAAACAATAGTTTATATTACTATACAACTAGCAGTCTAGATCAAGAATTGGAGCCTTATTTTTTTGTGAAGAAAGGGCCAAACTGGTACGTTGGTATAGGTAACTATGTTCAGGATGAAGGAGCTGTTGTTACTATTACCGCTTCACTTATACCACCAGAACTATATACAAAGTTTGAATACCCAACTACTGAGGCGGGTTATGATGTGGGTACAATTGTAGAAAACACATTCACTATTACTGATACCTTTTACCCTTAACACTTATGGAAAAACGATTCTCAAAAACAATTACTAACGCCAAAACTGGTCGTACTCGCACGGTAAAGTTTGGACAAGCAGGTAACGCAGCGGATGGTGGTGATCGCATCCGCCCCAACACCGCCAAAGCTGACGCTTACTGTGCCCGATCCAACGCTATTAAAGGCGACTGGCGCAACGACCCGAACTCACCCAACAACCTAAGCCGCAAGAAGTGGAACTGTAAAGGCTCCAAATCTGGTTCTTGACTTAGTCCTGTAAAAGTGTACTGTTCCCTTTATGCCAGCAGCAACGGTTAACCAATTAGCTTCATTGCTCGATACATACGTCGAGCCTGATGGCGACTTCAAGAAGAGTCTTAACCAAGTGCTGGCTCGTATGTACAACATGGGGCTGTATCGGGACTTGACTTTGCAGTACAGTTTACCCGTAGTGAACGGCTGCATTACGCTACCAGAAGAAGCAGACTCAATCCTACACACGATGGTGGACGGGTATCCTGTACCCGTTCGTTCTTTGTGGCACGACTTTAAAAGCGTCGGGCTAAACGGGAATACGGGCGTTTCGTATGGACTAATTGATGCGGGTTACGGCCCAACTAAAATCTCTGTGGCTACGGCAGCGTTCACCACACTCCACATTGTGCCGTCTGAGCGGTCATCTTCGATCACAGCCATTAGCAACTCTGACGGTGAGAACATTACCGTTACGGCTATCGGTGCAGATGCCAACAACGGGACAACGGCAACAAAGTCATTTTCAAAGTCTCTTAGTGCTGGCAGTGTTGGCGCAACTACTTTGGTCTTCTCACAAGCGGTTGGTCCCGTTGAGAGTATCCGCTTTGACGGGTTACTAAACAAGTACGACATTCGGACAACCGCTGCAAATGCTGCCACAACAATCGCTACCGTTGGTCCCGATAGTGGCTTTACCCGATATCGTCGTTTCCGTATTAACGGATCGACGGACGGCTCTACGGTTGTGCACGTTCTTTGCAAGCGTGCTTTTGAACCCGTTATCGGTGATAACGACATCGTGCATCTAGCGAACGTCGGCGCGATTAAACACGGCCTATTGGGCAGGCTAGCCGAAGACAACGCGGATGTTGAACGCGCAGAGTACCATTGGAATAAGTGTATGTTACTTTTAGAGGAAGAGATTAACTCAAGCAGGGGTGCTGCCATCCCCAGACTTAGCATTGATCCGTACGGTACGGGAAATCAAAGTCGTTTGTACTCTATTTATTAATGATCGTAATCCACCCCACAGCCCTGCAACGTAAACAAGCCAAGCAGGAAGCTAAAGACATGGGCGTACTGCACGGCTCCTTAACCAAAGGCCGCTGTAATGCAATAGGCATGATGGGCGAAATCCTTGTGCATGAGTTAATCGGCGGCACTCGCGTCGGTGAGATTAACTACGACTACGACATCGTAACTAAGAATAAGTTTACGGTTGACGTTAAGACAACCAAAGCATCCGCAGTGCCCGAACCGCACTACGTCGCCAGAGTCTACGGCTCTGAGGCTAAGAAAGAAAAGCTGACCAATAAGTGTGACGCTTACTACTTTGTGCGGTGCAACGAACAACTGACGCTAGCCACCATTGTTGGATGGTTACCGTCAGTTGTATTCTTCGACACCGCTATCTTTTTACCGAGAGGTAACGTAGACCCCAGTGACGGGAAGCTTTCGTTCTCTGACGAATTTACCATTCCCATAACTGAGCTCTACGACCCCTCCGTTAAGATTACAAAGAAGTCGGGTGGTCGCTAAATGCGTCCCCCTTGTCGATATCGAACGCCTCAGACAAGTCGATCTCCCAGACTTTGCCGCCACCGTCTCCGCGACTACGCACCGTTCGGATGGTTTTATTGTGGCTGCTAACTTCTTCAAGTACCGTCATACCTCTACGGACGAACTCTAAGTTGTTGGAGTTACCAACGGAACGACCACCGTTTGACTCATGCAGGACAACGGTGAACTCAGTGAGCGTACCGCGCCATTTAGGTTTGTCCGTATGCTCCCGAACCTTCTTCGCAAAGAACTCCACCATTTCAGCAATGGCTGAACGCGAGCTATTGTCGTAAGCAGCAGCCTCAATGAAGGGATCGATGTAGGTTTTCACGCCAAAGCGACTGGAGTCCTTCACGGCAATCGGGGGTTTCCAATCTAGAAGCCAGCGGAGAAAGAACGGCAGCTCAGTACTAATGGTTGTTTCCACAAAGTCATTAGAGCCGAAGTTTACTTTGCGCCCACTACTAATCCGTAGTGCGATAATCTTATCCCTGTTGCTGCTATCCAGTGACGGTAGCGCAGCCAACGAGTTGGCATCCAGATTCAAAGACATCATCACCCTACCAGACCACGGCAGCGGAATGGCATCCGCGTACTTTGCATGGTACTCAAGTCGTGGGTTGGCAACGCAACGCTTCGTGAGCTCAACAAACTTGCGCTGATCAGCGTATGTTGCGGCAGCAGTTTGGTCGTCGATGACCCATGCCGCAGACCCGCAGAGATCACGGTTAAAGTTCGTCTTTCCCGACAGGTAATCAGATGCATCGCTGAAACCACCAACTGATGTTCCAATAATCTTGTTTGTGATTAGCGTTTTACCGTGACCCGTTGGACCTAATAAGATCAGAAGCTGACCCTGATCGAGACGGTGGTTGAGTACGGCAGAGTACAGACGCTGATACCACGCTAAGAAGTAGGGCAGTGTAGAGTCGCCATTATCATCGTCAGCGAAGAACGGAGTTAGGAACTGGTGAAGCCAAGGCCAGTTGGATGGGTCTCCATCTTCTGCTGGCGGTATCGGGCTGGTCCTGCAGTTGTTTAGTATCTTCCTACCGTTAAAGCAAACAACCCTGTCTTTCGAGAAGACAACAGGAGCAACCTCCTCAACACGGCAATCGTTTGAGATCGACAGAATGGCTTGCTCAACCTCAGAGATTGTCTGGTTCTTCTTAGGTCTGGGGCTGAAACCCGACTTACGGAGTTCCAATACCAGTTGCTCTTTGGGTATGGCGACAGGACCGCCACCCAATAACTTGTAGAAGCTCTTACCGTTAAACCAGTATTGGTCTAATATGGTAGACAGCTTCTTAGCCTCAAACCGATCCATGAACGCTTTACCTAAGATCTCACGCCAAGAAGCAAAGCCTTTGCCTGCTCGATCAGAGTAGCAGATGATGCCGTCCTCTCGCACCTGACAACCCTCACGGTCAATACCGTCTTCGATCCAGAAGAGAGGTCCGCGAGCTCCCACTACAAACTCACCCTTCCAGCGGTCAGGGAATCTCTTTGCCACTTCAGCAGCAATCTCGTCCAGCGGCACGTTCGTATCCGAAGTCTTTATCGGCGTATCATTTGCCGCTTTGAGCAGAATGGTTCGTGCGAAGTTGATTGGTATTTGGTTGCCGATCTTGCACCAATCGGAACCCAACTCAAAATACTGAGATGGTTTCAAGCTGGTCTTGTCAAACCCGCCCAAGATCATCGACGCTTTAAGCGCGTCCGACAGTCGCTTCATAAACGCTGCAGCCAAATCGGGGGCTACGGGCAAAGGGCTTTCAAACTCCCATACCAAACGAATGAAATCCGATTGGGTTTTAGAACGCCATGTTGGCATCATGTTCTCATCGCAACGGGTCTTTAGTATCTGGTCTATGTTTACCCAGTCTACTGGTACGTCATCGTAGTCCGCAACAAAACCGTGCAGTTTATTGACGGGGTTCTCTGCGCTGATTCGGGAGTTTGGACTATCGCCTTCCGCCATCGAATAGAAGCAGTGGTCTGTAGTTTCCTTCGCGCACCACTCACGGTACTCCGCTTTAATGGCGAAGTTAGGTGTTGAGTAGTTTAGTGTTGATAGATCGTCGGTTGACTTCGTGGCGACGGCACGGCTGTTTTTTAGGTATCGGTATTTCATTTTGAGTAAAGATCTAAGATGTGTCCTTCGGCGGCAACAGGGATATCGGATATCCATTCTGGAGCGGTGTGCATAATGTTTAGTATGTTGGTGAGGGCTTGCTCGCTATCTTCTTCAGCGACCTCAACCACCATTTCATCGTGTACGTGCATTACTATTTTGTAGCCAGCATCCCCCACGCGCAACATCATGTCGGAGAAGATGTCTCTGGCTAAACCCTGAGAGCAATTTTCCGTTAGGATGCCGCCCCATAAAGCGAAGTCCCGCAGCTTACCCATTCGGATCATCTTTCCGATGTACCGAAAACGGTTAAGGGAACCCGCTTCCTTCATGCGCTTTAGTTTGCCGTAACCCATCGACCGTCCAGACGGTAATTCTAACGTAAAGGTCTCGCCCAAAGTGTAAGCCATCGCCATAGACTTATCCAAGCTACGCCAGTACTTGACGACTGAAGACATCTTATTGCGGTACGTTCTCACCGCAACCTCCGCTTCTTCCGTTGGCAGACCGCTGAAAGATGAGAACTTATTCGGCCCCATTCCGTATCCGCAACCCAATACGATTGACTTTACCTTTTGTCTTAAAGCCTTATCGTAGTCCCTGAGTTGTCCGTTAGCGGGATCATGCAGCCCCAACAACACACCGAAAGCATGGTAGATATCTTCCGACTCACGAATCAGGTCGAGAGCTTTGGTATCCTTAGCCAGCCAGCAAAGCGTACGCACTTCGATCTGCGACAAGTCAGCAACAATTAACTTGTGACCCGCTTTGGGTTTTACCATGTGGCGAAAGTTAACGCCGAACATAGGTTCCCTCGGAAGGTTCTGTAGGTTTAAGTTGCCGCCACTACCGCTAAATCGAGCAGTGGGGTTTGCACCACAATACATGAACCCACCGTAGTACCGCCCGTCAGGCATCGTACCAGAATCAAACGACTCCAGCTTACGGATAAATGCGTTGATGCGTCGGTAGTTTTGCACAGCTCGCGCCCACGGGCAGTTCTGCTGGTGCTCCAGAAACCAAGCATCCGCTTCAACACTATCCTTCGCTAAAGAGGCAGGAGGTTGAATTCCTTGCTTGCGGCACTGCTCGTTAAACGCTTTGCGGGATAGCGGAGTATAGTCCCCGATCCACGGAATGCTTTGCTCCGCTTCAAATAGTTCTGTTTTGATTTGGCTCAGGTTCTTCTGCAGCAGATCGGCATCGATAGGCAAGCCTCTCTGACCTATCTTTCGGTTCAGATGACTGATCCTACGTTCAGTAGCCGACCATTGCGGCGAGAGTTCTTGCCACAGCCTTAAGCAAAACTCAGCATCTTTAATAGCATACTCGGTAACCTCTTTCTTAAACTCGGCGGTCATGCTACTCCACTGCTTGCCTTTCATGTTATCCCGTGTGGTCTTTGTCATCTCCGTTCCAAACACGGCTGCAGTGGCGTTCTTGAGCGATCTTGGCAAGCCTAAGAAGGCAACCATGTCAGCGGTGCAGTGACAATCGAAATCCACTTTGGGATACCAATTCTGCTCCACACCGTACAGGTATAGGGATTCGTCGAAGGATGCATTGTGCATGACGACGGTATGGTCTTTAAGTACTGACCAATTAAAATCTTTAGGGTGGCCTGCAAAGCAGTACCCGTCATCACCAACTACCGTAACCATATAAGCATCGAAGTTGGGGTGCGAGAAGTAACCTCTCGGTCCTAATGTTGTGATCGAGCAGTCACCATCGTAGTAGGTCTCGAAATCTAATGCGTAAGTTATCATTTAGTTTATGGGCATAAAGAGACCCTGCACGATAAACCGTTTAAGTTTATCGTGCAGGGTTGGTGTATTATCAATCGTTATCGACTACGAATTCCAACTGTTCAACAATTGGATTAGCAATACGGATTCGATCCATCTCGTTTTCGATAGCTTGTACCACCAAAGACAACGTCTCCTTCTGCTCTAGCAGCTCGACTTGTTTGTCTTTTAGCGATTGGACGTTTTCGTCCACCGTTCTGATTACGGAACGGATGCTATCACTCTCTTTCTTTAGGGCGACTAGTGGGTTCATAACGCTCCTTTCGTAACGCGGTTAGCGAACTCGATGGCTTGAGCAGGTGCTTCGCCCTTCGTGATCGAGAGCGTAGGGACGTACCAACTGTACTTGCCCTTACTCATTAGTTCTGTTCCAAAATTCCACAAACGGGTCGCGACCGAAACCGTAGGGTTGAATGTTTGGAATGTGAACAACCGCTTATAAGTCAAGCGGTATGCGTCTTTCTGCACGGTGATACGCCCGATCTGGTAATTGGCATCGCCAATAGGGTACGGGAATAGGTCATCATCATCGCCAATCTGTGGGATTAGCATAATGATTTCCGCGAATTCCAAGACTTCGTACTCGCTATCTAATGCCAGTTGCTTGGCTGCTTCCTCTGTGGAAACAATCTTGGGCATATACTCGTCGCCAAAAGGAACATTTTCCTTCCAGCGTTTGGAAGCACCGATAATAATTACAGGTACTTTTTGTTCGGCTTGCAACAGGACAGCGTCCTGATCGATCACAACAGAACCAATCGGCCCCTCAATCTCGCTCATCTTTTGGATGACATTGAGTCGAGGGATATCGATATCTTGAGTAGAGAACTCAAGGTTTTGGTTTGCTGGTGCAGTAGCAACAGCGGTTGTTGTTGTTTCTACGGCTTCTACTTCTTCTACTTCTTCTTTTTTCGGCTTGCTCATTTCAGTTTATGGTTTCTGGTTTCAGATGGGTTGTTGCTTTCGCTTTAAGTATCGGGGACAACTAACTCCCGTTCTCCTCATCTGGAGGAAAGTGCGTATCGTACAGCACCAACGCTGACGACGTTTTGACTTAACGCCTCTTTTTCAAAAGCGTCAACAACAAAAGATTTTTTTCCTTTGGGGGCTTTATCGTAGATCGCTTTGGAGAGCTGCGACAACGATAAATCAGAGGCATCGATGATTTCGGGTATCGACAAACCGTGCTCTGTAGCGATTGCAGCGAGCTGGTTTTTGTCGGTGGTCTTCTTCAAAGCACCCATCGATTTCAGTTTAAAGTTCTCAAACTCAACCCCAGTTTGTGCTAACTGGTTTGCTTTATATTTAATTGCAGCAGCCCACGTTTCTACGATTCGTGCTACGATAAAAAGTTTCTCTAGCGTCTCAACGTCCTCTACGTCACTGGCGTTGATCGGACCGTCTGGCAGCATCTCTGGTTTAATGCGCGAGACAACCTCTAGCGCAACTGCACCTAATGCGGGGCAGTGGTCTTCGTGTCGGCAGAAGCGGCAGTTACTTGAAGGTCCAAGATCGTCGATCTCCATAGTTCCGCTAGCCCATTTGGGGCGCGTTTTTTCCGCTGAGCGGACAACAGCACTAATCCTCTTTCGTAGCTCGTCAATCTCTGTGCGGTTAAATGTGCCTACAATAACACCACCGTTGCGCGGAACAAGAAAAGCAAAATGGATTATGTCCACCGCTGGATATGTCTGGAACACTCCAAGGGTATATGCCATCGCCTGCCAGTTTGCTCTCGGCGGGTCGATAATTGAGATACCAGTCTTGTAGTCTGCCACAAGGGCAACACCCAACGACGAGATAGCTACAATATCACACGTTCCAAACGTAGGTGATAGCGCATCCAACTCAAGGTGTAGACGCTTCTCACGAATGATCTCAACATTGTCTAGCATATCACCGAACACGGAGTCGAATACTTCTTTCTCATCTACGACAAGCTGGTCGTATATGTTTACTTCTTCTTCGCTTTGTAGAGTAGAGGGGTCACGAACTTCTAGTGCTTCGTGAATGCGAGTACCCATGTCTGCTGCATCGGATGATCCCTCTTTGCCGTGGAATCCAGAGCAGGTATGGAGGTATTTTAAAGCGGAGGGTGAAAACTCAGCGTGGTCTCTATCGGTGTGGTTTACGGTATTCATTTTTGTTTCTGATGTAATGTGTCCAGATGCAATCGTTTCTGCTCCAGCTTGTCAATTATTTTTTCTTCAATTGTGTTCGACGCGATAAGAACCCTTTGAATCACTGGGGTTTTTGCACCTGCACGGTGGATACGCCCAAGGGTTTGGACGTAATCCTTTACGCTAAAAGTGGGAGAGATGAAGCTCATCCGTGGATGTCCACCCTCCGTATCGTGCAGCGAAACGCCGACACCACCAGCAGCAATGTTGCAGATGATTACGTTAGTCTTGTTGGTCTGGAAGTTCTGCACGTTGGTCTCGCGTACGGCAGAGCTTTGACCGCCCACTACAACGGATGCATGGGTTAGGGTTTCGGCTAGGGCTTTAAGCGTATCGGTAAAGTTTACAAATATAACTGCGCTGTAACCTTCGGCACACGCATCGGTTACCATGCTAATTATATCGGGTACTTTTGCAGCCTCCGCGAGTTGTCGGGCGCGTAGGATTTCGACCAGAATATGGGGGGACAGATTGTCCCCCTGTAGGAATAGGTCAACGATATCGGGCGTAACTCCGTGGGACTTATAGTAGCTTGCTATATTGGATAGTGACGAAAACTGTAGTGGCTCTGTTATGACATGGTTACTAGTAAAGGCATTAGGTAGATCATTCGCTGTTAACTTTGTACAGTTGGTACTATACATCTCGGCGTTTAAGTCTACTAGCTTTGATAGTGGTCCAGCCTTCCATTGCTTCCATTGGTCTCGCTTGCAGCCATTTGATATCATCCACGAGAACCAGCTTTGGCGAGTTCCTTCTGGTCTGTTGAGTGAGTGTAATCCCAACGCATAGCCGATAGCTCGCATCTCTGAGGGGTCTTGGCAGGCTGTGGCGGATAGCATTAAGTTGTAGTATCCAGCTTGTTTTGAGGCTACTAGCAACTGAGATGTCTGACTGAAGGGTGCTTTGCACTTGTGGCACTCGTCCCATATGATTAGCGTACCTTCAGGTAGTAGCCAACGGAATAGTTTTTTTCCTATCTTTGATATGTGCTTGTTACCCATACGTAACTTCTCATAGTTACATACAAATATAGGCTCCACTCCCACTTCAGCTAGTTCGCGCTCCCAGTGGGGGATGACAATCTTAGGGCATACTATAGCTACTGGTCTATTAAACTCCAATGCTATGTAACTTGCTATCACTGTTTTACCTACTCCTGTCTGAGAGGAATCCAGAGCACCGTTATATTTTGTAAGAGCAGCCTTAAGAAAGTCAACAGACTCTCTTTGTTTGGGAAAGAGTGTTTTCATTTAGCTTGCTCTTCAATCTCTAGTAGATCGCGAATGACACCGTATAGGACGCTTATCTCTTCAGAGAGTTGTTTAGTTTCCTTTTGGCTCTCTTGTTTAAGCCGTGCAAAATAAGCTTCCTTTAAAGCTTTGATCACAATTTCTTCGCGTTTAATTTTGATCACGGTTTCTTCGCGTTTAGTTATCATAAGTTTATTTATACCGCCTATTTGTTTTAGGTGGTATTAGTAGGTGACAACCTGTCACCTACTTAGTTGTGGTTTTCTTCGCGGTAAAGTTTATCGATTTCAGCAAGGGCTGAAACCACATCTTTTTCTGAGAGGCTTATGTTTCGCGCTATGTATATTTTGGCGCATATTTTACCAGCATCCGCATACTTTTCAACGACGCTCCATAGTTCTTCTATTCTGTCTGCGGCTTCAGCAATGGCGGCATTGGATACGCCGTCTTCGCTTTGTATGTCTTGTGCTAGTACGCGCAACGCGCCAATAATTGTTTCGGTTTTAGTCCTCATGTTTCTTGTAATTGGCTAGCATTTTTGTTGCAGTTTTTGCAATTAATTGTAGTTCGTCAGGGTCAATTTTTATGGTTTGCTCGTTCTGCGTTAAAACGATATAACCCCCACAAGCCTCATCTTCGATGGTAACCGTTATAATTTCATCGCCGAATATAGGGTTTCGGTCGTCCATGTGTACGACAGTACTCACGACACTTGTTATGTATTTACTCATTGCTTTGAGTTGTTTATGTACGGTGATGTGAATTCTTTTTTGTTGTGACCCGAAGTTGTGAACGATGCAATTAGCTTGTCCCGCTGCTCGGTGACAGTGGTTAGTTCGCGCTGGTTAACCTGTAATAGGTTTAATAAATAATCCCGCTCCGCAACTAACTCAGCGTGACCCGTTTGCCAGATGTGGCAACTGCTTACCGCTTCGTCCCGCTCGCGTATAAGTTCTTTATTCAGATCAGCATGGAAATTCAGACTGGCTATTAGATCGTC
>Ga0181358_1000662_pt1 | contig 15365 bp, 32 predicted proteins | sample Fa13VDMM110SD_FD_130096 | JGI IMG/M metagenome (GOLD analysis project Ga0181358, IMG submission 130096) | Freshwater viral communities from Lake Michigan, USA - Fa13.VD.MM110.S.D | ecosystem: Environmental > Aquatic > Freshwater > Lake | place: USA: Michigan | collected 2013-09-24 | reverse complement strand
TTGAAACAACGATTGCTAGTGCACCTTGGATTGAAGGCTGTAATCGAATGGATTTAGTACTTGTATCATCAGAACATGCTAAAAAGGTATTCTTAGAAAGTACGTGGTATAAACAAGATGAACAGACTAAACAACCGGTTGGAGAACTAAAACTTACCGCTCCAATTGAAGTATTGTTTGAAGGAGTTGACTTAGATACGTATTTCAAAACAAACGACATACATAAGACGGTTGATGACCAACTAAAGTCTATACCAGAGCAATTCTGCTACCTATTTGTAGGACATTGGTTAAGTGGTGAAATCGGTCAAGACAGAAAAGATGTTGGAATGTTAATTAGATCTTTCCTCGAGGCATTTAAGGGTAAAGGTGATAAAAATAGACCAGCCTTAGTACTAAAGACTTCTCACGCAGACTTCTCACCAGTTGACCGAGCTAACTTGATTAGTAAGATTAAGCAAATCTACGAAGCAACAGCTGGAAACAATTTACCTAATGTGTATGTATTGCATGGTGATTTAACTGACCAAGAGATGAATTCTCTGTATAATCACCCAAAAGTTAAGGCACATATTACTTTTACAAAAGGAGAAGGTTTTGGTCGTCCACTTGCAGAAGCAGCGTTAACGCAGAAGGTAGTGATTGCACCTAATTATTCCGGACATATTGACTTTTTGAAAAGATCAGTATTATTAGCTGGAAAGCTTACACAAATTCATCCATCAGCAGCTTGGCAAGATGTTCTTATCCCTGAATCACAGTGGTTTACAGTTGATTATGGATATGCAATTGGAGTTATGAAAGATGTGTTTGAAAACTATAAGAATTATGAGATTGACGCGAAAGCTCAAGGTACTTTGATTAAAAAGGAGTTTAATCTTGAAGCAATGCATAATAAACTAACTAGCATACTTGATAGTAGAGTACCTGAGTTTCCTAAGCAAATTCAGCTTAAACTTCCACAATTAAAGAAGATTGAATTACCAAAACTTAAAAAAGTAGAAGCATGATGACATCGCAAGAATACACAAAATGGTTAGATGGCTTTTTAGAGGCTTTAAGTGATGTAAGATTAGATCACAAGGAGCTTGCAATTGCTTTATCAAAAATTGAAGATAAATTGAAAGAAGTAGTTGATCATAAACAATTAACAAACCAAATACTTGGAGTCCCTAATACACCTCCAATCATAGCTCCACATCATTCAGGTACTCCATTCAACAATCCATTTACAATTAACTGCACAGTTGATGGAATGCCGTTTACACCAAGTACAACCAATACAAATATGACAATATGATTAAATTTAATGTAACAACGTACAATCGATTCACTCACGATCTAGTGGAGAGTGCTATCAAGCAAACTAATGCGCAGCATCAGTTTAGAGAACTAGATAATGAATCCGGATTCAGTAAGTTTGTTATTTACGGAACCCAAGAAACATTTAACCGTATCCAGGACATCGGAGAGAGAAATGATGGTAATGTAATCAGCTACGAATATGGAGATGAATAATTCAACAATCTGTCCACATTGTCATGGAGACAAATGTTATACAGAAACTCATAATGCAGAAGAGACATCAGTAACATCCTATATGTGTATGGATTGTGGATATACAACCACAACTTTAAATATTGATGGATCTAATATGCTAAAGAGTTACGAAGAGGTTACTCCTCAATTAATACTTGATTTGAAGTGGGTTGATCCACAAACAAACTTAGTATGGTATCCAACAGTACTTAACTTCCCTAATACAGGCTTAGTGTTTCCAGATGGAACAAACACAATGGATTGGGGTTGGACAGGAGCTCCTGCGATAGATATTCCATTTGACCAACAATCAAAGTATCCGATTCCAGGACAACCAGGTGAGTATTATAAGAGGAGAGTTGATTTAGAATCAGCTAGAAAGTTTGGCCCAGCAGAATTCTACCAAGCCTGCCAATCCATTGGATTAGTTAAAGAAGTCTAAAAAAATCTAATATGAACGTAAGTTATGCAATCTTGACCCACAATGAAGGTGGGTCAATTGAGACCTTATTGCAAAAATTAAAGGAATTTAAGTTACCTGGCGATGAGATTGTAATAGTGGATGACCTATCGACAGATAAACAAACTACAAATATACTTGACAAACATTTCAGTAGTGGATTAATTAACAGGTTAACAACTAGACCATTAGGAAATAACTTTGCAAATCAAAAGAATTTTCTTGCTAATTTGTGCGAAAAGGAGTATATTTTCAATATAGATGCTGATGAAGTACCTTCTGATGATTTAATGAGATTTTTGCATATGACACTAGATATGAACCCAGAAGTAGATATGTACGCAGTTCCAAGATGGAATACTGTCGAAGGTATTACTCAAGAGCATATTCAAAAGTGGGGTTGGAGAGTAGATGATCAAAGGAGAATCAACTGGCCTGATTATCAAATGAGAATTTACAAAAATAATAAGCAGATTAAATGGGTCAATCCAGTACACGAAGTACTAAGTGGTTATAAACAATACTCAGCACTACCTGATAGTATGTGTTTAATACACCCTAAGGATATTACAAGACAAGAGAACCAAAATAATCTATACAATACAATATGAAGATAGCATTCTTGACAGAAATGGGATTTACTGGCAAAGTGCCCGCGGACCATCCAAATATGCGAACTGAGTTTGCTTGGATGCATGCTCTAGATGCAGATCATCACAATATAAATAATTTTTGGATAGTAAAAGACTACGATGTAGTAATAGTATTATTCCCACAAGGAAATGTTATGGTCGATTGTCATGGAGTGGAATTACCTTTACGTAAACCAGACAATCTACATCTTATACTCAATGAGCCGATTGTAGAGATTTTAAAACAAAACAACAAAAAAGTCTTCCATATGCAGGAAGGCCCTACGTGGTTGTTTAATGAATATAGTATTGAAAATCAATTTAATTATTACAAAAGGTTAAGTGAGTTTGATGTCTTATTAACCCATAATAAAAGTGATGTGAGTTGGTATCAAGGTCTATTCCCACATAAGCCTATACATACCTTACCAACACTGATGATAGAAACACTCACATCTAATGATTTAACTGATGAAGGCAGTGGGGAATGCATTGTAGGTGGAAACTTCTCTAGATGGTATGGTGGATTCCAGAGCTTCCTAGTTGCTCAGGAATTTGGTACATCAATATGGACGCAAGATTCACACTCAAAGAGAACTAATGAAGATATAGTAGCTGGTCTACAGCACCTACCTAGATTATCATGGGTGGATTGGATGCGTACATTATCTAAATTTAGATTTGCTGTACACCTAATGCCTACAGTAGCAGCGGGAACTTTTAGTTTAAATTGTGCTTATTACGGTATCCCGTGCATCGGCAATATAAAAATGGATACCCAACACCTGTGCCATCCTAAACTATCAGTAGATGTTGATGATATCGCATCAGCTAGAAAATTAGCTAATAAGCTGCAGAGTGATCCAGAATTTTACAAGGAGTGTAGTAGAGAATCAAGAGAAAATTACAGAAAGCACTACGATATTGTGGTTTGGAAAAATAAAATAAAACATATACTAGAATAAAAATATTTAATATGAATCAAGGTTTTGAAATAAAAGGAACTAAGTTAGTTGAAATACCCTATCTAGAAAAAGCTTTATCTCAGCAAACATCTGCTGATGATGTATTAATAGTAGGTGAACGTATTGCAACCGAAGGAATTCTACAAGGAGTATTAAAGCGTCCATTCAACAAATGTCTCTGTACTGATATCATGGAAATGGGTACAGGTAGTACATTAGAGAGTATTATAGAAGAAGATCCTAGAGTCTCCTTCATACAAAAAGACTTTATAGAGTTTGATGATACACAGCGATATGATTATATCATATGCATTAATGTGTTAGAGCATTTTGGTATGAATTTTGCAGAATTTTCTGGATTTGCTGGGGATTATGCTGGAGATGATTATATACGATGGAATCACGATCTTCGAGCTGTTGAAAAGATGATTGGATTACTAAAAGATAATAAGGAAGCTAAAATTATTATAACTGTTCCTGCAGGTCAACCGATCCTAAGTGGTGATATAAATCCAGGAAATAAGATGCCTTTCCTTAGAAGATATGATCATATGAGAATAGAGCTTGTGAAAGATATTGTTCAAAAACACAATTTAGCAATTACAAACACATTCTACTATTCTGAAAACTTCCAAGATTGGTTTGAATCAGACATATCCATAACAACTCCAAACTACACACAGGCAAATAATCCTTATTCACCAAATATTATTTGGGCATTTACTATTTCACACTCTTAAAATCAAAAAATGTCAATTACAGTCATATTAAACGGGTACAGACGAGGAGACAACCTCGAAGAGCAATACCAAGCGTTACAGAACCAAACTATAAAGCCTGATGAGATACTTCTCTGGTACAACAACCCAGAAAACGCTGATCCAAATTACGAAATAGGTACCCTAATTCCAACAGCCTACTGTACTGCTAATTTTGGTGTATGGGCTAGATTTGCTTTTGCTCTTAATGCAAAGTCTGAGTACATTTGTGTATTTGATGACGACACAATACCCGGAACTAAGTGGCTTGAAAATTGCTTGCATACAATGCAGTCACATGAAGGATTGCTTGGAACGGTTGGACTACTATATCCCAATCCACTACCAGCAAATCACTCTCAATGCTCGTACTACGAGTATTATCAAAGACATGGGTGGGTTAATCCAAATGAAAAGACAGTACAAGTTGATTTAGTAGGACATTCATGGTTCTTTAAGAGAGAATGGCTATCAGATTACTGGCGAGAGTTGCCAAATCCTAAGTATAACTTATGCGGAGAGGACATGCACTTTAGCTATATGCTTCAAAAATACAGAAACCTACCTACCTTTGTTCCGCCACACCCAAAAGACGATATCGAGATGTGGGGGTCAACAAAAGGCGCCATATATGGCACAGATGAAAACTCATTATGGGAAACTGATAAACAAACAGCAACAGGTGCACCTTTTAAACAAGCTATGCATGATTACTTTGTGGAGCAAAGAAGAAAGGGTTGGAAACTAATAAACGAATAACTTAGAAATAAATGACTCAGGATTTTAAGCTGGATTTAAAGGAGGTTTTTGACTTGATTAAGACCAATAAGCCGTTTGCTTTTATGCGATTTGCTGATGGCGAGATTGGTGTTATGCAGGGTCGTCTAGTTAATGGATCGGATAGATGGACTAGTCCTCAGCACCTCACTAAACTAGGGCAAGATCTATTAAGTGCAATTGCCAAAACAGATTCTAACATATACTACGGTATATCTTGTCAATGTTGTGACGTAGAAGGTAAGAACTACTTACTATCCTTAATACAGAATCCTAAACAGAACATCACGTTTTCAAATTTATTTGTTAACGGCAACTATAAAGACTTCTTACGCGAGTTGAGTTTACTAAACAAACCAGTTTATGTAATTGCTAACGAAAGAGCTCTCTTTTCAAACTTCCCACTCCCCATACAAGGATTTGTTCCAGTACCAGATGATTGTGTTAGTTATTGGGAAGGATTTAGTGACGAAGTCAAGGAAGTGTTGAGAGATAGCTTTGAGAGCATTACTAACGAATTGTTTTTAATATCAGCAGGTCCTATGAGCGAAGCTTTGATAGACTACCTGTGGACTATCAATCCAAATAATCAATATATTGATGTGGGCTCCTCTATAGCTGAGTTTGTTCACGGCCATCCGATTAGAGACTTTGCCTACACAAACTCACCATACCACAATAAAAATTGCATATTTTAATCAGAAGCATGAATAATTTAACTTTAGTAACTTATACACACTCCAAGTGTACAGATCTACACCATCCCTATTTAGATAGAATTAATAAGTTTTTTCCTGAACTCCAATATCATCTGCTTACGTGTAATACGCAAGTTGATTGTGATCGTTGTATCGTATATGATGATAAGGATAGTCATAGTAATCAAATGATTAATGTACTAAGCCAAGTTACAACAGACTTCGTTATATATAGTCAAGAGGATTATATTCTCTTTGACAGAGTCGATGTTGAAAAACTACAAGCTTGCATGAATCTACTTGATGTAGAAGACAATATTCACTTTATAAGACTTATCAAGAGTGGAGTAGGATCACGAATAGGTTTTTATAATAAGGATTTTGATTACTTAGATTGTGATGGAGATTATTACTTTTCAACACAAATAACATTGTGGAGACGTAATATACTAATTGAATTATATAAGAAATCACAAGTAGCTAGTGTGTTTGATGAGCCCTTAAATTCAAAACACTTGAAAGAGATGGGCGCAGTGGGTCTATTCCATAAGCAAGTGGGTAAATCAGTTGGTGGACATTATAATTCGACTATATACCCTTATATTGCAACAGCAAAGGTTAAAGGACGATGGAACACGAGTGAGTACCCAGACGAATTAAATCAACTATTCAAAGAATATAATAAAATAAAAATTGAAATATGAAAAAGCAAATTGAAAAACCTCTAAGACTTAAATTTGATGAATGTGAGCGTCTTGAAAATTATTATTCCCAAGCGGGTCAAGATGTATTTGTACTGAGTTGTTTAAACGGAAAACAAAATGGTACTTTCCTTGACTTAGGATCAAATGACGCTGAGTGGATTAATAACACTATATTATTAGAAAGGTATTATGGTTGGAAGGGATTGTCTCTAGACATTGACCAAAGTTTCGCCTCTAGCTACCAGAGTAGAATTACACCTTTTTTAAATAGAGATTGTACTAATTTGGATTTTGATGAAATAAAAAAACACTATAATACAACACACATAGACTATCTATCACTAGACTTGGAACCGGCATCTGTAACATATGAGTGCTTAAAGACTATACCTTTTGATGTTTTAGAATTTTCTCTAATAACCTACGAGCATGATAGTTATCGCTTTGGTGAAGAATATAAAACATTAAGTCAAGATCTACTCCAATCATATGGTTATAAGATAATATGTAACAACGTAAGTAATGGTTATAATATATATGAGGATTGGTACTACAATCCTAAACATGTGAACTACGAAGATATTAAGATGCTAGAACGTAGTAACCAAGAGTGGACAACGATTTTATTTGTGTAAAACATATTAATATTAATACGTCATAATGATATTATATTGCTTTGGAACCCGACCTGAGTGGTTAAAAATTAAGCCACTAATATGTTTAATGGACAGAAAGGATTATCAACTTCTCTTTACAGGACAACATCCAGATCTGCTTAAAGATATACAAGTTGATTACTCAATACAGATAAAAGAGTCAACCAATAGATTAGATCAACTAATAAGTGATTGCCTTCTACAATTTCCCAAAGGACCATTTACATCAATACTAGTACAAGGTGATACAGCTTCAGCATTTGCATGTGCAATAGCAGCCTTCAACAGACGGCTTAAGATTTACTACTTAGAAGCAGGTTTGAGAAGTTATAACCTAGATCATCCATATCCTGAAGAAGCTTACAGGCAGATGATAGCTAGGATAGCTGATGTAAACTTTGCACCGACAGAGTTGTCGTATAGGAACTTATTAGAGGAGAGGGTATCTGGTAAGTGCTACGTCACAGGAAATACTGTACTGGATAATCTAATTGACTTGAAGGAAAGCTCTACATATGGGAACATAGTGTTAGTTACGATGCATAGAAGAGAGAACCATCATTGGATGGACAGTTGGTTTACTGAGATAAACAAATTGGCTTTAGATAATCCACACTTGGAGTTTGTGTTACCAATACACCCTAACCCAAACGTACAGATACACAGACACCTACTCACCAAGGTAAGGGTAGTTGATCCAGTAGAACATTCAGAGTTATTAAAAATTCTAGTGAAAGCAAAACTAGTGATCACAGACTCAGGAGGTCTTCAAGAGGAGGGGTCCTTCTTTAATAAGAAAGTTATTGTATGTAGAACTACGACGGAAAGACCTGAGGCTATTGAAACAGGACACTTACACTTGTGTAAAGAACCTAGTCAATTAAAAATTTTATTTGATGGTCTGATAAAAGATCCTTATATTAATAGTGAATGTCCTTATGGAGATGGTCAATCCTCTCATAAAATTCTTAAAATAATAAACAATGAAATACAATAGAGTTTATATTGCAGGAGCAGGTGGAATGTTAGGTTCCTATGTAAAGAGTAAATATGAGCAAGGTGGTATAGTTAAAAATATTTCTTATAGTAACTAAATAATATTAATTAAAATAAAAAATGGAAAAGAATTACAAATTTACAGAATCTTGGTTTGATATAGCTATACCTGTCTGGGAGCAGGTTTTTGAAAGATATAATAATATTGAAACTATATTGGAAGTTGGGTGTTATGAAGGAAAGGCAACTACTTGGATTTGTGATAACGTTATTAAAGGAAAGAGTGCTACCTATGATATCGTAGACACTTTTGGTGGTACATTAGCGGAGGCCGGGATGGTCGGTACTGCGGATCGTTTGAAGGAAGACAACTTCATAGAGAGTAACTTTATGCATAATATATCATTTCACCCTAATGTTAATTTTAAGATACATAAAGGTTATTCTCAAAAAATATTACCTACTTTTGAAGAAAAAGAAACATATGATTTTATATACATAGATGCTTCGCATAGAGCAGATGATACATTTGTGGATGCCTATTACTGTCACAAACTACTAAAGCCAGGTGGCTTGATAATCTTTGATGACTTAGGTTGGAAAGATCCAAATAACCTTCATGTAGCAAACTCGCCAGAATTTGGTATAAGTATATTTTATGAAATGTATAATCAAAACTACGATTTAATCTTTTCTGGATATCAGGCAGGTCTAGTTAAAAAATAAGTTATATGAGAGTTAGTTTTATTATACCAAGTCGAAACAATTTAAAGTATCTACAACAAGCAGTTCAATCAATTCAAGACTGCTACAACGCAGTGCATGATATTATCTTGCTAGATGATGCTTCTACTGATGGTACTTGGGATTGGATAAAGTCGTTAGAAGGAGATCATTTTGTAAAATACAGAAATGAAGGTCCTGAGAGAGTTGGTCATACTATATTATATGATAAGGGTGTTGAGTTAAGTAAGACTGAGGTTTTTACAATCTTTCATGCTGATATGATAACAACTCTACACCACATACCTAATATACTTAAACATTTAAAGAGAGGTGCGGTCATATCAGCAACAAGAATCGAACCACCACTTCACCCACCAGGACCAGAAAAATATGTTAGAACATTTGGATTTGAGCCAGATGAGTTTAAGAAGCGTGACTTTATTGAGGATGTTGATCTTTTAGAAGCAACTAATAAAGATAAGATTACCAACGGCATCTTTGCTCCATGGTGCATGTATAAAGAGGACTTTCAAGCAATCGGAGGTCACGATCCTTTGTTTGCTCCAATGGAGTTAGAGGATTCTGATATATTTAATAGAATGTGTTTAGCTGACTACCAGTTAATTCAAGCACGCGATTCGTTTGTATACCACATGACGTGTAGAGGTAGTAGGTTTAAGGATGGTATTGAGATCGAAGCTGAGATACCTCTGCCTGATGGTACAATTTGGTATAAACCAAAAGACTCTGAGGAATATAAAGCATTACGCGCTATAAAGTTTCGTGAGTGGTGGAGGAAGTGGGGATGTAATGTCTTGCATGATGATCTATTAATGCCAATTGTACCACATAAGTATAATGTTGCGTTTGTAATTAAGAACTCCACTTTTCAACATCTTGAAGTACTTGAACCATGGTGTGATAGATTATACTTAGATGATGAAATGCAATTAAACACAGATCATTATATAGAAAACGAGCAACTAAATACTAAATTTGATCTCAAGAAAAGAATACTCATTACCAGATATAATGATCCGTATTCAGAAAATGATATTATTCTAGAGTTTGATGGAAGTAAGTTTACTCAAAACTCATACAACATCATACAAACCCTCTCAGAGATTATTACTGAGTCAGGTGAAGTGGGAACATTTGAGTTAGATTGTTTTAAAATAACAATTAACAATATGCAAACATACGAAAAAAATTTAATCATATGCAATACTTTATAATTCTTCCAGGAGACAAGGAAAAGGATAGTCTTAATGAATCAAACTTACTAGGTGAAGAATCATTTGGTACATTCTGGACAGGCTCAGGTATGAAAGTACTTAGAACAATAATCTCTCAGAAGCCAGAGTTAGTTGAAGCAATTATTATTAAGACAGAGCAAAATAAAGTGTTGTCTGTCGATGATTTTTTGAGTAAGGTTAATAAACTAAAGATAAGATCATGATGAAAGTGTATAAATTTTATGCCCGTGCAGATAATACAAAAGAAACTATTTCAAAGACTTTAGCTATATCAAGACTTAAAGCAGCACAATATTTTGCTAAAAAAAAAGCAATGACCCTTAAATCTTTCCTATCAATCTACTGTATTCCGAAATAACAAACTATTTATTGATACAAGCCGTTATATAGTTATTGTAACAACTAAATAACCTAATTATGAAAATAATAGTAGAGAAGTCGAAAGAAAGGAGTAAGAGCCTTTATGTGGTGAGTGTTATGGATGGTGGTAGTGTTATAAAAACGGAAACAGCTAAGAACATTAAAGAGCGAGATGATATCGTATTCCAACTAGCAGAAAGCTATGGCGTAGATGATATCGTTATCAGAGAGCCTGAAAAGAAGCAAGCTAAGAAGAAGGATGAAAAGAAACCAGCCTTCAGTGCAATACCTTCAATCCCAGTCCTCGATGAAGAAGAAGCTGATGATTTCTTTGAAGCCAATAAAGAATTAGTCTACGATCGAATATTGCAAGCGGTAACTGAGGGGATTGCGTTTAATCGTGAAAACATTAGACTGTTTGAACTATCGGGTACTGGAGTATACATAACATCAAGAAGGTTAGATTGGATTAATGGTCTATATGACGCTATTGAGTGGTATACACAAGCTGATGAGCAATATGAAAAGTGTATAATTGCCAAAGAGTTAATAGATAAGCTATATGCAGAAAACGATGATAGTCAACGATAAGACGTTTACGCTAATTAAGAAGGTTAGTGAAAAGGTTGTTACAGATGTATGTAAGTGGAAAGAGCTACTCGAGTCTGATTTAGTGTGTATTGAGAGTGGTGTTATATATTTTTACAAGTCTATGAGTTATAATGAAAAAATCAAGAACAAGAATGCTACTCCAATCTCAAGTTGAGAAGGCAGTAGAGATTACAAGATCAAATAGAGCAGCTGCTCAGTACTTGAGAGTGTCATATAGCTTATTTAAGAAATTTGCAATGATGTACACTAATCCTCAAGGTGTACCATATTTTAACTTACATAAGAATCAATCTGGGAGAGGTGTACAGAAAGTGCACTTCTCAAAGCTTAAATTCTCTTTAGATGATATCCTACTAGGAAAGCATCCAACATACAGTCCAGCAAAGCTGCTACGTAGGATGATCAACAATGGAGTCATAGCTGAGAAATGCAATCACTGTGGCTTCTCACAAAAAAGACCAACTGACTTAAAGGCACCAATTATCTTACATCATATCAATGGTGAAGTAAAAGACCATAGAAGAGATAATCTCGAATTGTTGTGCTATAATTGCTATTACGTACTAGTTGGCAATCTTCCAAAGAAAGTATTAAACCCCAATGCTCAAAAGTTTGTTACACCAGAAGCATCCATGCAGGATCCTGACATACTAGCACTTTCGAGTTTAAGTGAATCAAACTCAATGGAAATCCTTTCAGATGAAGAAAAGATTGAGTTGATGAAAAAAATACAAGAGTTATGAAAAAAAGAGACATATCAAGAGCTTTGTTAAAGAAGCTACTATACGTGCCTATGCATATCGTAGTTTTTATTAGAAACAAGATACATGCATCAAGAAAGGATTACCATAAGGCAAAAGCTGCAGATATTATTAATGGGTTTGCAAACTTAGCTTTTGAGAATCCAAAAGTAGAAAATCTAGCTAAGCTAAGAGCTGATATATGTGGAAGATGTCCTAAATCAGTTCCAATTGGAGTAATTACTGAAGTAACACTTGATAAAAGAACTATCCAGGTTAATGGGATGAAGTGTGATGAATGTGGCTGTATGCTTAGTGCAAAGGTCCGATCAATAGAATCTTACTGTCCACTTGGTAAATGGTAAGAAAGAAAAGAAGTTATGCATTGATTCTCCACAATGATGATATCAATACAGCAGACGACGTGATAAACACCATAGTACAGCTAATTGGGTACGATCACACAAGAGCATCAAATATAACATACATAGCACATAGAGTGGGTAAGTATAGGTTTATCACCTTCAACGATAAGGAGACAGCTAAAGTAACCCAAGCAGTCTTTCAAAAGCATAATATAAAAACAGAAATACAAGTAGTTTATGAATGATCAAATGGATATGATTGATGATCTGCAGTTTGTGCAAAGTCTATTAGACGAAGCAGCCTTATATGGTTTGCAAACCGAGTCTATTTACTGGGCATTGAAAGCAATGAAAGAAAATCCAACCTTAACTGTTGTGAAAGCGATGGAAATTGGGTATAGTGAGTATATAAAGTAACAACTAAATAAATAATATATGTTCTTCACAGTTTCAGTAAAAGTTCGTTTCGAAGACGACAAAGGTAAAGTAAAAACAAAAACAGAGCGTCACTTAGTAGATGCCCAAACAGTAACAGAAGCAGAGTCGCGAGTAGTGTCCTTCATGGAAGACTCTCAACTTGAGTATGAAATTAGCTCAGCTTCACAATCCCGTATCGCAGAAGTAATTACCCCACAAACAACACCAATGGTTTATGGCAAGTGATGATAGCTTCACACCTGACTCAGTAGTTCAGGCTGTAATAGATCGCTTCATTACTCGAGCAAAGTTTGGTAAAGAGAAGTATGATACTGATCTTGATAGACAAGACTTGGATCCACTAGCTTGGATTCAACATGCCCAAGATGAATTGCACGATGGTATTCTATATTTAGAAAAGCTTAAGCAATCATATCAAGCAGAAGATGATACTTATTCAACCGAGAGAAAAATATTCGGTTGATAATCAGGTCCTTAGGAATTAGCTGTTGTCTTTCTGGTAAATATGTATTATCTTTATATACATTCAAATACTAAAAGATATGAAGACTTGTAAAGTTTGCAACCAGCCAATTCCAGAGGGACGTGTTAAAGCCCTTCCATACGCAGAAACTTGTGTAGAGCATTCTGACTCAACTAAGTTTGTTGCTAATGTTATATCACATGGTGATTTAGAAGATGACTTCCACCAAGAGATCCAGATTGTTCGTGATGCTAAGACAGCTCAGGCACTTAATGCATACGCTAAAATGACTGGTAACTACAAATAAGATGAGGAGAATAATGAGAGATATAAGATTCTTTGGGATTAAGGGACTAGGTGAATGTCTCTTAATTCCAACTATTACTATCTATTACAATAAGTACTACTTCTTTGAAACAGGAGTATACACACCAATATTTATATTAGGGATTAAGTTCCTAACTTACGAACTTGGTATTCAATATCACAAAGACCCATATAACATATGAGCTATTCAAGATGGATTACTAGCATTTGGTACACCTACTGGTCAGCTTCTTCGGAAGAAACCAAGTATAAACTACCAACTAAGAAACTAAAGTATAATCAGGTATTTGATATCTGTGACTTTCCAAGTTATGCAATCACATATGGTGATTTAATGACTAAAGACCTAAACACTATCTTGAAAGAGGTTAAGGAGTTCTATAAAGATAAGAATCCAACTGAGGATGAATTGTATGAACTATCAGAATACTTAATGCGATTTGTTGATGATGTAGACGATCATTTCAAATGGTATAACTTCTTCCGATACGAATGGTATTATCCACTAAGAAATAAATTAAGAAAATGAAACCTTCAGATACACAACCAAAGATAGGTCTATCCTACGAGGACGTTTCTCCAAGAAAGTATAAGCTAATACGTGAAGGCGATGGTTTAACTGTTGCTGGTAATAAAATCTTATGGATTGATTGGGAGATGAGTGGAAGATTTAATTCATCCTATGACGAACCAGAATTAGGAAGATCCTTAATCTTAGATCCTTACTTAGGTAGCTATACTTGGATGACTACAGTGGTTACTGAAATCTTTGAACAAAGAGAGGACTACATTAAATTCAGAACATCAAATAGTATTTACGAACTTTTTATAAAAAACTAATATGGCAAAAATAATTTTAGAATTCGACGCGCTTGAAGACGCACAAGATGCAAGAACAGCATTAGATGGTTGGAAATGGAAATCTGCTATGTGGGATTTAGATCAACGACTACGTGGTACCACTAAGTATGGAGCTAGTTTAGTAGATCCTTCAAAAGAGGCTACTAGTGAGGAAGTAGACGTAGCACATAAAGTACGTGATGAAATAAGAGAGATACTTACTAGTCATGGTTTAAATTTAGAAGATTAATTATGAATAACGAAACACTATACTCAGAAATTGAACATCTCATTATTCGATGGAATAATGATGGAACTAAAACTGCAGGTTCTTTAACTAGAGAAATAATGGAATTAATAAAATCATACCGACCAAAACTTGAAGTCAATGAATAAAGATATTTTAGAGAAGGTTTATAAAGAGAACTTTAAAGGAGTACCTTTAACAGATACATCTGTTGTTAATGCTATTGAGTTAGGTTATAAAGCTGCTCAAAAAGAGCAGTACGAAAAACAATTGAAGTTGGCAGGTACAATGAGAGAGTTTTTTTCATCTATAACTCACTCGTCTAAGAAATATGATGATTTATTAAAAGAACTTTATAAATGAAAGTCAATAAAGAAGATACATATTCAATACCACTATATGAAAATAGTATCAAAACTAAATGGACTATTGATGGTATAGTTGGTGATGAAAAATATCAACAATTAATAAAAATGACACCTGAAGGTAAACTACCAGATCTTATTAATGTAAATTTGAATAAAAACAAAGATGAAAATCAATAAAGAAGAACTATACAAACTCTATATGGAGTGGGTAGAACAAGTTACAGAGGAATGTGATTGGAAAACTTCATTTGGTCCTGAGGAAATAGTTGGTGCAATTGCCGATATTTTAGAAAATAATCCACATTTGTATGAAAAATGATTTAACTGTTATTATACCATGTAAAAACGAGGAAGCATACATTTACCGAACACTTGAATCTATTTCAAAGCAGATAAACTATAAAGGTGTTAGAATAATTGTAGCTGATACTTTCTTTC
>Ga0181358_1000660_pt1 | contig 15379 bp, 18 predicted proteins | sample Fa13VDMM110SD_FD_130096 | JGI IMG/M metagenome (GOLD analysis project Ga0181358, IMG submission 130096) | Freshwater viral communities from Lake Michigan, USA - Fa13.VD.MM110.S.D | ecosystem: Environmental > Aquatic > Freshwater > Lake | place: USA: Michigan | collected 2013-09-24 | reverse complement strand
TCAAGCTGGACTCCGTCCGTGGCATGACTGCCCACACCCTGCTCCATGAAACGGGACACTCGGCACTGTCACACGTGCTGGAGGATGCAGCTCACCCAGTCACCCGTCAGATGCAAACCCTGTTTAACGACGTGAAGGGTCTGCTGGATACCGCCTACGGTGCGACCAACCTGCAAGAATTTGCAGCTGAGGCACTGGGTAACCCGGAGTTCCGGGGCAAGCTGAACGGCATGAACATCAACGGTGGCAAGATCACCGCATGGCAGCGGTTTCAGAACATCGTCGGTAACTTCTTCCGCCGGTTGTTTGGTGTGGTTGGTAAGCCGCTGGATTCGGCACTGGACAAGGTAGACCAGCTGATCGATACGATCCTGTCGCCTGCTCCGGTTTCGCGTGACGCGGGTGCGCTATTCATGTCGTCGCTTGCCCCCAAACAAACCGTTCGGAATATGTTTGATTCCGCCATTAAGTTGACGGAAAAGCTGCCCGGGATGAACGCCGAACGTGCCGATGTACTGCACGAGTTTGTGGTGAACTCCTCGACCGACGCCGTACGGTCTGCGTTCCTTGGTTCGTTACCGCTCAACATACTGTCCGAAGTGGCTAGCAAGTACGTACCGGGTGCTGAGAAGATCGGCAAGCTGGTTAACGAACGCTCCGGATTGATACAAAAGCGCAGCGAAAAGATTGAGCCGTTGATCAATCGCGCCAACATTTGGACTAAAGCCAACCCGACCAAGGTGTCGCTGCTCAATGACGTGGTGTACTTCAGCACCACGCAAGGGGTAGACCCATCTAAAGATGAATCTGCGTATGCAGCTAAGTCGACGACGTCCAAAGCCGGTAAGGTAACACCGCCAACCGAAGAAGCAAAAGACAACGCACGTATCAAGATTGAGGCGTTGCGTAAGGTAAAGGCTGACTTTGCAAAGTTAGGGCCGGAGGGCCAGAAGTTGTACGTTTCGATGCGTGATGCGTACAAGGAAATGTACGACCAAATTGTAGCTACCCTTAGCAGCCGGGTAGATTCGGCGTTGAAAGATCAGGAAGACGCAGCCACAATCAAGAATGCAATCTTCCGTCGCTTGCTTGACAAAGGTAACCTTGACCCGTACTTCCCGTTGACCCGTCAAGGCAACTACTGGCTGTCATACACTGGCGTTCAAGAGGGACGGCCTGAATATTTTGTTGAAGCCTTCCAGACCGAACGTGCTCGGGAACGCAAGATTGCTGAGTTGAAGGCGCAGGGTATCGATGATGTTGAGAAGTACTCCAACCTCAATCAACTGCGCTACTCCCGTGTGCCGTCGACCTCTTTCATCAATGACGTGGTTAAGACGCTGGAGACAAACAAAGTCTCACAAGGTGCTACTGACGCTATCATAAAGCTGTTCTTGGATACGCTGCCTGAGACGGCGTTTGCCAAAGCATTTCAACCTCGTGAGAATCGGGCGGGTTTTGAGCGTGATGCTATTGGTGCGCTGGAACGCAAAACGTACAACACCAGCCGTCAACTTGCCAACATTGAGTACTCGGTCAAGCTTGAAGATGCGATGCGGGAGATGGACGAGTTCTCCAAGGGCATAGCTGCAGGTGTGGTAGGACCGGATGGTAAAAAAGCTGGGCAGGCTGACAACCGCATCATCAATGCGTACATTGCCGAGTACCGCGAGCGTATCAAGTTCATCAACAACCCGAGCATTTCCAAGTGGTCACAGTTTGCCACTTCGTTTGGATTCAATGCTTTGCTGGGGTTGAACATCTCGTCCGCATTTGTGAACTTGTCGCAGGTTCCGTTGGTGCTGTACCCCTACCTTGGCGGCGCATACACTTATGGTGAAGCGTCTAGCGCCATAGCTAACGCATACCGGGTGTTCACCGGCAGCGGGTTTGAGCGTAGGCAAGAAGTGCTGGGTACAGGCGGGAAAGAAAAAGACTTGCGTCGTGCAATGCCGTCGCTGGACAACTACGACTTTGATGCACCGGGTACTCCCGCCAAGTTGAAGAAGTACAAGACACTTGCACAGGTCGCCAAAGACCAAGGGCAGATGAGCAACTCGCAGACTTACGATGTGCTGGAAGCATCGGAGCGCACCACGCTGGGTAGTAAGGTCAACGCGGTAACAGGTTGGGCATTCCACCATGCGGAACGTATGAACCGCCAAGTCAGTTTGATTGCGGCGTACGACTTAGAGCTTGCGAAGCTCAAGAAGCAAGGTATCACCGGCCAGCAAGCTGAAGAGCAAGCTGCCAACCACGCCGTCTACATCGCTGAAATGACCCAAGGCGGTACGTCCGCTGCTTCTGCACCACGTATTGCCCAGAACGCGGTAGGCCGGGTGCTGTTCATGTTCAAACGGTACGGCGTGTCGATGCTCTACCTGCAGTTCAAGATGCTGCGGGAAGCTCTAAAGGGTGCTGACCCCAAGACTCGCAAAGCTGCGATGAGCCAGTTTGCCGGGTTGGTAGGCATGTCGGCACTGTTTGCCGGACTGCAAGGTATCCCGATGTTTGGTATTGCATCGATGGTCTACAACCTGTTTGCCGATGATGACGAAGACGATTTTGAAACGGCTACGCGCAAGCAGTTTGGTGAGTTCATGACTTACGGTCCGTTGAGCGGTCTGACCAACGTCGACTTCTCCAACCGTGTCAGCATGACCGACTTGCTAATCCGCGACATGCGGGTGGGTGATAAGCCGTCCTTCGTAACTGGCATATTAGAAGCGTTGGGTGGTCCGGTGGTGGGTGTAGCGTCCAAGATGGAGCGTGGCCTAAACCTGATGCGCGAGGGCAACATAACCCGGGGCATGGAGCAGATGCTGCCAACCGCTCTTGGCAACGCTTTGAAATCGGTACGGTTTGCTACCGATGGTGCGAACACCTTGCGTGGCGATCCAATTACCGGTGAAGTTAGTGCGTGGAACGTGGGCGCACAGTTCTTTGGTTTTTCACCTGCTGACTATCAGCGCCAGCTGGAGATCAACAACGTCAACAAAGGCATCGACAAGTACACCACTACTACAAAGACAAAGCTCTTACGTCAGTACTACGTGGCAGGTCGGGTTGGTGACTATGAAGCGCAAGATGAAATTAAAGGTGCTTTGCGCGATCTGTTCGATAAGCATCCCGCCTTGGGTAGCCTAAACAGTGCCATCAGCAGCTCGATGGAATCGCACAAGCGGTCGACCAAGCAGATGGTGAACGGTGTGCTGTACAGCACCAAGATGCGCGAAGAGTTGAAGGCTAACGCCGACGAAATGGATGACTGAGAAAAATACCCCGGCATTGCGCCGGGGTTAACTTCGTGGGAGAAGGTGACCGAAGGAGGAGGTCACAACGGCATCGTATCATAATGTGCGCCAGAAGCGCATGCCGTATTTCCCCGCTTCAATCCGCGTAAACCCGCGAAGAGCAAACCCCTTTTGTTTGGCAATGGTTGCTATTTCTTTGCGCAATTTCGCATGATTCAACGCCGGGATAAAAACGGAATGCCCAATCTGCATACCGTCCCATTCAACAACGATGGGCACTCCGTCCGGCACAACTGCATCAAGCTGAAACTTGGGCGAGATCCGTCGTAAGCGATTCGGGTTCGTCATTCATAAACTCCGTGCAGTCGATACACAGCACGTGGGCTGCTGGCAGGTTCATCCTAGTACCTCGGCTCATACGTTTCTTCTCGGTAGTAGCCTTGGTGCGACCTATCCGCAGTGAGTTGACCAGCGATGCGTAGTTGATCTGATGCTTGACGCACCATTCCTTAAACGGCTTGATCATCAAGAACATCTTCCGAATGTCGTACTCGTACCGCACAACTAGCGATACCCGTGGAGTACCGTCCGGAATTATCAGTGCCTCAGTATCACCAAGCGGGTTCCTGCCATCGTCTGTACTCTTGATCCGCAGGATGTTGTTGTAGTTCTCGGCCAAGTAGTTGTTGAGGATGGTCTCCGGTTCCAGATCAAGTGTGCCTATATCGAGCTTGGTAGCCTTGATGCTCTTGACTAGCCAATCAACAATCGGTGCAATCTGAAAGTCAATCAAGCCGATGCGCTTGGCAATGATCAACCCGGTGATGCCACAAGCTGCAGCTGCTGAGTAAAACCGATCTTCCGCCTTCAGACCAATCGCTGCATCAAGTTTTGCCTGTGTTGCTTTAAGCAGTGCTCTGACGCCCTCAATGTCGCTCATTACATACTGTAAAAAAGGAAGATACGCAGTACCGTACGTGCTACGCAGACGCAAACTTAGTTGATCGGTAACTGATTTGTCGGGCAGGTCTGCCTTGGTAACGTGGAACTCCAGCACCCGCGTCGCCTCGCCCTTGGGCATCGCCTTGTAAGCGGAGATGGTCTCCAGTATGGCTACGTTTCCAGAGGAGACACACAGCTGCTGCCATACCTCACCACGATAACGCTCGGTGTTGGCGCTCGGTCCCATCCGACCGCGCTGATGACCCCCCGTGTACTGATACACCATGTTGCTCAGTTCTTTAGGCGTAGCGTTGGTCAGCTCGTCCATAGGAAACACGATGTTCTTGTAAACCTCGGATCGGTTCATACGGCTGTTGAGTGTGTCGCGCTCCGTGGTCATCACGTCTTCCGGGTTACCCCAAATGCTAGCGCCGATCAGCAAAGCTACCGTCTTACCCAGTCCCGAGTCCTTGCTCCACAAGTGCACAATCACACCGTTGACCGCCGTCATCGCCATAAGCGGCGAGCCGAATCCACAGCCAAGGGCAAACTGATGCACCTCCATCTTTGGTTGGTTAAAGAAGTTGATCGTCTCTTTCCAGTCGTCCAACGTACCCCGTGACCGAAAGTAAGGAAACATTCTTATCGTAGCCGATGATGGTGGGTTCAGCTGCACCTCGTTAGCAGTGATCTCCTTGTCTCCCACGACAAAGGCGCTAAGCGAATCGTCAACCCAACCAAACTGCCTTCTTGCTACATCCGCTGAAATATTCATTTGTAGGTGGTTCACCCATGCTGTGATGTAGTACATCAATTCGTCCATCTTCACGACAGCTACGCCGCTTGCGGACATGTATTTTCTAAACTCATCCTTCGCCAACACTGCAGCCAGCGGAATCGTGAACTCCCGCACCCCGTCATGCGGCAGGTGCAGCCGGATCAGCACTGCCTCCCCCACCTCCGGGTCAACCATGCGGCGCACGACATACAGGTCATGGTGGTAGACCGGCACATCGATGTCCACGTCCTCGCCTCGGGTACGCTTGAACACACCACCGTTCTTGCCGCGAATGTAGGGCGGCGGGTACTTGGGGATGATGTAAGTCTGCACCGGGGCTTGTGGCAGATCGGCTGATGCCGCGACTACAATGTTGTCTTCTTCACTTGCTTCTTCAACCTCCCGCCCTAATGAAATCGGCGAGCGGATAACACCTTTGTTCGGGCAACCTTCGCACCCACCGGGACGCAGCTTCTCAAACGATTCGCAGGTGTACGGACCTTTGGTCTCAGATGCTTTCTTCTCGGTGTACGCAACGTCGTAATCGGGGTGCTGCTTGGAGATGGCGTGAATTGCTTTGATGCGGTCAACGCAGTAGTTGGCAACGGACAACCCTGCTCGCCATAACGGTTCTTCGATGTCTGCTTGGTTCTGTGCAATATGAGCTATCTGCTGACACCCGATACCCTTGGATGTCTTGATCAAAATGGTTTTGAACTTGCTAACGAAACTGCCAAGAAGCGACTTAGTTGCGTCATCCATTTCTCTTGGCGTGAAATCCTTCACCTTCCACGGCATCACACCAACCACATCCTTGAATGCTTCCAAGGTAACCGTGGTCAACTCGGTGCTGAGTATCTCCACAACGGCGGGTTCATCGCCCTTGTAGTTGAACGTACCGGGAACGCGCAGAATCCTAGCCACGTCAGCAGTGACCGCCGGATCAGCATGCAGCTCATGCTTTACGCACAAGTCCTTCAGCGACTGCGCCACAGGTAACCACTCGGCCTTGCCTATCTCTTGCGTGAGTGGCCAGTAGACGTGCACCCCCCTGCCAGAGTTGACTAGCACCGGGCGTGGTAAGCCCGTGGTCTTGCAGAACGCTTTTACCGCAGTGATACCCTCGACTTGATTCGCGTACGGCTTACCTACACCGCAGTCGATATCAAGCCAAAACGATTTGAGCAAACTTACGTTTGTCGCCCTGCGTGACTCACCATCAACAAATGTAGCCAGTGCGTAGTACGCATCAAATCCGTTACCTTGTAACTGCTGTGCTACCTCAGCAGCTGCATCCAGTGTTGGGTAAAACTTTTGTACTCGGTTCTCGGAGTCCTTCTTCAATCCAACGACACAGTAAAAGCCCTCCGCTGCCAGTACTGTTCGTAAAAAATCTAGTGTGTCCATTGTTAGCCCGTAGCCATGCTGTCAAGAAAGTAAAGCCCCCGCTTTTACACGGGGGCTTGTCGCAGGCGTAGCCGATTGGGTTCAGTCGTCCCACTCGCCTACTAGGTCAGCAAGTTTAGGCTCAGGTGCAGGCTTCTTGGAAGCAGCTTTTTTCGGCTCCTCGATTTCCGCGCCCTCATCCTCGTCCTCTACAGGTTCCGGCTTCTTAGCAGCCTTAGCAGGTTTAGCAACCACCTTCTCTTCCTCTTCTTCTGGAGCAAAGAGTGCCGCTTTCGGTGAGGGGATAACACCGTCTGTCTGTGCTACGTTCAAGCTAACCGCCGCAATTGCTTCCGGCGAATCACGCAGCTCGCACACTACCGCATACTCTTCGTCGGTCAGCGGACGGATAGCCTTGAACACAAGTTTCTCCTGCGTAGCTGACGTATCAAAGCGAACCTCGGTGATGATCTGGGTGATCGGTGTACGGTGCTCTCCCAAATGCTGCGCGTACTTTTGCAGCGGCATCTTGCCACGCTCGCCATCGCCAAAAATAGAAGTGGCGGGAGCGATCAGCTGGTACACCTCACGACGGTCAATCTCGCCATCGAGCAGCACAGCAATACGGCGTTGGTAGCGGCAAGCGCGACCCGTACCTGTACCGCTACCCTTGATGTTCTGTGGGCACGACATGCAATTAGCAGACTGCTTATCCAGTGCCTCTGCATCAGGCTTCTGCCCATCAGATGACCAGCACGACGGCTTGGTAACTTGGCCTTCCACGTACGATCCCGAATAGAAAATACGTGAGTTGAACGGAGCAACACGAACCACAGCCATATTCATGGCTCGCTCTTCGCTGACACGGTGCTCCTTACCACCGATCATTTCACGGAACACGCCACCCTTGATCGACAGACGGCGCATACCGACACTGGCTGGGCTGCCTGCAAGAGCTTTGGTATCGTCATCCATCTCACCGTTGGCGCTAGCAGGGAGTGGGGCTTTGAACAGAGCTACGTTTGACATATCGACTTCTCCTTAGATGTCCTGATCAGGACTAATTTTTTCTATGACTGCACCCGGAACGATGGCTTCGATGGTCTGAGCCGGAGCCGGTGATTCTTCGGTACGCTGTTTGAACGCCGCGTCCAACTCGGAGAACCTGAGCCGGTACAACCCGCCTACCTTGATGGCAGGTACGATCTTGCGGCGAATCCATGCACGTACGGTTGATATCGACACTTGGTAATGTGCCGCGACTTGTTCAATGGTGGAATAACCCTCCATTATTTTCTCCTTATTGTTACGGTGTACTCGTTTGACGAATTCAGCCCCGGGGGAATCAGTTCAGGATTATCAGCAACGAACTCCTTCATGTTCCCCTGATGCAGTCTCTTCTCCAGTAGGTACGGTGCTTCGTTCTCAAGCACGAACTTATGAAGACTTTCCCAGTCGGACGTTGAGTACACCGTTCGCACCGTGCGGTATGCCACACCGTTTGGGGTTCGGATGCTATCAACACCGTTGGTCTTACAATGGTCGAGCAACGCCGCCTTGACTAACTTCATCTTCTCGTCTAGGGCAGACAGCTTCTCTTCCAATTCCTTTGCCAGCACCTCGCGCTTGTCACGCATCTTCATGTAGGTGCGTACCAGTCGGTCTGCCGGTATTGCTGCTTCTACAGCTTGGGTTTCCATGCTAGTTCTCCACGATTTAGATAATGATTATTGTTGTTATGACTACACTGTACTACCACCTACTACACTATTCAAGTAAAGTTTTGTAAAGATCAACTAACTTTACGTGATCCTTATCTCTACTGTCTAACAACTTATATAGGTGTCGTTCTGCAGCAGAGCCTTGCAACCGCACAATGGTCACCGGATTCTTCTGACCCGTACGGTGTGCCCGGGAGTTAGCCTGTGCATATATCTCAAGCGAAGATGTCGGACCCCACCACACCACGGTATCCGCCGCCGTGAGCGTTACGCCGTGAGCAGCAGCCTGCGGTTGAATGACCAAGATGCGTGGGTCAGGGGTCTCTTGGAAGCGCCGGAAGATGTCGGTGCGCTTACCGGCGGATACGTCGCCACGGATAACTTCAACCGTGAACCCGTCCTCATCCAGCGATTTCGACAACACGTCGATCATGTGCTTGTACGGCGCGAAGATCAGCACCTTGTGCTTGGTCTCGTCAATCACCTCGCGCAGCACCTTGTAGCGGTTCTTGATATCGAACATCAGCACCTCGCCGGTATCCGAGTACACCGCACCGCAAGAGATTTGCAGCAGCTTGTTCAAGCCTACCGCTGCATTCACCGCCGTCACTTCTTCGCCTGCAGCCTGCACGACAAGGCGCTTCTTGAGCGTGTCGTAGAACTTCTTCTGTTGCGGGGTCAGCTCCACGTCACGACTGACGTACGTCATGTCAGGTAGGTCAGAACATTCCTTCTTGGTGTGCCGGATGGCAGGCTGCAGCGCGGCGAACACTACCTGCTCTGCATTGGGTTTGGGCATCCAGCGGTGCTGCGTTACTCGATACAGCACCATGTCTTTGAACGAAGTGAAGTAGCGCGGCACACCCATCGGGTTGACTAGTTTGGCAAGGCCGTACGCATCCACAGGCGATTGCGCTGCCGGTGTACCCGTCATCATCCACAACCACGTCTCAGGTCTGACAAGACGGTTCAGGCATTTCCAACGCTTGGTGGTAGAGGTCTTGTAGGCATTGGCTTCATCAACCACAATCAGATCAAACCCGCCTGCTGCGATCTCCTTCTCGACGATTTCAACACCGTCATAGTTGATGATCACAAACTCTGCATCGCCTGCAATGATGGCGCGGCGTTTCGTCCCACTGCCGTGTGCCACATCAACCGAGCGGTGCATAGCTATCTTGAAGAGGTCAGCCTGCCATGCGGACTGCATGATCGATAACGGGCAGATCACCAACACCCTACGTATCTTGTGTGTTGCTAACAGATAGTCAGCCGCCCAGATCACACCACCCGTCTTACCCGTGCCTTGCTCTGACAAACAGAACGCACGTTTGTTTAGCGTCAAGAATGCAGCGGTTTCCTTCTGATGGTTGAACGGTTGGTATGTACCCGGCCACGCATACTGGCCAAGGATAGGAGAGGGCACGTTCTTGATGCGGAGGTTCTTGAGTACTTGCGCTTCATCCAACCCCCACTTCACCAGCACGTTACCGTCACCTAACAGCTTGCTGTTCGGTATCACTGTTGAGACCCTTTCCGGGTTTCTTAGATTGAGCAACAGTGCTTTATTCTCTAGTATTTTCACAGCATCTCCACGAAAAAGAAAAAGCTAACCGAGCGAAACACGTCCTTCGGTTCGCTCGGTACAAACTCACACACAGACTAGGAGGCGTGTGCGTCTGCTGATACGGTTAATTCCATGATGAGCTTTCGCTCCACCTACCACACTCACTCGTACCTTACAGCAAGGTAGGTGCGTCTAACAACAGCATCGACTACACCTGCGCCTACACCTACACCTACAAAATCTACTTCGCCTTCTTGTGCCCGTTCCTACTGCGGTTCACACTCGGCGATACAAGGCGGACTCCATCAGCGTTACTGCCGCCCTTGCTCAACAAGACCTTATGATCTATGTCTTTGCCCGTGCGGTCAATGCCTTTTTTATCCATCTTGCGGCGTGCACGTTGGCGTTCCATACGGTTAGGTAGTTCGCCACGTTCTTTCTGTTGTTCGTATTCTTTCTTGTACGGCCTTGGCTTGTTTACGTAAGGCATGTTGCCTCCTATCGGTTCGCGCCGTTATGTGGGCAGCTCTTCACGGCGCAGTGCTTTCGGCACAGACCGCTCGGGTTCGGGTTCCATACATCACTCTGATGCGCAATTTCAATGCGTGAATGCCGTTGAATCCACCGCGTCCACAGCTTTGGCTCTTGCGAGATATCGTACTGTTCTTTAATAAATGCGTTGGCAACTACAAACAGCAGGCCCGCCCTTACTTTGTTAATCGTTGGAAAGTGCTTGAACACACCCAACGCCATCAGCTCTAGCTGACCGGTGTCAGCATACTTCGTTGACCTTCCGGTCTTGTAATCTAGTATCCGTGCTTCGCCGGTCTCGTGATCCAGAATTGCCAGATCAATGATGCCCCGGAACCACACGTCCTTGTCCTTGAACCCGCACGGCTTCAAGTCTTTGGTCAAGCCCATCTCGTATTCGCACACCCGTTCACCCGGCAGAAGCTTCAAACTATCCAGTGTGCTTTGTATGTACGCAAATCGTTTCGGCAGCGGGGTATCCGACTTGATGTAGTCCTCGGCTGCTTTGTGCATGTCTGTGCCGTACGACATGGCTTCAGATACCGGCTCTTTGAAATCCTTCACCACTCGCAAATGGTAGTACTTGCGAGGGCATTGTTCAAACAACTTCAGGCTACTGAACGACCATGTCGGTGCAGTCATCAACACTCCCCGTATGACCTGCCGATGCCGCTTTCACAATCGACAGGCAAACCTTTCGCCCATTCCGGTGTCCACCGCATGCAGTCTTCGATGTACAACCGTGCCTGTCCCACCTCCGACTCGGGGGCGAGAGACGCAATCGCATCGTGCACCGTCAGCACGGGGCGGTACTTTTTGGAGATACGCATCATCTGCTCGCCGATAATAATCCTTGCGAGTGCCTGACACGTATTCTCAATTACCTTGCCACCGTATATCTTAACCCGACCCCGTCGCGTTTTGTACGTGTACTGCATACCCTTGTCGCCCGGTTCAGCGGCGAGTGCATCGTAGCGCATGAGCAGACCGTTGGGCAAACGGATAGCGTACTCCTCCGGTACAAGCTGCAGCACCCCTTCCGGACCGAATGCGGTGGTAGTGCCCTGCGCCAACGCCGTCAGCACAGCCTGAGCCTGCTTCCACAATGCCACGACCGCATGGTTAGCTTCCCGGTATGCAGCGATGATCCGGCGGCATTCATCAAGCGAGGTGTCCACGCCAAACGTCTTCAGCTGCACTTGGAACTTCGGTGCACCCATGCCATACCCGGCTCCGAGGATGGTGGTCTTGCCTATGAAGCGTTCCTCTTTCGTGACATCCGCTTCATTCTTGTCATAGATTCTAGCAGCCATTTTCTTGTACACGTCTTCGTGGTTGGCAAACGCCTGCACCACATCCGTCTGTCCGGCTAGCCACGAAAGCACCCGTGCCTCGATCTGCGAGGAGTCAGCGTCAATCATCATGTGCCCGGGCGGCGCGGTGATAGCCGACTTAAGCTTGCCTGCGTTCTCGCCACGGCTCGGCAGGTTCTGCAGGTTCAGGTTGTCCGACCCACCCCAACGTCCGGTGTGCGCAGCGTAGTATTTCAGGGGCACTGGCATCAGTCCGCGCTTGGAGATTGAGATGAAGCGTTCCGTCCGGGTCTCCTCCAGTGTGGACTTCGCACCTAGCCGCGCCGCGACCAGCGCCTGTACGCGCTCATCCGGGTGATCCAGTAACGCCTTGAACTCCTCGTCGTTCTTGGCAAAGGCTAGCGTCTCCTTACCCGTGGTAGCACTGATCTTGGTGGGCGGCACAACCCCGACCGAGCGCAGCACCTCGGCGAACTTGGGGTTAGACATCAGCTTCTCGTTGTCCGTCAGCCCACAGTCAGTCAGCAGCTTCTCCTTCCTGTCGCGCACGTCAATCAAGTGCTGCTCCAGTAGCGGCAAGTCCAAGTCCAGCTGCGGCTCGGTAAACATGCGCAGCGTCAGGTCAATCAGGCGCAGCTCGGGGCGCGGAAACCCGTCAGCAATCATCTTGTCGAACAGCTGATAAGTCAGGTTCACGTCGTTGATGCAGTAGTCACCGTACCGCGCCAGCTCCGCATCGGTGAAATCGGCACGGGTCTTTCCTAGTGCGTTGAGCACCTCCGTACCCTTCTCACCCACGCCGTAACGCTCAGCCAGTGCAGCTAGCGAACCGCTTACTTCTACACCATGAATCGCCCGACCCATGCACAGGGTATCCGTCCACATCTTGGGGCGCAGGTCAAAGTGCCAGTTCAGAATCGCACCGTCAAACATAGCGTTGTGCGCCAGTGCAATCGACTCAGCCCACGGGAACTTCTGCAGCCACTGCTTGATCTGCTCGTGCGTACCGCTCGCCCACTCCGGCTCACCATCATCAATCTTGACCGCAACGCCAATCGTTTCAAAGCGCGGGTCACGCACGTACTCTTCAGTGGTCAGCTTTGTCAGACTGAATTCCTTGGAGTAGTACGTCTCAAAGTCTATCGTTAACAGTTTCATTTGCCCTCATCCACGATGTAAGTTCAGCTACGTTGTCCTCATGGATCACGATGGATTTACCACCTGCGTCCACGATGGCCTGCAGGTGTTTGTCCTGCAGTGCTGTTGTTATGTTCTTACCTGCCTTGCATTCGATACCAAAAAACAAACCGCGCCAACAAGCAAGGAAGTCCGGTGCACCGGAGTTGCCGTACCCGCCAGTCACAGGCATGACGTAGTATGCACCGAGTTCCTTCAACGCTTCCTTAACTTTCTTCTTGACCCGTGCTTCGGGGGTCATTGGTCACTCCATTGATCAAGCGTCTTCTGTAAGTGGCTCATACAGAATATGCGGATAGAACGGGCGGCGACAATGATCTCGTCTGCCTTGTCACAGGCGGTCTGCCAGTCACGATCCAGTAGTGCGTCATGCGCTTCACGTTGCAGTATTCTGATCTTGATAACGCTCTCGCCGTAGTCAATCATCTATCCCTCCTCAGTAAATGTATTGATATTGAAGTAAGCGTTTAACCCGTCAATTTTTATTTTGTGGTTCATATGCAAAGCCGCGCAAATAAAGTCACCATTTGCAATGTAGCTACCAACATGACGCTCCACTACATGTTTCCAACCATAGCTCGACATTTTTGTATTAATGGTTTTACGTCGCTCCAAATCATTGTGATGCGCCAACCAGTCAATACACTGCTTCACTGCCTCGGGGTCAATACTTCCGCTACCTCCAAAGCCATTTGCGGTTAGTGTTGGGTATTTCTTTAGTACGTTGGCAACAGTGGTGTCATACAGATGGCTCATGTGATCCTCGCTGGTTTAATTGCTTTCAATACAAATCGGCAGGTGTCTTCGTTCTCTACCAACGCAACGCCATCGAAGTCGGCCTTGTACATGTAGCGGAAGTCGGACATCGGTGTGTTGCCTACGTCACGTTCGTATACAGCTTGAGACAGGAACGGTAGGCTTGCGCCCTGCACCACACGGGTATGCGATGGGTCACCCCATGCCCACTCCGACTTCCAAGATGGCACGGTAGCAAAGAACAAGGCGTTCGGCTTCATGATGCGCCAGAACTCTGACCACTGAGCGAAGAAGAACTTGTAGTCACCCTGTGCGCCGGTATGCTCCAGCACCTCGTAAGCATGTATCTCATCGAACGTATTGTCATCGAACGGATACGGCAGTGTGGTCAGGTCGTGCGCCACGTCCGGCTTGTGATCTAGGTTGATGTCTAGCGTTACCAACCCTTGCCACTGGCTCAACTCATGACTGCTTTGGTCATACATCAGCTTCTCTCGGCGTTTGCCACAGCCGATCAGCAATTCTTTTCTCATGTCAGTGCCAACTTAAGTATGTTGAAGATCATGAACAGGGTAATGCACATGAACACGCCAAGCCCGAACCCTGTCACCATGCCGCGCTTGTACGCTCTCTCGGTGTAGCGCATCCGTATCTCGTTCTTGCGGTAACGGTTAGGAATCCACTGCATCACTTCTCCTTCGGTACGTAGCCCAGCTTCTCAAGCATGGCGGGTTCAATCAGCAGTCGGTTCTGCGCTATCTCAGGTGCTTCGGAGTACAGAGCAAAGGTTCGCGTCTCTGACTTCTTGCCCACGGTAATTGTTTCGTACACGCCAAAGATGAAGCCTTGCAGATCGTTCGGGTCGCAGTAGATCACCGGTTGCTTGGCTGCTTGTTGTGCTTTAAGTAGTGCGTCCATTACTTTTCTCCATTAGTTTGGCTTCTTTCTGCAACTGCTTTGCTAGATACTGCGCAAAATGCAAATCAATTTCCTTATCCTGCAAAACAGGTTCGTCAAATATAGTCCTACGCATTTCAAGCATTTCACTAAAGACTCTTCTGTTCAGTCCGAGTAGTTGATACTTCCTAGGGTTTTCAAACCTTGTGTACGAACTATTCCACCCACAGGCGTGGCCATAACAAAGACATGGTGACTCATTCTCACGGTGCTCATACCCATTAACAACTATTTTCACGCGATGCTTTTTACTGTTGTCCCCCTTACCGCAAATATCGCAGGTACGGTTGGTTGATTTGCGTATGTGTTGTTTGTATGTAGCATCAATTTCCTCCGCCAGCTTTAAAATTTTGGCTCTTGCTTCTGCATGGGCATGGGGTCTTGATGTATCGCGCATAAAGCTGAACGCGGCTTCAACCATGATGTATCGCTTCGCCTAACGGGATTCCTTTCGAAGTCAAAGCCAACGGTATAAATCGCAGCCCAGCTTTGTGGAATGCTGCTGCTTCTATCTCCAGCTTTTTGGTGTTGATGATCTGCACCGCAAGCTTTGCAACAGCTGACGCCCTATGCGGGTCGCTCAACCCATTGCGTAGTAAATCAAACTCTTCAAACAAAGCTTCACAAAGTCCTGCGCTAGTTTTCTTGGTAACTTTAGTTGCTGCTTTCATTGCTCTTCTCCTTTAGGTCTTTGATTTCTTGGTTCATTTGAAAGTTCTCGGCGTACAACTTTGCAATCACTGCTCTGTTGTCCTTGTCCCGCCGCGACATTGTGAAAACAAACTCTTCAAGTTCACTTTGCACCGACTTCAACTTGGTGCGTATTGATTTTGCTTCGTGCCAAATGTAGTCTTCGGTGACGCCTTTATTGATAATCTCTTCGTTCATGGTTTTGCTCCTTGTTTTCAAAAAACCATTTCCACTTGCGTTCCTTGGCTATGAACAACAACGCTTCTCTCACATAGTCCTCAACCGGT
>Ga0181358_1000657_pt1 | contig 15395 bp, 14 predicted proteins | sample Fa13VDMM110SD_FD_130096 | JGI IMG/M metagenome (GOLD analysis project Ga0181358, IMG submission 130096) | Freshwater viral communities from Lake Michigan, USA - Fa13.VD.MM110.S.D | ecosystem: Environmental > Aquatic > Freshwater > Lake | place: USA: Michigan | collected 2013-09-24 | reverse complement strand
TTTAGTTACTTTGCCTTTTTGTTTACCAAAGAACTTGGAATCAACGGTGACCGAATCTCCAACTTTATGTTCAATGGACTGAAATAATTGGTTGCGTTTGGCAATGTAGTTACTACCTTCATCCATACGACCACTATTGGCAAGTCTTTCTTTACGTCTTTGTGCTGCAAATTCTGCACCTTGTGGTATTTTCTTATTAGAAAGTGGATTCTTTTGACGTTTGGTTGCGGCTGCAAAATTCTTATTGTTTTTATCAATCTTTCTTTGATAATCGTTTTCATCTTCTTGCACTGTTTCTTCATTCATTTCCGAACGCATGTAATTGGCAACGGTTGACAGATAATCTTCAGCCAGTGTGATTTTTGATTGACACCACTCTGCTAGATTTGTATCATCATCCAACATGTCATGTAATTCTTTGGCATGGTGCATGATTGAACGCAAATCTGATTTTGCCATATCGCCTTCGTAATCATACTCTTGTGGATCATTGGCTTCTTTACGGAAGCCGTGTGATTTAAATGTATCGTAAGAATTGGCTTTAATCTTTTGTCTTACATTTGAACCTTTTTTGTACACGATAATATCATCACTCGAATCTTCTCTTAGTTTTGGATGTGTCTCTTTCATTTTCTTCCCCAAATCGGTTAAGGCATTCTGCAACTTTTTTTGTTTTTCTGTCTTAGCATGAAATGGTACATTCTCCAATTCACTACCATCTTTTGGTCCAGGATTTCTATCGTACATATGAACATTTGCACCACGACTACCCATACCACCAATTCTGAAACTCTCTTCAACTTTCGATGCTTTCATAATACCACGAATCAATGGTGCTTTTAATTGATTGTGTCGTGGCACTGGAATAGAATGCTTTGCCTTCGGATGTTTGTACACATCATGACCACCTTTGCTACGGGCCAATTCCCATCCCGCTTTCTTCAAATGAGAATGAACATCACGTGTTTTCATACTTGACTCTGGCATCTCATCCAACAATTCAACTTCTTCATTTGTTTTTTTGTCGAATTTTGCAAACTTCTTGGGTGCAACTTGATCAACAAATGAATCTCCCATCATTGCTTTATATTTTGCCATTTCTGCTTGATGATGCCTTTGCTTGTCACTTCTTGGCATAACTTTCATAGCAGCAACAAAATGTTTGTGATACATTTTTCGTGCGTTTGCTTTATCTTCACTCTCATTCAATTCAACTTCTTCGTTTGCTTTAGCAATACCTTTTTGGCGTTTAGCAATGAAGTTCTTGGCAATGTCTCTATACTCATCAGTCTTTTTAGTAAAAGGTAGAGATTGTTTTATCTGCTTCTTGGCACCAGACACATACGATGCTTTGAGTTGTGCAGAAATTTCATCCAACTGCTCTTGCGACAGTGGACCATCATCTTCTTCGTAATTTTCAGACTTCATAGCATCAAGTTTCTTTTTATATTCGGATGGGTCAGGAAGACCAGCGGCCTTCCTGTTCTTTTGCTGTTGAGCATGAAGTCTCTCAGCAGCAGTCGGTGTTGGCATCTTGAAGTTAATTTTAAGTTTTTTCGTTGCCATGATTAGTCTTTCTTGGCCATCTTAGTTGCAGTTGCATACATTACCGATTTTGCATCGTCACCATAACGAGATTTGAAACCAGAAAGACTTTTCTTCATACCTTTTACATTCTTTTCTTTTTCTTTAGTTTCAGCAGATGTTAATGTACGCTCGTCCATTTGAACATCTTCTTGCTTCACTGCTTGCACGGATGGTTTAGCAACTTCTGCTTTCTTACCACGACCAGCATTCTTTTCTTTCTGTGCTTCAACTTCTTTGGTGAATGTTTCGTTATCCACTTCTTCAGCAACAGTGATACCAACTGCACCGTTTACGATATTCGCATCGATGAGTTCAACTTCGGTGTCACCAAACTTTACTGTTTGTGGAGCAATTTTATTGATAACTTCTATACCATGTTCATTGTACAGATGGAGCATCTCTGTGAATGAAAGTTGCTCATTGACACGTGTTGAACGTTTGAAGTTCTGACGAGCACCATATGCTTTTGGTTTCTTTTGCATATCTTCTGCACCATTATCATCATCTTTGTAATCACGCTTATGCACCAAACCAGTTTTAGTTTTAGTTACAGTACCAGAAGAAGTTTTACCTTCTTTGGCACGTAGACTTTTTTCACCGTCCGCTACAGTTGGAAATGCCTCATCAAGTTCAACACTTTCAAAATGATGATTGATGTCGTATCTTGACTTAATCAATTTTGACAGATACTTTCCTTTACCACTATGAACATGTTCACGACCACTTTCGGTGTGCTTTACTGTTACTGCATGTTCATCTTTAGTAGGAAATTTATGTTTACCTGCAATGTGATATTCATTCTTTTTGACTTCTTCTTTCATGCCTTTCTTGGCACGAAGTAGTTTGAAATCATGAGCATCTATTTTGCCATTTTTATTGGCATCAATCTTGTGCTGATTACCCTTGAGTTCTTCATCTACAATCTTTGATACTGCTTCTGCTACACCTTTCAGTGCTTTATCGTTGAAAATTGACATTTAAGTCTCCTATTTTTATTATTGAATTCTTTAGCAGTCCCATGCCCTACGGGACCAGTAGTTTGCTGATGTTTTATCGTTCGTACCTTTAATACCACCAGAGCGGGCACAGTATGAACTTTTACGGTTTGGTTGATCTTTTTTGATTGAAAGATTCTTATCACCAAAGTTTACTTTTTGTGCTTTGCCATCACCATCTGGATCGACATATACTTTAGACTTTTTTACATCACCCGCCATGGGCTTATTCAAGGGAACTTCTTTACCTTGATATGTTGCTTCTTCTAAATGTTGTTTAAAAGTTTTCAATTGAGTTCCTTCTTGTTTTGTTTTGTTTCCCCAATTTGCAGCACCTGCTTTACGGCACTTGACCAATGCACCTGATGCATAGGCAGAAGGCCATACAGAGTATCGTGATTTTACTTTGTGGTAGCAAGCATCTTTTTCTTCTACCAATTGATCTTCTGCAACCATAAGTCCACCACATTCTGGACATTCACTCTTAGCAATATATTCGTCAATACTTTCTTTTTTAACGCAGTTTGGATATCTCTTACCAAACATAGTTTTCATTCCCTTTTTTTCGTACCCTGCCCAACAGGCTTCATCAAAAGTTTCTTCTTTCATTTTTCGTTTTCCTTCGATTGAAACATTTATTGGTTTGCCTTTTCTATCTGGATCAGGGTCTTGTGCTCTTTTTCTTCTTGCTGCTGCATCTTCTTCTTTATCTGACATCGATGCTGCCATCTTTGAACTACCACATTTAGGTTTTGTAGTTTGGCCTGGCTGTCTTGCACAGGATTTTCCTGCGTATCGCCCACCCAATTGAACCCAACCTGGTGTACCATCTGATGATTTGCTTTTAGAAAACCAATCATGCAATGATGCATCACCCGATTTATTTGCTTCTTCTAAAAATTCATTAAACTTTTTCATACGAAATTTCTCTTTTTGAATGACAGTAAGGAAATACCCTTTTTATTCAACTCATCTTCTTTTTGATCGCCAATAGATGCAGTTGTTGTGTCACCCGTCAATTCAGAAATTGAAGATGGTACAACTTGTGTTGCTTTACCTTTTTTACTTAATCTTTCACCCATATCTCTTGCAGGTGATTCACCAGCACCTGCCATTGAAATGCCAGGTTCTATGCCTTTGTCGATTGACTCTTCGACTTTCTTGCTCCAGTTTTCTTTGATTTTGGTGAGGGTAATTTTGGGGCGGGGTTGACTTCCGCTTCCGTTGTAGGACTCACTGACTGGCTTGTCAAGGGCAGGTTTTCCTTTTGGTCTAAAATTGGTTCCAACTTTACCGAGTTGTTTTGCATCGGGGGTGGAGATATTTTGTCCATACATTGCTTCAATAGCATTATTAGTTGGTGAAGATATTTCATTTAGGTCCTCTCTGATTTTGACAACATAAGTTTTTCCAACTTTGTGAACTATACCATTGTTACGGTGTGCTTCTTTTGCCGCAGACATACGAAAATGAAACACTCTTGGTTTTCCATTTGTGTCCGACATAAGTTTTTGTTTTTTCTTTTCTTCTTCAAATAAATCTTCAAACGCCTCATTCACTTTTTTCTTTGCTGTTCTGGCACGATCATGACGATTAGGTTCTGTTCTAACTTTAACATTAGGTCCTATGGACTTTTCTGTTTTCTTCTGATGTGTCTCAACTGTCTTAGCAATCTTATCTACAGGAACTAAACGATCATGAATAGAACGGTGTGTTACTTTACCATTCTTACCGTAGCGACCAAATCCATAATACTCAAGACCCATAGTATCCATTTCTTGACTTGCTTTTGCAGTTGGATGAGGTCTTGATGCCGTACTAATTGGTGCTGTATCTTTTTGTCCTAACTGAGTTGCAATCCAAAACTTTGATCTTTCGTGTTTAGGTGGTGAAGAAACAAATTTTTGAATTTCTTTGTAAATCTGCTGCATCTCTCCTTTTTTTGCTTTGACAACATCAGGTGGTGCTTGACGTAAATCTTCCGAGTTGTCAAACTCAATGTAATTATTACGAAACACCTTACTAAACTCTGCACGTGCTGCTTGCACTTCTTCCCATTTTTGTTTACGAATGTTTTCTGGTACTGTACGACCGCCATTCTTACCTCGTTCAATATTTCTTGCCTTCGACACTTCATCATCAGTATTAACCATGACCATAATTGTATCGTAACCTAAATCTTCAAGACGTTTTTTAATCTCATTGTATTCTTTTGGGTTGGCACCTGTGCCATTGATAATTAGTCCATTGCGACCTTGAATTGCCATACGATGGCGAATCTCAGTAATGTCTTTAGATTTTTTGCGAATTACATTTCTCTGTGCTTCTTCGTCGTCCGGCATAGTTTTATCCAGACCTTCTCTATCCAACAAATACTCAAACGCTTTATCCGAGTTAATCTCAACCATACCATGTCCATCAAGTGTGTTTGATAGGACATAATCTTTACCAGAACCTGGACCACCTGCTAAGAATACTGCTTTGAATATTGCTTTATCATGTACACCTTCAGTCAGTGTTTCTTCTTTGACTGTATGATAGTATGCTTCAGCATCTTTTTTGGATTTGAAAGTTCTTTTTTGAGATGAAACTGTACCATGAACTTCATACTCAACATGATCGGTAGTTCTCCCTGCAGGATTTGTTTTGCGTACAATCTTGGGTTCAGTCTTTACTGGTTTAATTATATACTTACTAAATCTGCTCAAATCATTTTCACTGAGTTCAATTCCTTCCTTAAGATTCATACCTTTACGAACATCATTGTACATTTGTTTGACATACTCATCTGACATAGAAGATGGAGCACCTTGTTTGAATTTTTTGTAATTGCCTTTGACTGCAAACTCACGCATCTTACTTGCGGAAATGCCAGTTGTACCTTCGGCATCTGGATCACGTTCACCAGCAGAATGCACCGTAATGGATTTAAAATTGTACAATGCACCTTTATGTGTTCCATTGTATTGATTAAGATACTTTTTAAAATCTTCAGAACGATCTGAACCACCAACCATATGAAGATGAGTTACACCTTGTTTGTGTAATTTCTCCGCTTGTTTTAAATATGTTGGATGCTCTTTATCGGATGTAGAAAAATTGGTACCAGGAAATGCACGTTTGGCGTGTTTGAGTTTTTGTGCTGCGGTAAGAGGATTCTTCTTGGAGTCCTGTGAGTGTGACAGAACGATGTGATGAGAACCACCGACAGAATCGGCAATATCTTTGACTTTTTTGACTAATTTTTCGTGGCCAGAAGTAATTGGGTTCATACGCCCAAATGCTAGTACAGCATGTTTTTCCTTCTGCTCACGCAGAAAATCTCTAAATTTCATTTATCCGCCTCTACAGCAGGGTTACATTTTATTCTATTTAGTAATTCTCAACCGTGCCTGTGCCAGCAACTATGCCTGTACAATGAATTTCATCTAATTCTACCAGTAAATCTTTAGGTATATTGACGAAATGAGCATGTTCCGTGTCGATTACAGTCTGTAAAATCAAAGGAATATTATTCTCACACATCAACATATAATTGTCCATTAATGTCGGACAGAAAGAGAACATTCTAGTAATCAGTAGATCAGTGGCAAATTCTTTACGAGAATCTGTCAACCAAGTGGGCATGCGTTTCTTAAACACATATTTGCCAGGTATCATGTGTTCTTCAACGTTAAACCCATCAGTCAAATCTGTTCTACCCGATATTTTAAATACACGACCAACATTACGCATAACATCTTTCATACCTTCATCTTGCTGTAAGAGCATTAAGGTCTTTAACATCAAAAGATTTTCCGCCGCACTTTTTTGATGATTGGAAGCCAAGTCAGTTATTTGCCTATCATCGGAAAAATCAGCAGCAAAATTGGCAAAGTGTGCAAGTGCTTTTAGTTTCTCATCATCAATTTTGGTTGGCGAACCATCAGTCAAAAGAATTATCGCATCTGGATTATACTTACGAATCGATAGTAAACCTTTTACGGTTTGATCAAATCTATCTTTACGGTTCACTACACCCATATCAGCATTCAGTGCTGAGGTTACAATAAAAAGATTCTTCTTCATTTGTTCAATCTCTCTAAACTTTCTTTAAATGTTTTAATCATCAATTCTTCTATGTTAGTATTTGGGTTCCATCCTAAAATACGCTTTGCTCTATCATAAGAACCTACTGCATACTTATTAACTTCTTTAGCAATAACTTCGGGCTTCAAAGGATAAGAACCGTGATGCAATATATTATAATCGCCCCAGTATTTTTCACTAGGTAAGAATTTGTATTCAAACTTGCCGTATGCTTTCTCAGCATAATCAATAATATCTTTTACTGATGTGGCTGTACCAGTGCAAACATTAAATATTTTTCCTGCTGCTTCTGGTGCAATCATACACAAAGAAATCATATCTACAACATCATCAACATGAACATAATCTCTTTGTTGTGTCCCATCAGAATAAAATGTTGCTTCAATTCCTTCATGAACACATCGTGCGATATAATTGATCAGTGGTGGAGATTTACGATGAATATCTTGGCGTGGACCAAATACATTAAAAAATCTTAGAGTTACAATATCTAAACCGTAGTTCATCCTATATGAGTCGATGACATCTTCCATCATTTTCTTTGATAGAGGATACATCAATCTAGGACTAACGTCAACATATTCTTTGAGTGGTGACTTAGACCAGTTCAAAGTGTTTTCATAAATTGCCGATGTACTTGCAATAATGGTGCGCTTGACATTTGAATGTCGTATAGCATCAAGAAGTGCAGCAGTACCTGCAACGTTCACATCAATGGTTTTGTACGGATCGGATTCGGCAGAAGGTAGTGAAGTGATTGCAGCAAGATGAATGACAATATCAATCTCTTCTTTTTCTAGTGCATACGAAATTGATAAATTATCTTTAATATCACGCTGATAAAATGTACAGAATTTTTTACCATCTTCGTAGAGATTTTGATAATATCCATTTGCAAGGTTATCAATTGCAATTACTTTATTGCCCTTCTTGGTCAATTCTAATGCAAGTGTTGAACCAATGCCACCTGCTGCTCCAGTAATCATAATGTTCATAGATAATCTTTCAGAGTATCGCTATCACGTGGTAGATTGATTGCACCCGCAGTTGGGAATCTATTCGTGTTGGCAAAGTCATTAATCAAAATGCGTTTAGAGTGATGCACACCCATAATCAATTCACAATCCCTGAATCCTAAATCATTAAGCATTTTTCGTGTTATATAAAGAAAATCTTTATTACGGGCCGTGCAGAATATGATTTTGCAACCACGATTCATTTCTTTTTTTATCGCATCAATATTACTTTGTAGGGGTGTGTAATCATCGTAATAGTCTTGTACTGTTTTGATGATAGTTCCATCGATATCGCAGAAGTATGTTGGTTTGTCATTATATTCAAACCAATCTTGTGCTGTACCAACATCAATAAAGTTTCTAACATCTGCCTCAACGAAAATCTTACCGTCGGAAATCATCTTGTCGATAATGTTGGAAACAAATATCTCACCACCAAACGATAGATTCTCATATGCTTCGCAGTAATCGCCAGCACGTGCGAATTGATAACCACCAGCACAGAAATGATTGCTAACAATTTGCTTCTCTATAACCGTGTTGATTATACGTTGTTCGTTTGAAAGTGTATAACTCTTTGCTGGAGCATTTCTGATATTTGGATTGTCAGATAACTTTGAAACGTAGATTGCATTGCCTTCTACCACATCGGTTTCGTAGAACCCATCACAATCTTTAATTAGAATTGATGCATTCGGATTAATATCTGCTTTTTTAATTCCAAGGTATGCTGTGTGTGCAGGTCCAGATGTTTCTTCATCCAAAATAATTATGCGAACTTTGCCATCAAATGCCTCACTCACTTTTTGTCTGGCATTATATTTTTCATCGTGCTGTCGCAAAATGATCACCGTAATCTTATGAACATCAATAAAATTCTTTGCTGCTTTCGTTATCATCAACTCACCAGAATAATCTGTTAGCAGATATTTTGGTCGCATATCAGGGAATCTGGTCGATAAACCAGCACAAGGCATAATTATTTCCATAGTAATGTAATCTTATCTCTCAAAAAGGTTTCATCTTCAACAGTTTTAGCATAAGGTAAAACACGAAGAAGCATCAATATTAATAGGTAATCATTGTTGTAGTGTTCATATTTACTTAGCATCTTATCCAAAACTTGTAATTTAGGATCAAAGAAAACTTTCTCATTTCGAATAAACCATTTACAAATTATGTCCTGACGTAACTTAGCAAGATCAAACACATACGAACTATAATCAGTTGTCAAAGGATCGATTAAAACGAAATCTTTTGCTTCGGCATCATAAAGAATATTCTGTAATGTCATGTCACCATGATACTCAGACATCGGTAAGAATTTAGGTAATCTGCTAATTAATTCATCGGCAGTAAATGGTAGATTGTATGCACCAAAATTAAATCCACTCAATTTGTTAAAATATACTTTAGAATAATCTGCTTCAATACAATTCTCAGAAAGTGTATCTATCGTATTGATCAGAAAATTGCCTAGTTCAAATGCAGGATGTGTTGAAAAATATTTGATTATATCAAAGTTTTTGATGTATTCCATATCATAGTATTCTCCTACGATTTCATATATGAGTGGCGTTCGCAACCCCAAGTGAGCAAGAGCATCGTATCTTTCCAAGTTTCTTTGAATGTCGCCAGACTTGCGAACAAAGATATGGCCATCTTCTTCCATAATCTTTACTTCACTATTAGAGTAACCCATAAGTTTCCTTATTATTTTTGCCAATGTTCAAAATCTTCCCTAATCAGAGAGTGTGGCGTTCCATTATATGGTCCAGGTGGAAATGGATGATTGATATCACAATACATTAATTTCTCACCAACAAGTCCAGTTCTTTTCCAATTAGCACTCATAAAATCTTCACACATATATTGTACACCAGAATTATAGAATGTGTCAATCCAATGATATGCTGCTGCATAATCATCCATGTTCTCTGATGAAGAGAATGCAAATTGATCATTACCAAAATCTCTAGTTGGTACCATACGGCAATTTGGAATGTATAGTTTACTGTTGTCTAATTCATTAAATGGTATTCGTACATTGATAGCAAAATCAAATCGTGAACGAACAACCCAATCAAATGTCATTTCGTTTTCTTGTTCGTAGATACACTTCATCGAATTACATCGTTCAATCGCATACAACTGGGCATGAGTTGCAAATCGACCATCTTTCACTTTCCAGTTTGGTGATGGTGGTGGCGTGTTTGTGTATTTTGATAGATCCACATTCAAAGATTGCTCTACTGACCAGTTTGCTGGTTTGTAAAGTTCCAATGCTTTTGCATACAGATTATCTTCTGTTGCCCATGTATGAAAGAATACGGTTACATCATTGCCATCGAGAATATTCTTTTTATGAAATTGGTAACCCGCTTCGATCATTCGCGGTTGTCCAACTAAACATAATGCTATCTTCATAAATCTTTTCCAGTGCCATCACGATTGTCGGTGATACCAAAAGGTTTCAATGCTTCTCTTTCAAATACAACCATGCTGTTATAAAATGCCACAGAGTATAAACAATGATAGTTCGATAGAACTTCAGGCATAATTGGTTGACCTTGAAAATGCTGTTGATTGAGAATGTCAGTGGTGCGTTTAGCATGTTCAGTAAATGTGTTAGCACCACGGAAGGTACCACCCCACGGTTGTGGCCAATAACTTGTATGTGTATCTTCACAAATGAATACACCACCAGGTTTTAGTTTTGGAAATAGTTTATTGAGTGTAGTGATCTGATGATGCATTATGTGTGAACCGTCATCAATAACAATATCAAATCCTTCTTGGTCTGATAAAAACTTATCCCAAAACTCAGGAGAACTTTGATCACCCATCACAACTTTAGCATTACCTTCATATTTGTAATCTAAGCATTCGGGATTAATATCGATGCCAATCACTTCAGTGCCTTCACCAAAGTATTTCAACCACATCTCGATTGAACCGCCACCAAGAACACCAATCTCAAGAATTCGTGGTGCTTTACCGATGAACTTGCTTAGATGTCGTTCATATACGTCAAAGTATCCAGACCACTTAGTCGAACCTTTTTCTAAGTTCCAGAAAATCTCTTTTAAATTATTTGTCGTCATATTTTGCCTCAATCACTTTCTTCCACTCAGGGACACGGTCATATTGATGTACTATAGTATACTCTATTCCAGTCGAAGTTACAACCATATCATCGTCTAATTTTGGTGATGGTTCAAGTAGAAATGGACGGAACTGTTCTATCTTACTTGGATCGGCAGTTGTGCCTAACTGACACGCCCATCCATCTTCTGATTGTGTATACTTAGAAGTTTTTAAATATGGATGTTGTGAGATCAAGAAATTGAATGTTGATTGGTCACAGATTTTGATTGGACGACCAAGACATGAGGCAAAGATATTCATGCATAAATCTTTCATTGCATATCCACGACCAGCAAGAACACCTACATTAAAAATGGTATTATTTTTGAAATCTTCATAGATTTGTGTGCCGAATGTTTCTCGTAGGTTTTGGTCGCCCCATGGCTCATCTTTATACTTTATACTCTCAGATGAGAATACTAAATTACCTTTATTATATTGAGATGATGGATGAGATATATGCATTTGATCGAAAGTGTGTCCTAAATTTTCTTCTAACCATTTGGATGGATTTCTTTGAAACACCACATCTTTGACATCGGTAGTGATTACAAACCGATATTCATTATCTCTAAGAAGTTGATAGATGTGGTAGAATCTCTCAACATGAACCATCATGTTGGAGTTATATGTTAGATTATCGTTTTCGTCTTTATTGAATGCAATGATACCGAAACCTGCATCGGAAATTTTACCTACGGTTTCTTTATCACAATTCATGAGAATCAGGACTTTATCACCTTCAAATCCTGATGCGTTGATTGAATTAACCCAATACTTTAATTTCGACCAATCATAGTTCGTGGCACAGCCAACGATCAAATCCTTCATAATATCCTCACGTAAAAATTAATTAAACTGTTTCTTATATAGTTTCTTACTTTGACCAGGAGTATCTTTAATATATTTGTTTGTAAGTTCTGGTCTACCCCACTCACCAGCACCCGCCTTTGAAACGAACTCTTGTTTTTCACGGATTGGTTTATTTGTCAAATACGCCATATCCTCTTTATTGTTAAATTCTTTTACCCAAGTAAACTTTGTTGATGCGGGTATCCATTTCTGACTAATACTCTTCTTGCCTCTGGAAAAATCAGTATCAACCATTAACCAATCTTTGTCTTTACTAAAAGCAACGGTGTGTGCCTTTTTCAGTATTCGAACAATTTTTCCAGTCTTTTCTAGTTTGCCTAGGGTTATCACATCCTTATCATAGATATTAGTTTCAAGTAAATGTTCTTTAAATGTTTTCATTATCCTCTGGTCAATCCTAATATTTTCTGAATTTGTTTTTCAATAATTGGACCACGATTAGGCCAATGTATATATGGCTGTGCTTGTGACTTTAACAGATTGGTTAGAAAAGGCATGATAATCTTTTCTACTTGTGCCAATCTTGTTTTGTATTCTTCTACAGTTTCGTCTTTCTCGGCAATGACTGCTTCATACTCTGCCTCATCAACTGCGGTGAATCCGAAGTCATCATCGCCATACTCTGCCATAATTTTATTAATATCGTATTCCATCATTTACTCCAATTTTTAGATGCAGTGAAGTTTTGATGACTAAACTCTAATCGATCAACCAGTTTCAATGCATTACCTTTTAGTTTATCTACGGCAACAAAACCTTCTGGTGCTGTGCTTTTGAAACCATCTTCCGTGCGAACAAAAGTACCAATTGATTTGATAGTTTCTAATTTACGAATGATCATCAGTTTTGCTTCAATAATCATATTCATCAGATCAAATATGTTCTTTAGTTGTGCAGCATTGGTACGATAGAATCGCATGACTTCTGTTTTTTCTTTGATGCGTTTCTCTTTGGTATCTGCTTTCTTTGCTGATATTATTTCTTTGTTGAGTCTATCTTCTACCCATTTCATCAGACCAGTTACATGTGCTCTGGTATCACGAATCTCTTGACCCTCACGCACTTTGGTATTGTTGTATGTTTTGATTTGCATCAGATAAGTTTCTGATGATGATATCTTATTCAGTGTTAGTGCTGGTATTGTATTAAACAATCTTCCTGCTTGTGAAAGAATAGAAGTAAGATCAGCAGTTTCTTTTTCTGTGAATGTAGCAGAGCCAGATGCATCGGTGAATGATGCATCACGGAACCAAACATCTTTTGTTGTTGTTAGATGACCAATATCGATATTGAATGATGCTTTCATGTTCTCAATATCTTTACCAGTATATGCCGTATGAAATACTACACCAATCTGTGCAGCCATCATCATCTTTGCAAGTTTAGTATTTGCTGGTACTGCATACACGATAGTATTTGGTTGAAATGTGATATACTCTTCACCTTCAATTGTCTGTGGTTTCAAATCACTTTTCGTAAACATCATATCACCTTGCAAAATACCTTTGATGCCCAACTTAGGTAAGTATGCAAGTGCAATCTTTAGTTTATCATTCAGGCCTTCTGATGGATGATTCTCATCAATGTCTGCATCAGTATAGTTTAGTTTGGCATTTTTATTGAACACAGATTTAGTACCAACAAAGAACTTACCGTTCTCTGGATTGATACCTGCAAATATGGCAGGAGAGCCATCCCATTTAGTCGTAACATTCACTTTGACATCGGAGTGACCTGCCAGCATATTACGAAGTGAACGCAGGAAGTTGATTGCTTCCCTTGCACCAGATACGCCATTATTCAATACATTATCTTCAAGATGTTCTAGGTGAACATTCTTGCCTTCTTTTGCTTCTGTTATGTATTCTGAAAATTTCATTTTGGTTGAAACCCTAATTTGTCACCATTTGGTCTACCTACATAATTTTTGGAACGAAATTCAATTCGTTTTTTTGTTTCTGGTCTATTTGCATTATCTTTCAATATTTCCCAGACTGGAATACCATCACTACCCATTCTAAATTTTACATAATAAACTTTTAAATTTGTTGCTGCTTCATATATTGGAGTAAAATCCAAGTCTTTTTTAGATATATTAACTAAAGAATTTTCTGCCTGTTGTCTTAATGGTTCGGTATATTCGTCACTGGTAATCCATCCCGCTTCTTTTATTTTTTTACTTTTTAAAAAATTTACTGCTTTTATCGGACCTTCTTTCCAAGAATTCGTTGCTAAAATTTCTATAACTCTGAATTGGGTTGTTGCTTTAAACTTAGTATACAATTTTTCTTCATCTTTAATCAACTGTAATACATCTCCAGGTTTTAATGTATTTGTTGTGTCTCCAGATTTTGCAGAAATTTTATATACTTGCGTTTTACTACCTTTCTTGGTCATTATTTTATAATCTAGTAAAGGTTCATTGCTTCTACCAGGAACAAAAACATAAGCCTCATCTTTTTTGATTGGTAACAATCCTAAATTTACAACTGCGATTGGACCTAGAATTTCACTGAAATCATTATTTATTGTGTTTATCGGAATGCTATCTTTGAAGGCTTTATAAGTTTTTTTTAAACTTGTAGTGTTTGCTGGTGATGGATTCACATTATATTTTACTAATGTTTTTAAATATTCTTTTTGTTCAGCCTTCAATTTAACATTTTCATCAATTGAAATTATCACTTTAGAAGCATAATCATTAAATTGAATATATTCATCCGTTATTGAACTGAAAAATTGAGGTTTTAATATTAATCCACCAGCAGTTTTTTCTGGTTTTGAAAATACTTTAAGAACAATTTTATTACCTTCTTTAACTTGAAGGTATCCCGATCTACCATCATCAATAAATGTTGAACCAGTAAAAAATCCCTGTAACGCAAGTAAGTGACCCTTTCTTACTTCAGGACTTCTTTCGTTTGATGAAATTATTACTTTATTCTTATCGAGAGTGTATTTTGTGATACCTAACTTTTTAATATACGCTTTGAATTTTGGTTCAGAAAACATTCAATACCCCCCTTTGGAGTATTTATACTTTAAATCCCCCAAAGTTTTTGAACTTGCTTGTACGTTCACGTTCACCGAAAGTATTCAGTGGTTTGTCATCTACTTGACCAGCATCGACAATATCCTCTTGTGCAGACTGTTCTACATCATACAGTTTCATCTTGCCTCTGTCAATGCCTATAACAAATCGTTTAAATGTATTGGGATCATTGTATCGATTCTTTAGTTGCTTAACCATTAACTGGTTCAGTTGCTCTAATTCTTCGGTACTTATCAAAGCAAACATAAAATCAGCGGTTGCTGGAAGGCCGAATGATTCGGATGTATCTTCTAAGCCCGGATCGCTGCTTGTGAACCCGCTACGGGTTGTCTGAGTGGCTGAGACTATGGGCACAGAGAACTCGACCGCTAGACCCCTCAATTCTTCTGCAATCGCCTTAATATATGAGTAACTATTGACATTAGAACCTGCTTTGATTCTGGCACTTGCACAAATGTTAAGGTAATCAATAAAGATGATATCAGGTTTGAAACTTTTCTTTAGTTGCAATTCATTTAACAAAGCCCGAAAGTGAAGTGCTGATGCAGCCGCAGTCGGATACTCTTTGATGATTAACTTACCTTGAGTTTTAACTTTCAACGCAGAGAACTTACGGTCATAATCTTGTTTACTGAT
>Ga0181358_1000651_pt1 | contig 15508 bp, 33 predicted proteins | sample Fa13VDMM110SD_FD_130096 | JGI IMG/M metagenome (GOLD analysis project Ga0181358, IMG submission 130096) | Freshwater viral communities from Lake Michigan, USA - Fa13.VD.MM110.S.D | ecosystem: Environmental > Aquatic > Freshwater > Lake | place: USA: Michigan | collected 2013-09-24 | reverse complement strand
TTTACAAAAAAAGGGAAAAAATCAAGTTTTGATGGTGCTTTCGTACAAAAATACGATAACTCTTATCAATTAGGTGCAGATGTATTTCCACACCCAAATTGGATGGTTCAATATCGTGCTTATGCAGGTGATGAAGTTACTTCTGATTTTGGTGGTAATTTTGATTTAGAAATATAAATATTTAAAATAAGAAAAATGGCAAAAGGTAAAAGTTCAATTGGATTTTGGTTACTTATAGGAACACTTGTTGTAGGTGGTGGTATAGGTGCATATTTTCTTTTAAGAAAACCAAAAGAAGAAAAAGAAGTAGAAGATGACCAACCAAAAGATGAGGATAAAAAACCCGAAGGTTCGGGTTCGGGTTCGGGTTCGGGTTCGGGTTCGGGAACTGCAACATATACTGCACCTGCTGAATTAAGTGATTCTACTAAAATTAAAGCGTTCCAAGATTGGTTGGATGTTAATAAATCTTGTTGGGTTTTAGATTCAGATGGTAAATACAAAAACCTATCCAAAAATGTTGGTAAATGTGACAGAAACACAGGTGGCAAGGGTTATGGTAATTATGGTAAAAACACAGATAATGCTTGGAAAACATTTGGTAAAGATTATTTGGCAAGTGTAAAAGCAGGTACATCTACAAGTACAACTCCATCTTCAAATACAAATTTGAATAAAAACATTGATTACATTGTCAAAAATGCTTCGGGTAGTAAATCTGATAAAACATATTTATCAAAATCGTCTGCTGACTTTGTAGATAAATGGGCAAATGCACTAAAAAATAATAGAAGTGCATTTCTTTGGGCAAATCAAGTATATAGAACGAAAACAGGTGATAAAGTATTAGAATACAATCCTCTTAATTCGGTTATTTATGCTAATAAAAATGGCATATATTCTTACGATGATAAGTTTGCAGGAACAAAAAGAGTTGATTACAACAAAGGTGAAAAAATAGGAAAAGTAACTGATTTTGTTTATCAAAATGAAGTTATGTTATATGTTCCCGAAATTACAAATTACAAATGGTTTAAAGCCAAAGAAGTAACAAAAACAAAACCAAAATCAAGTTTTGATGGTCATAATGAGCAAATAGAATTTTCAAACTTTAATAATAACTTTGACTTAAATTTATAAAAAATGAAAAATAAAAAAATGTACTATGTAATTGGTGGTCTTGCCGTTTTAGGTATCGGATATTATTTGTGGAACAAAAACAAAAAATCTGCCGAAGTAAAAGACGCAACTGATGAAACAACTAAAACTGATGTAAGTGCTACGGAAACATCTGTGAAAGAACCTGCTACTTCACCTGCTACTTCACCTGCTTCTGCACCCGTAACTGCACCCGTAACTGCACTTAAAAAATTAACTGCACAAGAATTGGAATCTAAATTGCAGAGTAGTTGTGGTAAAAAACCTAATTTGAAAAAGAATATTGCTTTGTACAATCAATGTCGTGATAATACTACCGCTAAATTAAAAAAGGAAGGATTAGTTGCATTTGATGGTTCTTATTGTTTTGAAGGTGTAGCAGAGAAATATGAGGATAATGTCATTAGAGAAAACTCATTTGCTAAACAAGTTACCAATCGTGAAGATGGTAGAATGTTCGCAGGATATGTTTATAATAATTAAAAAAAGGAAATAATGGATAAAAAGAAAATTTTTATAATCGGTGGTGTGATTGCCGTTGTAAGTATCGCAATTTTTATGTTGAACAAAAGCAAAAAATCTGCAAAAGAAGTTGATGAAGCACCTGCTGATGATGCAACAAAAAGTGCAGAAGCACCATCTGATGCAACTGCCCCTGCTAAACAACCTTTAGAAAAACGAAAAGAAAAGAAAAAGGCGTGTGGTAGAAAACCATTGAACAAGGAAAAAAGAGCAGAATGGCAAAAATGCGTAGATGCAGGTGGAACTGCTTCTTTTGAAGGTTCTGATTTTGACCAATTCGAAAATGATTATATGGATTTTGTTGGTTTAGATTTAGACCTTTAATAATATCAAATAAAAATGGAATCGAAAGATAACAAAATGCTTTTTGTACTTTTGGGTATTGGTTTAGGAATAGGTGTGTATTACTTTCTGTGTAAAAGAAAAAATCAATTATCTTCTCCAAGTAAAATCGTTCAAGAAACAACGGAACAATAAAATATTATGAAAAATAAAAATGCTTTATATGTTGTTCTTGGTATTAGTGCAGGTGTAGTGGCTTATTATATTTTCTGTAAAAATAAAAATAACAAAAGATTAGTAGGAGTTGCATCTGATAGTACAGGTGAAAAACCTGTTGAAACTAAAAAAAATAAAGTTGGTGTTGGTGGTGGTGGTGGTATTTTTTCACCTGTTGCACCAAAACCTGTAATACCTATTGCAACAACTACTCCGTTAGTGGTAAATGTTACGTCAACACCAAATACAGGAACGAGTGTAAGTACAACACCTACAACAACACCTGTTACAAAACCTGCAATGGAAGTTGTTTCAAAACCGACACTTGAACCAACACTTGAACCATCTTCTCCAATAAAACCTGTTTTAGCAACGGATGTTGTTTCAAAACCAACACTTGAACCAACATCTCCAACAAAACCTGCAACGGAAGTTATTTCGAAACCAATTAGTGTAAATGATTTGAGTAATAGCACAACACCTGTAACGAGGGTAGATGCAACAAGGGTAGATGCAACACAAATAAAATCAAGTTTTCAAGGTGTAGGTTCACTATGCTTTGAAGTAGGAGATTGTTTAAACGATTTATAAGATAAAAATATAATTATGAATATAGCAGAAGGTTCAGTATTAACAAGTGCATTAAGTAATGAAATTGCAACAATTCCGCAAGGAGCAAGAACTATTGATATTGTAAATACAGGTGCTACGTCAATTACCTTTATAGGAAATTCTCCACAGGGTCAAATTCCTTTGACACCTGTAACAATAGCAACTGCACAAGCATATTCATTTGGTGATACAGGAAAACCTTATCCATCAATTAATGTTGATTGTACAGGAGGTAGTGCTGACATTTCAGTAGTATATTAATATAAAAAATTCGGTTATGGCTTTAGATACAAACGCAAAAATTAAAATTGGATTAGGTGTTTTTGTAATTGGCTTAACCGCACTTACATTAAATTTTTTCTTGAAGAATGTCAGAAAACTTGTTCATTTAGAATTTGATTACAAAGATACTGATGTGAATAAAATAAATTTAAAAGAAATATCACTCACTATGAATTGGAAATGTTTCAATCCAAGTGATTTTAATTTCACATTAAAAAATCAAGTTTACGATGTGTTTTTGAACAATACATTTATTCGTAAAGTAGGTTCATCCGCAGAAACAGAAGTATTTGGTCGTGGCACATCTATCATACCAACTAATGTTTATATTACAACAGAGGAAGTATTAAAAATAGGTGCTGATAATTTAGCAGGATTCTTAACCGAAGCAGGTAGAAAGAAAACCAAAATAAAAGTAGAAGGAACTTTCGATATTGGAACTCCATTATTCACATTAAAGAAGTTGCCTTTTTGGTTTGAAGATACAATTCAAAATATAATAAATTATTAAAGTAAATAATTTGCATTTATCTTTTTAGATAATTATATTTGTCATTGAAATTAATACGAGCCAAATGATAAATGAAGATGTAGTTGAGGGTGTAATGCGTTCTGCATTAACTTCAATAAGTAAAAAGGACAAAATCTCCCTACAAGAATTAAGAATTAAAATGGAACTGAATAACGAACAAAATTCAGTTAATTGTTATATTTTCAAAGGAAAAGAATATTATTCAGAGTTAAGTTGGGCAAGAATACTTGGTATGAAAGTAATTTTTGCAAACGTAATTATTGAATCAATTAAAAATTCATTAATTCGTCTTTCCAATCAAAATGAAATAGAATCAAAAGAAATTAATGCAAGAGTATATGCTATTGACCAAAGCGGTAAACCAAATGTTTACATTTACAATGGTAAAAAAGCATTAAATAAAATAGACATATCTGAATTTCTGTAAATACGATTAAGTAAATAACTACATTAATTGTTTTTTATATCGTTTTAATATTCATATTTTTATATTTTTGTAATATAAAATATAATTGCTATGAATTTTAGTCAATACTTTCCTCTTTTCGTAACTTTTGTTATTACTTTAGTCGGCTCATATATAACTATCAAGGTTACTATTGCCGAACTTAAAAAAGACCTTATTTATTTGAAAGATAAATTAGAAACAGAGATAACATCAAAAGTACAACACGAAACACAGGCGAAAGATGATATGAAAGAAGTTAAGGATGATTTGAAAATGATTTTCAAGTCCATTAATGAAATTCAAATAAACTTTGCTCGTATGGAAGCAAGAAGCGAAGGTAAGGATGAAGTTATTAGCGAATTGAAAAATGCAGTTACAACCATCTTACAACAACGACAATGAGTTTCCAAGTAATCAAAAAAGGAGATAGAAATGATTTAGTTGGAGATTGGCAAAGTTTCCTTCGAGGAGAAAAAATATATTTAGGTGCGATTGACGATGATTTCGGAAATGCAACTGATTTAGCAACAAAAAAGTTTCAAAAAAAATATGGCTTAACTGACGATGGTGTCGTTGGTAATTCTACATATAAAAAAGCCATTGAATTAGGTTTTAATCAACAACAAGTAATTATTTCTGTAACAGATAATTCAAATGTTCCGCCTAAACCTAATTTCTTACCAATAACAGGTAATTCAACACGGGAAAAATTATTCGGTAAATTCGATTATAAAGCATCTCCAACCAAACAAAATCCCGAAGGAATAATAATTACAGATGATTGGGAAAGCAAAAATATTGTTCGTGTAAATTTACCTGCTTTATCAAAAGCAACTAATGGCAAGTTTACTGCTATGCGTTGGCACAACGAATGTGAATATCAACTTGTGAAAATGTTTGAGAGATTTGAAAAAGAAAATCTACATACAAAAATATTATCTTTTGCAGGGGCGTTTTATCCAAGATATATTCGAGGTAGTCGCACACAATTAAGCAATCATTCTTGGGGTACTGCATTTGATATAAATGTGCCGTACAATGGACTTAATAAAGTTCCTGCTATGATTGGTCACACAGGTTGTGTTCGTGAATTAGTGCCTATTGCAAATGAATGTGGATTCTATTGGGGCGGACATTTTTCTCGTAAAGATGGTATGCACTTTGAAATCGCTAAAATAATTAACGAAAATTTATAAAATGGAAAAGACAACAAAAATATTTTTAGGTGTATTAGTTCCATTAGCCATTATTAGTGGTTATGTATTTATTTTCAAAAATCGTGAGCCAATATTAGATTTAGAAGAAACAGATTGGATTAATGACGTAGCAAAAATAAAATTTGGTAAGAATAAAAAATCTGTTTCACTTGGTAATGATGGTGAAATGAACGCAGGTGCTACTTATTCCGATAAATATAAACTAATATTTACAAGTGATAAAAAATTAATGGTCTTTTATGTAAAAGACAAGGATGGTTATTTAGTTGATAAACAGACACTTGATTTTGGTGCTAAAATTAGATATTGATGGAAGATTTACTAAAAAAAATTAACATAAAAAAAGTAGGTAATATTAGTTTGATTGTTTCGGCAGTCATAATAACTTATTATGGATTAAGTACCTACAAAACATATTTAGAAATTCAACAAATCAAAAAGGATGCTAACTAATTTGAATTGGGAATATACTTTACTTGCTTTTTTAGGTATGTTCATACATATTCTTATTCATATTTTGAATAGGAAAAATAAAAGTATTCCAATTTCTTTAGGTTACTATATTTCAGATGTAGATAATTGGATTCGTTTAATATTATCTATTGTTTCAATTTTCGCTCTATTATTGATGTCGGAAAGTTTAAGCGATATTTTCGGTATTAAATTGAGTGATGGTTCTTCTGCAAGAGATGTATTTGCATTTATAACAGGATATTTGAATCACTCAATAATTAAAAATGTGTTAAGAATTTTAAAGAAGTGAATGATAAGGTAAAAGTATGGGGAATATTAGGCGGAGTTAGTTTATTAACCATCTCCTTAATATACCTATTTTCAAAACCTAAAAAACAGAGTTCATTTAAAAAGAAATTAGTCAATTTAGCCAATGAAGAATTTGATGCGTGGAATAAGAACGGCAAAATAAAAGAAGGAAATCAAGATACTCTACCAAGATTAAGAAAGTATTGGGAAGAAGGTGCAGGGGTTAAGCAAAGTGATAATTATTACATTAATGAAGCGTGGTCATCGGCATTTATTTCCTATTTAATGCGTAAAGCAGGTGCAGGTGATGATTTTTTTTATGCACAATCACATTCTCAATATATTGCACAAGCGGTTAAAAATCGTAAGGAAAATAATTCTAAAAAATTCAAGGCATATAAACCTAACGAAGTAGAAGTAAAAGTTGGTGATTTAGTTTGTTATCCAAGACAATCGGGAGTTACTTATGAATCGGGTGCAGGTTACAAGTCACATTGTGATGTAATCACAAGTATTAGTGGAAATACGGCAGTCGGTATAGGTGGTAATGTAAGTGATTCTGTATCAAAAAAGAATTACATTTTAAAGGATGGTAAAATAGATAAGTCGAAAGACACAAAAGGATATGGTGGTGTTTTTGCAGTCATTAAAAATAAAAAATAATGGCTATAAAAGTAGATATTGATAAATTGCTTTCAGATTACAACAAAAGTGGTCGTAAAACTAATTTTCCCGATTCTTTAAAAAAAGTTTTACAATATGCACGAACTGATAAAAATTTAAAAGACGTATCAGATTTAGCATATTTACTTGCTACTGCAAAATCAGAAAGTGATTATTCTTTACAACGATGGGAGTCAGATTATCGTTGTAATTTACAGGGTAAGCCATATAAAGGGAAACCTTGTGATAAGGCATTGAATGATTATCGTAGCACAAAAAATGGTAAAATTAATTATTACACTTTAGGTACGGATAAAAATGGATTGCCTTATTTTGGTCGTGGATTGATTCAATTAACAGGAAAGGCGAATTACAAAAAATATGGTGATTTAATCGGTGTTGATTTAGTAAACGATGGAGATAAAGCATTAGAGCAAAGAAATTCATATTTAATTGCATCAGCATATCTTTCTAATAAGAGAGGTGGTATTTATAAAAAAAATGGTGTTGAACGAAATACTTTTGATTTAGCGAGAGATAATGATTTAACTCTTGCGAGAAAGAGTGTAAATGGTGGAACAAAAGGATTAAGTGATGTAAATACTGCTTATGGTTTTTGGAAAAACCTGTTAAAAAAGAATAATGCCAAAGTTGTTAATGGTAGTGATGCTGAAAGTAAAAGCAACAAAAGAATATGGTTAGGTGTAGGTTTGTCAATACTTACAATTGGTGTAACAGGAACACTAATTTATATGTACTTGAAGAAGAACAATAAATTGCCTAATTTTATAAAAAATATTAAACTTAAACAATAGAAGATATGAAAGAATTAATGACAAAACAAAATTTAATGTTTGTAGGTATCGGATTAGCAACGGCAGTTGTATTTTACAACATTCTTGTTAATCGTGAAAAAGCAAGTGTTACTAATATCAAACCGAAACCATCCGAAGAAAAATCTTCGTTTTGTGGGTGTGGTGCTTAATTAAGTATTATGGACATATTTGAAGAATTTTTTGGTTCTCAAAATGAATCAATAGATAATGAATATCTGTACCCAAAAGCAGGTTTAAATGCCAACAAGTATGTTAAACAGGCAATTGAAGAATTTCGCAGATTACCAAATCAAAACAAGGAGAATAAACCCTTGCTTTATTGGTTGCTTGGTTCGGGTACGCCACCATATAAGATGACCAAAAAAGATAGTAATTATCAAGGTAAACCTTATCGTGGACAAAATTGTGGTAATTGTAGATTTACATTTATGCGATGGGTGAATAAGGAGTTAATATGTTCTCAAATTCAAGGGAATGTAAAACTTGACCATTGGTGTAAGTTGTGGGTAGGAAGCGATGACGTTATTCCACCACCTAAAAAAGATTAATTATGTATAAGATAAGTGCCTATACAAAATCAAAAGCCAAAAAAATAGGTGTCAATGTAAGACCGAGCAAAACCGCAGGTAAGAAAATTGATGTTTATAAAAATGGAACTAAATTGGCGAGTATTGGTGCTATTGGATATAAAGATTATCCGACTTATATGGAATTAGAGAAAAAAGGAAAAGTGCCAAAAGGAACTGCAAAAGAAAGAAGAAAATTATATAAAATAAGGCACTCAAAAGACAGAAAACAATTGTATTCAAATGGTTGGTATGCCGACCAATTATTATGGTAACTATGGAAGAAGATTTACAAAAAAAAATTAAACTTGAAGAATTAAGAAATGCACAAATTCTAAAAGTGGTTAATTTAGCAACTTTGGTTAGTATTGCTATGTTAGTATTCTATGGACTTGGTGCATATAAGTTTATGAAAGAGATTAAAAAATTAAAATAAATTGAATAAAAAACAAATATATATTCTTGCAGGAGTTGGTGGTGCTATTGTAACTACCTTGCTTATTATTTTATTAATTAAGAAAAGCAGGAAGAAAAAATCTGTCATTGTAAAAGGTCAATATGTTGTTCCTAAAGGAACACCTTATATGGCAGATGCTCTACATAGTTTTGAAAGAAGAAAACGTGATGGTTTTGGTGGAAGAATGTCCACTAAAATTAAAGAAGGATTAATGAAAATGTACAATCAAGGAATTAATCCCGAAGTTACCGACTTAAAAGTAAATGTTGATTCAAAAAATTACAAAGTTACTTGGGAAGCAAAATTAGAGCCGAGCAAAGATGGTAAAGCATATATCGGTTTTGTTACGAGAGGTTCGACAGGTAGTGATGCGGATAAAAGGGCATTACAACAAATAGATGAGATGAAACGAAAAGAAGGTGGTGAAGATTATAAACTTGTTCTTGATTTTAAAAATCCAACAGGAAATTATATTCGACAATTGTTTTATATATATACAAAGCCAAAGGAATTTCCAAAAAATTAAAAAAAATAAGTAAATTAACAAACAAATAAAAAATAGAAATTATGGCAATAAAAGAGTTTACGCTAAAAGAAGCACAAAATCATATTCGCAATAAAGGTAATAAACAAGGTCGTTTTTATGTAAATTTTTATGGGTGGCAAGTTTATTACACATTAGAACCAACTTTTGCAACACCAACAGGCAAAGCAAAAGGTTTTCCAAGAACACGCACAATAAAATTAACTGATAAAAAATAAAAAAGAGAAATTGTGTCAACAAAAGCAGAGAAAATAAAACAATACAATCTATACATAAATAGGTTAATTAAAGTGCTTGAATCTAAACAATCAAAACGAGTTAAAAATGCAGTTTTGAAAGAAATTGGTAGTGTACAAGATAAAATAAAACAACTTAAAAATTAAAACAAAAATTATTATGGCAAACGAATATTTCACATTAATGAACAAAGCACGAAAAGAAGGTGCAAAATCATTTACTTACAATGGTAAAACTTATGTAGCAACCAAGACAAAAACAGGAATGATTGTCTATAAATTAAAATAAATGGCTTTAACTAAAACAACAAAAATAGTATTGATAGCAGGTGTTATAGTTGTTATCGTAGGTGTTGGTGCATATATTTATATGAACAGACCTAAACCAAAAGTAGAAGATAATACAGACGAAGTTCTTGCTGATGTATTTGATAATTTGAATTTTGAATTTGGAAAAGCAGATATTAAAAAAGATAGTTATCCCTATTTAGACAAATTAGCAGATACTTTGAACAAAGCAAAGAATTGGACTTTGGAAATTCAAGGGCATACTGACGACAAAGGTTCAGATGATTACAATATGAAATTATCGCAAGGTCGTGCAGATGCAGTTAAAAACTATCTCATTACTAAAGGTGTATTGCTTGATACAATAACGGCAAAAGGATTTGGTGAAAGTGTACCACTCGTTCCAAACGATAGCGATGCTAATAGAGAGAAAAATAGACGAGTTGAATTTAAGATAACGAAACCAAACAATCAAGTAGTAACTACAATTGTTCAATAACTATTATTTTAATATTAGATTATTCACAACTAAAAAGTTTACAATGGATTCAAACGATTTTAGAGAATTTTCAAGTCGTAAGATTAGCATAGCCGTTTTAATATGGGTTGTATTGATATTTCTTATGTTAGCAGTCAATCAATGGAATAGAAATGTTCAATTGAAGCGTGAACTATCTAAAATCCGTAAGGAATTGAAAACAGATTATGAAGAACGCATTAAAAACAGGGTATTAATCATTCATAGATTACAAAAAGACAATCAATTAAAAAAAAAAGAAATTGATAGGATGAATGATAAAATAGATTCTTTGGATAAAGTAAAAAGTAAGATTAAGATTAAGTATGTCAATAGAATACAGGAAATAAAATATATGGATTCTGAACAAATCAAGAAATATTGGGATGGGCAATTTAATTAAAACAATACTATTTATTTTCGCATTACAATTCTGTTATGCTCAACAGGTAAAGTCACAATATCCTTCTGTAATTTTTACAGGAAAAGATACTTTGGTATGTTTCACTACGCAACAAGCAAAGCAAATGGCTATTTGGAATGAACAGAAAAAAGAATGTACTGAATTAAGAAAACAGGACAATCAAAAAATAAGTCAGTTGGAAAAAATAATCACTACTCAAACAGGTATTATTTCCAACTTGGAAAATGAGATTGTGCAACATAAAGAAAATGTTGAAGATAAAGAAAAGTTAATTAGTGTTTGTGAAGATGAAAAGAAATCATTAACCAAAGAAATAAAAAAGCAAAAAAGAGGTAAGTGGATTGCCATAGTAGGTGGTCTTGGTGGTGTCTTTTTAACTACACTTATTGCCACACTATAAATCTACCTTAATGCTCGTTACAGGTTAGATTATCCCCCAACCAAAATTGGGGGTTTTTTATTTGTTTAGAAAAGACATATTTTCTAATTGCATTTTACCATTGTGCCAAATATCATTTAATTCGTCACATCTATTTTTCAAATAATCCATCTGAACACGAAATTCATATTTTTGAGATGTAGTATAATCTTGATGCAGACAATTATTTAGATAAGATATAGTATCTATTATTTTTTTCCTTTCGCAATTTATTCCATTCAATATTACCTGCACCATTTCATAATCTAAATCTTTTATGACAAATTTCTTGTCGTAATATTGTAAATCCATAATTCAATTTATTTAGTTAATTGGTTCAAATCAATTTTCAATTCTTTGCTTATTGCAATCAATAAATTAATCGTTGAATTTTTTTTCCCTTTTTCTAATTTACAAACCCAAAAATGCGTTACACCAATTTTTTCAGCAAGTTCCTTTTGAGTGATTTTTGCTTTTAATCTATATCGCTTGATGTTTTCTCCAATTGTAATTAAATCATTTTCCATAATGTTGTTCAATTTTAGTAATCAAATCATTTTTAAATTCTTCCAAATCTTTGTTGCTTGATTTAAAATTTACAATAAACCTTTTCAATAACAATTTTCGATATGAAATTTCGATAATCGTTTCAGTATCTTTTTCACCATATTCAATCTTTTCTAACAACTGATTAATATCGTTTAACTGAAATTTTTTACCCTGTTTTAAAAGTGACAAATTTTTATCCTTCATATCAGTAATTAATAATTCTCGTGCATCCTCTTTCAATAACTCTTTTTCGCTTTCAGAAATGCTATCCAAAATACCTAATCTATTCAATAAATTATAATGAATATTTCCGAAATCCTCAAATTCATAAATGCCATCTGTATTGAATAAATTAATTGCTGAATATAAATTATCCACTTTGTCCAAATCTAATTGTTTGTAGTCAACAAAGGTTTCTTCTTCGACAGGTGGTAGATATTTATGAACTTCACCTACTGCTTCGGGAATTACTTCTTCCTTGTATTTTTTAAGCCATCCGTAAAGTGAAACTACATTGATTCCAAAATACTCCCCTAAATTGCCCCTCACACCCATTGAGAAGCACAAACTAATGTCTTGTAGGGTAAGTGTAGGGAAATCTCTTAAAATGTCATCTGTGATGCTTAATTTAAGATAATTCATATCCTCAACATTCATATTAATGCCTTTGTCAGCAATAGACCTATTAACTGCTTGATGTATTGCACCAACCACAATGTTTTTATCTTCCACATTTTTAATCATTACCGATGAATTTGCTTGATAAACACTTCGGCTTTTACTGCTAACTTCTTTCGGTATAAATACCGCTTTCGATTTAATTATGTTACTCATTTGTAGATTCTTTATAAACTTCGTTCCAATCAATATTTTCGTTTAAAGCGTGTGATTCCTCAATAACTTCTAATTTGGATTTTTTAGTAGTATCAATTTTATGTCTATCATAGAAATTAATTATCCAATTAGCAACTGCACTTTTCCAACTTTTCATTGCATTTTTACCAACCTTCCAACCTTTTGATTCAAAGAAATTAATGAATTTTTCTGATTCAATTTTAGCAAATTCAAATTCCTTTTCAACCATATATTCAAATACTTCTTCGGCAGATGGCTTAATAAATTTCTGTGTTTTAATAGTTGGTATTGGTTCTGTATTATTTTCTTCGGAAACTTCTTTTTTCTTTCTTACAATTCTACCTACTTGTAAATCCGTAGGTAGCAAATAATTAATTACGGCATTACCTTTGAATTTCTTTTCATCCGATAAATTTTCGTGGATTAAATGAATGATTTGCTTATGAACATTATTCGCTGAATTAAGCGGTAATTTTTTCTGATATTTCAAAAAGTTCTTGAACCATAATTTAGTTCCATCGTGGCTTTTAATATATGATTTCTTTAATTCTGTTCCTGCTTCCATTAATTGTTCTTCTGTTAGTCCTGTGTGAAATAACATAAACTTTTTATTGACTTCAAAAAATCCTGCATTATCACAATTTTCAACAAAATAAAAGAACAATAATTTTGCGTGGAGAGATAAATCAGAAAACCATAAATCTTTCCACTTCTCAATGTTGGTTAAACGATAACTCATAAGATTGTGATTTTAATATGATAAAGTGCTTCTACTAATCTTTTTTTAATAGCAAATACACTTGTCTTGATAAATTTATTGGACTTTTTATCTTTACCCTTAATGTCAATGTATTCAAAAGAACCATCATTGTTTTCAATTAGAAAATCTAAATAGTAATATGCAATATGAATATTGTTTACTATAATGTCATATTGAACTTGCATTTGAAAATCTTTGATTAATCCTGCTTGTTTTTTAAGTTTCAATGAACCATAAAACTCACTTTCTTTAATTGAATCAAAGGTATGCCCATCAATTAATGATTTTCTATTATTGAATTTTGATAATTTAGTTTTATTTACAACCTTACCATCTTTCAACGAAAACTTCTCTTTGAACTCATTTACATCCATCAGAATAATGTTGAATTTACATCTTCATCATCTTCATCGTTATCGGGGAAATTAAAACTCACATCGTCAATCTCATCTGAACTATCATTTTCACCTATGAAATCTTTTGATTCATTAGGTAATTCCCATTCAAAACCTTCTTTTTTTACAGGTTGAACTTCTTGTTTCGTTTCGACAGGTTGAGTAGTATTTGTTTTTGTTGTAGCCGTTGAATTAACAATTATTGGTTCGGGTATTTCTTCAATACTTTCTTCAACAAAATCAAATGCCGTATCAAGTGTTTGGCTAACTACATTTCCCTCTACTAATTTTGGCTCAACAATTTCATTTGGACTATTTGGTAATTCTACTAAAACTCTTGCACCACCTTCAAATTTAGAATCGTATTCTACGGCTTTTGCCATTTCAATATTATTCGATGTAGGGATTAATTTTGAAAGTGATTTAATACCTGCTTTTATCTCCATCCAATTGTGAACATCTGTACCATTATTGTATGGGGAGTATTGACTATCTATCGTCTGCGAAATATTTCTAATTGCATCTAACTCTGCTTTTTCAACAACCACAAAAATAGGTTCATTATCTACTAAACAAGTAGCATAAACACATTCTAATTTACCTTTATCTTTTCTTGCAGGTTTATGATTTAGATATGGATTTAAACCATAACCATAATCAAATTCATCATTTTCAAATACTGCTCTTGCCGTAATTTGTTTTACTCGTGGATTACGATACATAATTTCAATAAGTCCTTTATATCCAATTTGAAATTTCGCTTGTCCTTTGTATGGAATGATAAAAGAATGTTGTAGTGATGTATTTGGCTTTAATCCAACTTCTGCACTTAATAGAACTGCACCAAAAAGAGATTTAGGGTCGCATTGTAATAATTTAGGATTTTCTTTTACTGCACGAATACAGGTTTCAATAAAATCTTCGGGAGTAATTCCGTATCGTGGATTTAGGAATTTTCCAATACTCGTTTTATAATTTATAATTGTAGATGAAAATCCACTTATAGTTTTTAGGTCAAATTTTTTCTGTTCCATTTTTTTATAATAAAGGGGGCAAATAATTGCTACCGATAATCGCTTTGTTCAATCTATATTTTTATTTCGCAATTATTTTACCCCCAATGATTTATGATTAATTATTTACATTACAAAATGTGATTCTACATTTTTTCCATTTTCAAATTTCACAGAATAATATGCTTTCATAAAAATCATATTGCCATATCCATTTTGTGCTTGGAAAGGGAATGAGAAATTAATTTTATCATCCTTACAATAAATGAATCCTTCTGAATTTAAAATAGGAGTAAATGATTGCATATTTTTCAAATCTAATTTTGCCCAAATACTCGCCATACCGATAGTAGAATACAAATATGTTTCAAGGTGAGTACGATTTTTGTGTAATGCGACAAAGTCAGCATTTTTTGGATTGGTAAAAGTTATACTATCCCAATTTTTATAACTTGCGTTATTTTTAATGAGTTCAATACTTTCATTGGATATTGCGAATTTCACAACGACTTCTTGACCAACACCACTTTTAATTGTTGTTGTAAAATACCCATCTTTCAATCCATAATTTTGTGAAAATACAGGGTTGAATAAAACACTCATAAATAGTGCGACTAAAATTGAATTTACTTTTTTCATTTTTATTTTGGATTTATTTGGTTACTTAATTAATAAAATTCCTAAACGCTTTTTAACTTCCGAATAGATTAATTCTGTATGTTTAGAAAAATCTAAATTGTTGAACGCTTCTGAATTATCTATTAGAGATTTTGTTCTTTCCACAATTAAATTATTGACAAAAGGAAGCGTATTCATAGAAATATGGTCAATGATATTTACTACATCTTCATCTGTTGCTTTTGTTCTAATTGTTTCGTTAATTGGTAATTGAATTTCTTCAAATATCCCTTCTTCATTTTTAATTAAAACTTCTTGCGTTTCCTGTGGTTCATTTT
>Ga0181358_1000649_pt1 | contig 15515 bp, 18 predicted proteins | sample Fa13VDMM110SD_FD_130096 | JGI IMG/M metagenome (GOLD analysis project Ga0181358, IMG submission 130096) | Freshwater viral communities from Lake Michigan, USA - Fa13.VD.MM110.S.D | ecosystem: Environmental > Aquatic > Freshwater > Lake | place: USA: Michigan | collected 2013-09-24 | reverse complement strand
TTTGTTTCTCGGCATTCATGGAGAATGCCTGTTTGAATCTCCATATATCGATAATATCTCCCACAAGGAAGATATTATCAAATTCATTATTCTTTAAAAATGCGATCAGAGGCTTTGTCTTTGCTTTCTTGGAAGCAAGGTGGAAGTCTGAAAGAAAGACAGTCTTGTAGTGCATTTCTATTATTTATCGTGCCCCGAGCAGTCGTGAATCCATCTACTTCGGGTGCGATTCACGACTGCTTCGAGGTCTAAAATATTTATATGCCTAATTTACAAAATTGCAAATTTATGCCGAAATGTCAACCAATTCACACTTGTCTCCGCTGCAAGCAAATGTCTGAGTACCGGAAGTCTTGTCTTCCTTTTCGTACTTGACTAGATCGCCCCAATTAACATTTCGTGGCATCTTAGCAAAGAGTGCTTCATATTCTTCCTTGCTGCACTCTTGATAGGGTGCTTGACGATAATTGTGATCGCTATGTGGCAAGAATGAAATACCACTAATCTCATCAAAGTGCTTGTAAACCCATGCACCAACTTCCATCCATTCGTTCTCACGAACTGTTACGGTGATGCTTGGTTTATGTTCACACCAGAATCGTTGATAAGTCAACCAAAGTGCCAAGTGATCTAGGGCAGAGAGATCGTTACGAGTGGAGCATCCTTCTGGCGATTTGGTTGGAAAGGAGAATACCATAACTGAATCGGGTTTCATTACACACTTCTCGTATGGGAATCCCATATCAATCATCATCTTGCATAGAGGATCCTTTTGATCGGCACGAACGGTACGAATATAGTATTCGCTGTGACGAGGATGGATTCCTGATGCGGCGTCAACCAATTGTGAAACAGTTCCAGACGGTTTGACACAAGTAATTGCTGCGGCGGGATTGATATTGATCTTCTTGGCATATTCCTTGTTTGTTTTGATTGCCAATTCCTTCAGTTCTATCAATCCCTTCTCCAGACGAATAACATCAGTTGCCATATTTTCGTTGTCAAGAATGCCTGTAAGAGAAACACCAAGCAAAGCCTCCTCTTCGCAGTTCTTCTTCCATTCACTTGAGAGGTAGGGGAAGTTCGTTAAAGACGCTTGGAACGTACCTAGGATCGTCGCTAAGCGGACCTTACGAGCAAGACTCTCTCCTGTGTCTTCTGCTCTTACAACGACTTCTGTGAGGTTGCAGAACTCACGGTCGCGTAGAATGATTTCGGAGCATGGGTTTGTACCGAAATCATAATTTGGATCTCGTCTATCGCCTAACTTAGCAACAGTCTTTTTGCAAGCCTCACGATTGAAGATGCCACGTTCGCCGCTCTTGCTCTTATAAAGAGATACCCATTCTTCCATAAAGATGCCCATGTCTGGTTTTTCTTTATAGGCAACGGAGTTGTTGGCCAGTGCGCGCTGTGAATTGTCGTTCCACCAAGCGCCGGATTTTGCATCCCGCATTCGTTCATCAGTGAGATTACTAAGTGATATAAGTGCTGATCGTCGCACACCTCCGACCACGACAACTTCTGCAATCTTACATACGATATCATGGCATTCGATGGAAGTGAGTTTTCTTCCTGAAGCCTTTTTAAAAGTATCAGTTGTGAATCTAAAGAGATCTTCGAGTGGCCCCGGACCTGATGCACGACCACCAAATGTCTTAAGTCTCGCGCCAGAAGGACGAACCTTTGAGATGTCCCAGTTAGGAACCTGACCTCCAATAAGAAGGGAAACAAGTTCTCTATACGCTTTAGCCCAGCCAGCCTTACTATCTTGGACAACAATAGTGGTTTCACTGTTAGTAAACTCCTCTGCGATAGTCGGCAACTTCTCTACATATTGTCTCTCTACAGAAAAACCCACACCAGTACCACACATTAAAATATATAGTATTTCATCAAATGCGCGAACACGATTGACTGCAACATACGAGCAATTATATCCTGCTGTATTGTCACGATCAAGTGCTTCCCCTGCCGTCATTAAAGATCTCATGCTTGGCATGATTTCTAAATTCAAAACAGATGTTTCTAATTCGTTTCTCAATTCCTTTGAAAGAATAAACTTTTGCTTTTCCTTCAAATGATTTTCAAAGAAATCGAAATACCTCTTAACAGTTTCTTGCCAGGTTTCTCTTCTTTTTTCAGATTCGAGCCAGCGCGAGTAACGAGAAAGGTGTATAAACTCTTGGTAAAGAGTGGGTAATTTAATATCAGTATTCATTTTTTCTCCTGTTAAAGTTGGTAAGATATGTATGGTCAAGTTGTGGTCTTAGCAGTAAGAACCTTCCAAGATTCTGGAAACAAAGGTTCAATTATTTGCCCAATGGCATGTGCATATTGTTGTACTTCCCATTGTGCATGGGAATCGCTTCTTTGATGATATACTCTGGCATATGCCGATAGAGATCCTGTCCACCACCACTCGGTATATGTTCCTTGTGGAAGAGCAGAACGCGCTTGCTCGGGTGCAACGCCTTTATTAAGTAGTTCTTCATATGTGCGGAGTGATTCTCGGACTGTAAATTGATAATTACGATTGACTGTGTTATACGAATCATCGATTGGCATAAAATCTTCAGAACCTTGCTTTGCTCCGTTTGTTGGTTTGCTTCTCCAACGAGGCATATAAACCTCTGGTGAATTACTTACATAACGGCGCGATACTTCGTTCTCGACAAATCCTACTTTGTGTTTGAAAAGTTGGGTGCGAATAAAAATTGGCGCCTTAATTCGTAGCGTAATTTGGGGATGTGCAAATGGTGTCCAATGTTTATGTTTTGCAAGATATCTAATTAACTTTATATCTTTCTCACTAAGTATGCCATCGCCTTCATGGTTAACTTCTTCCCATTCACTTTCTTTATTGAAAGATACTCTTGCTGCATTTACAACGGTGAGATCGTCGCCCATGCAAGATACAAACTGTACAAATCCAATAGAATCCAAAACATTAATCTTCATATGTGTCATTTAATTTTTCCTTTTTCACATCTTTAAATTCTATACCATCAACTTTTGTATAATGCTTTGCGTAATCAATAGCTCTTCGCCACAAATCGGGATTCATTTCATTTACATATTCTGCAAATTTGAGTCCAAATTCAGCAACGGCTCTTGTCAGCAAATAATCATCTTTTCCTTCAGACATTGCATTTTTTCCAATTATGAAATTCTAAAACCGCCTTCAATCCTGAATAAACGCAATTCTGTAGTATTGCATCCATATATTTTTTCCCTTGCTTCTTCATTACTTCATTTATATCTTTTTCTTTGCAAGTGGATGGCCAGATAACAACATTAACCCCTATTTTAACAAGTTCCAAAAGAATTTCAACAGTTTGTTTATTTCTTGGTTCATTGTCCAAAATGAATATTCCTTTTGGATATTCTTTTGCCATGTCAATGAATCCGCTGCTACCCAAACACGCAACAGAATTATCAACAAACATACTGTCTATTGGCCCCTCAACTATATAAAATGGTTTTCTTTGATTTAGTCTATCAATACCATAGATTAATTTAGTATCTTCTGTTTTTCTTAGTGTGATATACTTTGGAACATTTTTCTTTGGCAGTTTAGAAAGTGTTCTTCCTTGAGCTCCAATTATATTTTCATCTTTATCTCGAATCAGAATGATAATTCGTTCTTCTTGTGCTAAACTATAATGGGATTGAAATTGTTTTGCAAATGCGCCAAAATCATCAGTATATCCTATATCACAAAATCTATTCTCCGGTATTTGTCTTTCTTGTATGAAAGCAGAAATATGTTCATCATCTACATTGTTTTTTGCAGATTTGAAATTATTTAAGCTATCAAACTTGATATCAGAGGTGAATGGATATATTTCTTCTTTTTCAGGCTTCTTGAAATTAGAATTACCGTTTTCGCCGGATCTATATCGTTCTAAAGCATACTCTTTGCATAATGGTAGAGATATCTTCTCTAAGAAATTATGCAAATTATGACCTATACCACAATTATGACATTTGTAGAAGAAATCATTTCCCTTTTTAAAGAAATAACCTCTTGCTTTTATTTTGCTTCTGTCTGAATCTCCGCACAGAGGACAGCGGCAATTTGCAAGATTGTCTTTCTTCCATTTGAATTTCTCCAAAAGAGAAGAAACCATATTAATGTATTTTTTGTCTATATAAGTTGACATTATATCTTCCAAGAATCAAACTTCTTTTGGTCTTTGAAATTTGGAGTTTGCTTTCTTTCCTTTGAGAAGAAATCCTCTTTCTTTTGACCACTCTCGGCAATATATCCTTGATCTTCTTTCTGAACATCAAATAATTTCATTTTTGCTCGGTTGATTCCAACGATAAACTTTCTATTCTTTGCTTTATCGTTATACCGATTCTTCAATTGTTTCACCATTATCTGATTAAGTTCATCAAGTTCTTCTGTAGATATAAGGGCAAACATGAAATCGCAAGTTGCAGGCAATCCAAACGATTCTGAAGTGTTTTCCAAATCAACATCAGTATTTGAATATCCTGCACGATTAGTTTGTGTTGCGCTGAATATAGGAACATTGTATTCAATCGCAAGACCTCTCAATTCCTCGGCAATCGATTTAACATACTCGTATGAGTTTACATTCTTGGCGCCCTTGAATCTAGAGGAAGAACAAATATTCAGATAGTCAATAAAGATAATATCAGGTTTAAACTTCTTCTTTAGTTTCAACTCATCTAGAAGAAATCTGAAGTGATTGGCATTTGCAACACCCGTTGGATATTCTTTGATGATCAACTTTCCGGTAACTCCTGCGGCAGCAGATTCTACCTTCTTCTCGTATACCGTCTTCGTCAAATCCTTAAGATCGTCCAGATTCACATCCAAGAAATTTGCATCAATTCTTTCTGCAATTCTCTCTTCTGCCATCTCACAAGTAATATACAGAACATTCAAGTTTTGCTTCAAACAGCAAGCAGCATGATGGCATAAAAACAAAGACTTACCAACACCCGTACCTGCCATGACGATGTTCAGAGTCTTGGGTGCAATTCCATCCTTTGTAATTGAATTGAAGTATTCCAAATCGAACGAAATCTTCTTTTCGGTGATATGATAAAAATCATATCGCTTAGAATAATCTTCGATATAATCATGACCAATATTAGGATCAAACGAAACCGCCAATGCTTTGCTTAGTATATCAGGAATAGATCCGGCACTTTGCTGTGACTTTCCATCAATGATATTAACAGATTCCATGATTGCATTATAAACTGCTTTATCTTTGCAAAAGGTTTCTGTTTCCTTTGTTAGCCAATCAACATCAACAGGATCGGAATCTTTCGATATACTCTCAATGATTTCAGATATCTGCTTTACTTCATCGTCGCTTACTGATCGATTCTTATCAATGATAATGAACAGTGCCTCCTTTGTGGGGAGGCTATTATACTTCACAATATAATCCTGAATCGTTTCAAAAACAAATCTCTCTGAACGATCATGAAAATAATCTTTGATTAGAAATGGCGTCACTCTCCGGGAGTAAGACTCATTTTTTATCAGGTTGTGAAGTATAATCTGTTCTATGCTGTTCATTCAGAATCTCCAGTATCTTCTTCAGCCTTGGTTGAACCGTAACAGAATTCTTTATTTGCTGCCTCATTAATCTTGTTAAGAAGTTCTTTTGTAAAATATTTTTCAGGTGATTCATACATTTGCTTCTCAAAAATTTTAGATCCATCAAGGAGTTCCACTCTTCCCGATGTCTTCTTCAGTATACCATGTTCAACTGCCAAGTCAACAAGACCGTAATAAGGATCAAGTCCTGTTTCATAATTCAGACGCACATCTACCATTTTGTTTTCTTTGGTAAATCTTCCCTTGTTTAGACGGCAGTGAATGATATTTCCAACAACTTCACCATCGGCATTCTTATCTTTCTTCTTTGAAAGATAGATTATGATTGATGCTGCATACTTCAATCCTGCACCACCGCCCATTTCCTTAGTAGGAACATATGCACCAATAACATCATAAGTGTGATTGGTAAAGATCATCGGAATATGTGCAACACCAAGTTTAACTGTAAGAACTCTAAAGGTTGACTTAATTACTTGGGAGCGAGTCATATCACGAACTTCCTTGCCTTCGGCAGTGTCGCTCATCTCTTTTGAGGTAGACAACATACCAAGAGAATCAAGAACCATCATTGTCTTCTTTCTCTTGTCTACTGGCATTTCCAAATACTTGTCAACGATGGTAATTGCCTGTCTGCGGAATTCTTCTACCGTCGAAACCGGAAATACTGCAACTCTCTTTGGATCAATTCCACGCGAACGGAACATCTCGGATGTTACTGCTTGCTCGGAATCAAAGTAAAGAACTACTGCTTCGGGATTGTCGTTTAAAAACTTAGATATCATTCCCATAGTAATATAAGTTTTACCAGTTGCTTGCTCGCCTGCCAATGCAACAATTTTATTATCTGGCAGTCCCTTGTAAATATCACCAGAAACTAAGCCATTCAAGATGTAACAACCAGTATCGACATATGCACTAACATCGCTTCCTTCCAAACCATCATCGACTACGGAAGCAAACTGATTACCAGACTCTTTAATAAATGTTTTCAAAAAATCGCTCATATTTTCTCCTTATGAAAATAAACTTTCCAATGTGTTCTTCTTTTCGTAATTCCAACCGATAACATTCAAAATACTGGATAGGGGATCTAGAAACGACTTTTCAAATTGCGTTCCATAATCAATGTATCCCTCCAATTCAAATTCCTTTGGCAACTTAGAAGGAAATGCAATGATTTGATCTTCGCCTTTCATTCCGCCAAGTGGATTTGGTTTCTTCAAGTGAAGATATTTAATTTTATCTCCCTCTCCAATTAATTTATACTTCTTATCAAGACCATTCTTGTTGACATGGTGATTATAAATTAACGCACCCTTGACCGCAATAGGAGTAGACTTCTTGTAGATGTAATAACTGTCCTTGTACTTATCCATACCGTTTACGCTTCTAGGAAACGCAATCTTCTCGGCAGGATAACTATAGAAGTCTTTTTTCACCGTTTCAATGAATGTAATTAGATCATCTTCTGTTTTATTCAGAATAATATCAATTGCCAATTTTAAGTTGTCACGGACAACTTCTGGCGTAGAACTGCGAGTGGTTTCAATTCCCTTGATTTTTAATTTTGGTTGAGAATATCGCACTCCTTCGCTATCCCATACATTCAACATATACCGCTTCTTTGCAGTCCAAATTCCCTTGTCTGCAATTACTTCTCTACCCATAACCATTTTATTCTCATATGCATTCATCTTAAGAGCAAGTTGATCGAACTTCTTCTTGATAAATGGAAGAATAATCGTATTTGCAGCCTTGTCCAAAAGAGCCACAGTATCCTCTGTATTTTTGTTCTTTGGTATGAATTTGTCAACAAATGCGCCCATATTCAAATACACAGAATCTGTGTCGGATGCTATGACATAATCTATATCTGTTGTTTCTAGGGTTTTATTCAAAAACGAATTCAGTTCATTCATAATATACTGAATCGACAATTGACCCGACAATGTAATAGCCTCTGCAACTTCGGTGCTGTAATATCGGAAATACTCATTTCCAATTGCGCCATATGCAGAATTCAATTGAATCTTCTTCACCAACTGAAAGTTATGATATTGTGAAATATCATATTCAAGTTTATGTTGTAAATCCAACAGTTCTTTGTCTGTTAGTTTATTCAAGTTCATAGATGTATAGTATCACAAACGAAAATATCAGTCAACTAAACTATATTGCTTTTTTGCAAGAATGGATGGTTTCATCCGTAAAGATTTTCTTTCAGATGCCTTCCATAGACCATGAGTAAATCCTATGTGTTGACCATTATCGTATCCTCTCGAATACGCTATTCTATAAATCCCATAACAAACAATAGAAGTCAATATAATTTGTATTGTTTCAATCATTTTTGGAATCTTTCGATATTTGACTTGTGTAATTTTTCATTAGTTGAATCACCGATATCGGTCTATAATTTAATCCTTCAGAATCAACACCAACATCATAACGAATATAACCCTCCTTGAAGGGCGATGTTATAAACCCCAATTTTCCATGGCAATGACCATGTAGGTGTATTGGGCATTTTCTGTTCCATGTCGTCATTGGGTAGTGGTACATGCAAATATTGAATTTCTTAAGTTCTTTTGGCACATAACCACCAATATTTATTTCACAATAGTGCTCAACTGACTTAAAATGCTTATTATTAACATGTTCTGAACGAATGGAAGGATCATGGTTACCAAGGACCACATGAATATTCTCGCATTTAATATTTGAAAAGATATTATTAATACTTGAAGTCCAATGTTTGCCTTTTCCTAAAGAAATATCACCCAAGTGATAAAGAGTGTCTTTTTTAGAGACACAATCATTTATGTTATGAATAAGTGCTTTATTCATTTCATTCACGTTTTTAAAATACTTTTCCCTATTGGTATAGTGAAGAATATTATTGTGACTGAAATGTGTGTCGCTAGTGAACCAGATCATGCAATCAGTCTACCAGAAAATTTCTGCCATTGCGAGAACTTTCTCTTGCTTCTTGCATTATTTCCGAGTCTGCTTGCTTCCATCCCATATCGTATTCGTGCCAATACATTGTATTTTCTGTAACACGACCAAAAGCGGCCATATTGGCCTTTCCTTCGTTACGATCACGGTGACCATCTTTATAACCTTGTCCTGCGGTGTATTCCATATTCACTCCATTTCAGTCGGAGAAGCCAGATTTGAACTGACGACTTCCTGCTCCCAAAGCAGGCGCTCTACCAAGCTGAGCTATTCTCCGGTAATATTATATAGTTCTGTTATAGTTTTTCCTTGACAGGTATCACACCAACGAACCCATTTTCCTTCATCAATTAATTTCTTCATTGCATCTAATTGATATTGCCTAAATTCTTGTATATGTCTATCGTTGGTCTTGAACTTATCAAGAACAATATATTCAATATCAATTAACCAACTTGCAGAATGAAAAAATTCAGAATACCAATGAATGGCATCCTCCACAATTTCGTGACAAGATTTTAATTCATCGTCGGTCATAAATTTTATTTAACAAAATACAAATGAGATTATATAGTTCGTGTGTTGCAGCAACACCAACTATAACAAAAAAAACCATTATTAATATAATTACAAAATCGTTCATAAACTCCTCCGACTGGATTCGAACCAGTGACCCGAGAGTTAACAGCTCTCTGCTCTACCGACTGAGCTACAAAGGAAAATCTTACTTTTTATTTATCTTTGGTCGTTTGTTTTTCTTACCAAAGATATCTTCAAAATTCTTATCATACTTTTTTTTATCTACTTTTCTAAAGGAATCGCCTTTTCCTGCACTATGTTTTCTACTCATAATTATTATTTAGTCGGTTTTATATCATAGTAATAATTGTCATCATGACCATCGATGATCCAACGATCACTCTCACCTTCGCACTTCCATGCCTTGTTGTCAACCTTGAAGTCGGGTTTTTCTGGGAATGGCTTGGTGACAAATGACATGTTTTTCCAAAATATTCTATTGTTCGGCTGGAGTGTATAGTTTCCGTTGTCAAGTGCAATCATGTGAAGGCATTTATATTGCGTAGGTTCCTCCGAATAGGCATTCCTATACCAATCAAAGGTCATTATATAATCACCCCAATGCTCGGTCTTGTCTTTCAGAACAACCTTTGCTCTGCAATCAAAGAGAGCATCATATTCAACCGTGGATACATTTTCATGGAAACAATCCCAAAGTTGTAGATGATCAAGTGGCATTAAAGGAGCATCTGGCTTCCAACATAGCATATGAATAGGGACTCTGCTACGAACGATTCCGTAGTCAGTCATAACATGAAAAGTCATGGCATATCCAGCACATGACTGTGCGCCGAATACCAAGACCTTGTCAAATTCTCCCTTATGCAGCTCATGCTGGTACATGTGCTCTTTACGAAGATAACAATAAAAATGAGATATATTAACATTGTGCATAAAAAGCGGATGAAGGGACTCGAACCCTCAACAGCAAGCTTGGAAGGCTAGCACTCTACCATTGAGTTACATCCGCATAAGTTAAGTATGGTGAGGGACTTGCACCCATTCGACTAATATAAGGCAAAGTTCTACGAACCTCGTTGCCCGTTAATGCGACCTTATATTTCATCTTTTCAGACAAGCACCGGCCGGTTGATTGTCCTAGTCTGCTTTACCAGACACCATACATTGAATAGCGCGAGTGGGACTCGAACCCACACTACACAGATTTTAAGTCTATTGACTCTGCCGATTGGTCTATCGCGCCATAAGTTCCTTTGCCTGGATTCGAACCAAGAAAAGGAGATCCAAAGTCTCCCGTGTTACCGTTACACCACAAAGGAATGCCTCAGGAGGGAATCGAACCCTCATGTCCAAAGGACGACAGATTTTGAATCTATTGCGTCTGCCTATTCCGCCACCGAGGCCAAAAAATGTCAAAGAGTTTTACTGCAATAATCGTACATCACAATCCCACTTGCAGTACCAACATTCAAACTTCTTACCGTTCCGAACTGTCTAATATACACCACATCATCACACATGTCAAGAACTTCTTTTGGAATTCCGATTTGTTCTTGACCAAAAACTACGAGATGGTGACACTCAGATCCCCAAGTGTAGTAGTCAATTGGCAAACAAATTCTTGTTCCATCAGTAACATTATCTACTCCTACTACTTTAACACAACCATAGTCCTGTTTTAGACTTTCGATTTGTTCCGAAAGACTTTCAATTTCCTTTACATGCTTAAATTTGGTGTAAAGATGAGTACCTACTGTTCCGCGCCTGTCGTATTGCTTTCTGCCGTAAATCCAAACTTCTTTAGAAAGGAAGGCATTTGCGTTCCGAATAATCGTTGCAATATTAAAGTCGTTTCCAACATTGCAACAACAGACAGTAAAATTATTTCTTTTCGTATCCAAATCGGCAAGTATTGCATCATGATTCCAATAATGGTAGTGGTCGATGATGTTTCTCGTTTCCATGACGAGCATTATAACATCATCTTATTTCTCTGTCAACCAAGTCCTCTTCGTTTTATTTCTGCCTCAACCTTTTCAAGTTCCTTTTCTGCCTGAATCATTTTGGTTTTGTACATCTTACGATCTTTGTACATATCATCCATCAAATTTGGTAGGAATCCGCGCTTTTCTTTGGTATAAGTCGTTCCATTTGCGGCAATAGATAGATTTTTGCTGCTAAGATCGTCTATAGATTTCATGGATACAGGACCGTTCTTGAGAACGCCATCAGGACTAACAAGACCTCTCATTCCATCGGCAGTCAATGTTTCGGGGGAAATGTTGTATTGCATGATCAAATGGGGATATAGACTATTTAAGTCGAAAGATACAACCCATTTGTGCATACCGACGATAGGTTCCTTTACATAAGCACCAATATATTGTTCGTCTTTCCTAGAACGCTTTTTGGCTGGAATGATTATGTTTTTCTTTGCCAAATAATTGTAAATGATAACATCCCATGTTTTCACCTGAGAAAAAATATCATTGAAGTTAACTCCGGCAGAATATGCAAGAGTAACTGCCAATCTCATTAATTGGAGTTTATCGTCAAGCTGTTCAACCAGTTTGACATCTTTGATGTTATATTCGATAAACTTTTGGAAATTATTTTGATAAAATTCTTGAATGCTTTCATATTCAGTATAGTCCAGTTTCTTTTCCCCTAATTCGACAGATGCAATATAATCCAATTTATATGACTCTCTATTTACATATGTGAATGTTTTGTACAATTCGTAATAATCAAGAATCGAAATACCAACAATATCATAGACTACATGTTTTCCTATGACTCCACGATCTACAATCTTTTCCTTTATGACATTCCAAGGTGAAAGTTTCTTTGCAATCTTTTCCCCAAGAAGTCGAATTATTCTGTTGTAGAGATATGGAATATCGAAAAAACGAATACTCCATCCACTAATGATATCGGGATATCGACCGGAAAAGTATTCTAAAAACATATAAAGAAGATTATCTTCATTGTCGAAGCAGTGAACTATTTCATCTTTTTGTTTCTTGTATTCGCCTAGACAAAAAACAACAGAGGGTTCGTCTTTCCTGCTAATACAAATTGCAATAACTTTTTCTTCAGGTGACTGAAAATTAGGAAATCCAAATTCACTTGTCGTTTCTATGTCAATATAGGCAATATCTAGCAAATCATAGTTTGGTTGACAATCGGGATAATTGTTCCGAATAAATTGATACTCTGCTTGAATTTCGCCATGAATTTCAAATCCAGATACATCGGAATATCTTTCAATAAATTTCATGTATTCATCTTTATTCTCAAATTCAACCCTGTCTAAAGATTTGCCAAAAATACTTTTATAGTCTGTCTTTTTATCTGTATTTACAAATAGAGAAGGTCGAAAATAAGTTTCATTCTTGGTGGATACACCGGATTCATCTCTTTCCCGATAGAGAATCTTATTTCCGTATGAAAATACATTGGTATAAAATGACATGGTAGTATTATATCGTTTTGTTTGTGGATGAGTCAATACTATTCTTATTATTTTCTACCAGCAATTCTTTTTTCTGTTCTTGATCTTTGGAACTAACATAGGCTGCCAATAAAACCATGTAGTTAATTACATCGATGCAGGTATCTTTAAAACTCTCATCTTTTACATGCATTTTTCCTGCCCGAACAAAAGAACTCAATCTACTCATTTTATCTGTAAGGCGAACCATAAATCCTTGTTCTGTCTTACAAATACCCATAGATTCTACGCGGGTGAAATTTGCAAAAGGTTCTGTGCCTTCATTACCTGCGTAGTCTTTATTTTTTAGACTCATCAATGCTTTAGCTTCGCTGCACAATTCAGAATGAAACGCCAATAATTCTTCTCTTGTCATAATATTACTCCATTAAATCTTCAAGTGATGCTCTTTTCTTAGCAACCCATTTATATTGTGTCTTTGAAAAACACCAAATATTTTCAATAAAATCTGCCGACAAATGTTCCAACAAGTCTCCCTTTTCCATCTTTTTTGGTCTTTGCTTTATTTTCATACCAATTTGACCAATAAAATTACCACCAATTGATGTAATGTAATCTACCATTTCATCACAGGTTCTATACCGCTTTCCTTTTATAGTCGGATCCATGATGTTGATCATCATCATACCCTTATAAGAAAGACAATCATATGCTCTTTTCATAACAGGAAGATAGAATTTATTTAACCAATCGGTGTAATCAGGATAGCGATGCCATGATTGGTTCTCTTCCTTTTCTCCGCCCTTATTGTAAAGTTCGGTAGAATAATAAGGAGGAGAGGTAAAAACACAATCCATCTCTGCTTGGTCAAATACATTGCTATCTTCGGCAGGAAGATTTTGCATATAGACTGTTTTAATTCCTTCAAATAACCATGTATGTTCATCTATTTGATGGAAGAAAGATTTAGTGTTACCTAAGAAACTTTCATATGCAACTACCTGTTGTTTATACAATTCAAATGATTTTGGATTTGGATCACAACCATAATAATGTGTTGCTCTTGATGTATAAAATCCAGCCAAACGATCCCCCCAACCCATACTTAAATCCAAAACATGCTTTGAATCTCTTAGATCATATATAACTGTTGCGACATGGGGTTTAAATTGTGTTGCAACATATGCACCCAAACGGAAAGAACCACGAATATTTGTTTCATTAATTGTAGTTGTTCCCATTCTCCAAAAAATCCAATTCATCTTCATCAATAAATCATGATCATTCCAAATATCAATTGGTGATGCAAACCCATAAGAGGGACAAGACAATCTATTCTCTTGTTGAAAATAGTTACTTATATCATTATAGTAATGACCATTATCAATTAAAAATAAACCATGCTTGGAGTATGGATATTTGTAATCGTTATATTTTTCAAGTACCTTATCTTTATCTGGCGTTATAATATAATGAGACAGATCTTCTGTTGATAAAGATGCAAATTTATTTTTTACTGTAGATAATTCAATTTTTCTAAATGGAAATTTAGGTTTATGATTGATAATATACAAAGCAAGACCTTCTTTGATTTCTTGCTTGGTATAATCAGAGTTTAATTCTTTCCATTTATGTGTGGATAAATTGGGAACTCCATCCGTGTCTGCGGAATCAAAAAACTCTTTAACTATTTTTTCTATATTAGTCATTGAACGCCTGTGCTACCAAAACCACCAACACGGTCGGTTTTCGGTGAAGGAGCAGTGTAGCATTCTTCGATTGTATAGTCAAGATTTTTTACCAATTCTCCCTGAGCAATACGATCACCGTGTTTAACAACAAAAGGCACATTAGATGTATTGTAGAGAAGGATCATTAATTCATTTGTATAATCAGAATCAATGATTCCTTCTGCATTTAGAAGAGTGATTCCCTTTTTATAGGCTAGTCCTGAGCGTGGATGAATACGCACAGAGTATCCAACTGGAATATCTAAAATTATACCAGTTGAAATTGGCATGGTGTGTCGGGCAGGAACAGTGGTATCGCCACACGCTGAAATATCAAAACACGCCGCTTGTTGTGTGGCGTGTTTTGGAAGAACCGCATTAGGATGAATTTTGTAAATCTTTAAGGTAGTCATGCATCACAGTATAACATAAAACTAAATCAAGTCAATTAATAAAATATATATTATGCAATACGAAAGGCTACTATTCCACTTGCATTTAAAGCCCCGACTTGAGGTTCGTAATATCCAGCATAATCTGATGGAGTAGATGTTGTATTAGTCATTCCTTGCAAATTTATTCTTTTTGATGTAGCATTTGTAATTATAGCTGAACAAGCAATTTGTACTGAATTTCCTGATACTGATGCCAAACCCTGAGCCGCAGAAGCATATGTGGTTGGAGTAGTGTCTACTAATTGAATAGAAAATACTCTTGTACCCGATCCACCACGAATGCAAGTAAGATTACCAGTAACAAACCATGTTCCAACATCTAATGTTAGACCTGTAACATTGTACCATGTTGATGCAGTTGTTAAGTTAACATCTGCTCCTATAAAAGACTGACCTGATGCCAATGTTACACCAATAGTTGGATATCCTGTAGTAGAAGATACAAAAATTCCTGTTCCACCTCTAATACCAGTGACACCTGAATTGGTAATTGTTACAGTACCAGTAGCACCAGATACACTAATACCAGATCCAGCAACAGCAGCAGAAACACCTTGAACAGCACCTGTTTTACCATTAAAAGAAAGAACACCACTATTACTAATAACCCACGAGACATTACCTGATTCATCCATTGTTGCAGGAGATACAGTTATTCCAGAACCATAACCAATAGTAATATTATTTGTGTAAGTATTTAATGAAGAGACACCAGATACTGCACCTGTAAAACCATTGAAACTTCGAACACCAGTATTAGTAATAGT
>Ga0181358_1000648_pt1 | contig 15516 bp, 18 predicted proteins | sample Fa13VDMM110SD_FD_130096 | JGI IMG/M metagenome (GOLD analysis project Ga0181358, IMG submission 130096) | Freshwater viral communities from Lake Michigan, USA - Fa13.VD.MM110.S.D | ecosystem: Environmental > Aquatic > Freshwater > Lake | place: USA: Michigan | collected 2013-09-24 | reverse complement strand
TCGCCCCGAAAATGCTGATGATTTTTTCAAAAAAGTTTGAAAAAATTAGCGGGGCGTGATAAGGAAAGAAAAAAAATCGCCCCAACTTTTTCCCGTTTTTCTTTTATGTATATGTTTTTTTTTCAAAAATTATAAGACTTGCTTAAAAATCTTTTATTTTTTTTTCGTTCTTCTTCATATTTTTTTGTTCGTTCTTCAATAATTTTATGATTTTGATAAGCGGAATAAATACCGAATGTAAATAAGTCAGCGACAAGATTACCGATATTTATCATTGGATTATGTCTATATTTTTTTCTAATTTCAATTTTTCACGAAATGCATTTGCCCGTTTTTCCAATTCGCCTAATTCCTTTTTTATCTTATCCGTTTTTCGTTGAAGTAATCCCATTTTTTTGTTGCCCGTCTTTCCTGCTAAAATACTTTTTATATAGTTTTGTTTTGAGTAATTTCTTGAATATGCCTTTTTTTTCTCACGCTGTTCCTCGTTTTTATGATAATATTCCTTATAGTATTCTCGTCGCTTTTTCTTTATATCATCTTCAATTGGTTTGATAATATCAATTTCATTACGGATTTCTACTCCCATTGATATTATACGATATTTTATTTGTCGCTCTTCTTACAATTACAAGACGCACAAAGGATTTGATACACTGCGATGCTCCTATGATAATCATACCATTTTTTAGCAAAATCTCCATCGGATTGCCTAAATACTGGAATACAAGTCATCGGGTCGCAATCAAAACTATTCGGGACTGAAATGTTTGATGAAACACACAAAAGCAAGAAATCCGTAGAAATCTTCTTAAAACTTACATCACTGTGGTCGGTGTGTAGATTTGAAGTAGAACCGCAAAACTTACACGATGGAATAGCGTCCCTCTTAAACGCCATAGTGTCGGGACTGATTGCGTTTCTCATTGCTGAAATTAGTCGCTCCTTGTTCTGCTCTGGAATGGATTTCACGGTTGGAGTTATACACTTGTTCCACGAAAAAGCATTGTGTTCGCCACTTTCCGCCACAAAACTGGCGTGGATGGTCTTTCGGTTCATCGGGTTCTCTTCTAAAAGAAATCCTCTGATTTGTTTGTATGTCTTGACATAATAATCAAAATGCGGATGGCGTTGAAGTAGTTTGAAAAGAAACTCGTAATGATTTGTTCCCGTTTCGTAATATCCGAAACCAATCACATTATAAAGTTCATTACGAACATACAACTCAAAAGCGGACTTCGTTTTAAAGGTCTTTCCGTCAAACTCAACAAACATCGTATATACTCATATAAGATATTTTTTCTAAATGGTTTTTCGTAGATATATATACTTACGGTTTCTTTCCCATAAACATCGCTCTGATAACTGCGGGAACAAACGGACGATTGATTTTCATCACTGGACGGGGGGAAACGGTTGCATTCTTCACAAGTGCGTCCATTTTAGCGGCGTTCTTCTGCCTCAACTTCTCAATGTTTTTCGCTAAATCTTTTCCGATGGTGATTTTCGTCCCGCCGTATGAATATTCGCCTTTCATTATATACTATGTTGAGATTTTAAAGTCCGCTAAAATTGCCGACCTGATTGCCTCTCATTGCCTCTTGTTTTCTCTTTCTCATTTCGGAGATTACTCTGCTTCCTGCTTGGAAAAGTGTCTGAAACCCCCGCCTAAAAACATTCGGGTTGCTTTCTTTAACTACTGTCAATGTCGGGGTTGTCAATGTCGGGGTTCTTGATGACATCATAGTTCTATACTTTTCAAGAGCAGTATCCTCTAACCTCGTCATATCAGCGTTCGGGTTCATTCCGTCTGGTTTTTTGAGAGCGTCTCGTATAATTTTCCTGCTCCTATTAGTCTTTGCTAATCCCATTGCTGAAACTTGCTCGGTTATATAGTCCTCTATGAGTTTGTTTAAAACCCCCTGATAAACATCATCATTTTTGTATGCGTATCGGACTGAACTCATTGTATACTATAATCAGATAAAAAATCACTTGGTAAAGTTATCTAAACTATGTGCTTCCATCGTTTCTAAAACTCCCATCCCTGCGACTGATGCTATTTTTCCCAAATCTGATTTTTCTAATAACGGTTTCGCTAATTTAAACAATGCTCCGCTAATAGTCGGTTTTTTCTTGCTGTTGTATTTGATAATTCTGCCTATCATTGATTTGCTTACATTTTCAGAAATCAAGTCTCCACGAATAGAGTGATGCGTTGATTTTTTCGCAATGTCTTGGTATGCTTTACCTGACGAAGAAAGTTCTTTGCCTCCTAAAAGCGAACTACCCGAGTTGAATGTGTTTAAGGTTTTTACATTATCACGAACGAACGGTCGGGTCATTGCGTATTGTGCCGAACTACCTCCTAATGAATGCCCCGTTAAAAATATTTCATCATCGGGATTAGTTTGTCGTATTTTCCGAATAATCTCTTCCGTTCGCTTTGCTCGTTGCCTATGTAGTGTATCGCTTTTTTTATCTCCGATTAGTATTTTAAAGTCTGCTTTAAGTTGTTTACCTATGGTTGAACTGCCTATATCTGTTCCACGATGAGCGGTTAAAAAATGATTTAGAGACTTATGTTTGTAGGTCGCAATATCGGGATTTGATAACTCTGCAATTCGGTCATAATCGGGTGTCGGGGTTTTATTAGTTGAATATGATGCTTCGGATGCTCTTGCTAAAACTTGTCTTGTCGGGTCGGGCATTGGTTTAAACTATATACAGAAAATTATTTGCGAATGAGATGCGTCTTGTCAATCTGATATGCTTTTGATGACGGGTCTAATACAGCATACAGTCGGGCGAACGCCCATTGCTCGGGAGACTTTACTTGTGGTCTGACGGATGCGGGATTTGTTTTGTATGCTCCAATACCTTTGTCAAAAATAGTCTGCAATCCTGATAACTTGAACCCTGTGATTTTTGAGATTTCTTTAAGTGAATGAGGTTCGTCTTTATCAAAACCATATTTCTTGTTAAACCTTTGTTTGTATGTGAATACCATTATTATATAATCAGATTATTTTCACGGCGTAATTTCCTCATTTGAAGTATCCGAAAAGTTTTCGCTCGTTGAAATCGTTAATTTACCAATACGAACCGTTAGTTCATCTTGTAGTTTATCATCTATTTTTTTTTTCAAAGTGTATGAGGTTTCTATTAATTTAATATATCTCGTATATGTTTCATTCAGAAATGTTCGTTCGTCTGTTATACGGTTATGTTTATCTAATTCCAAATATTTGTATATATCGCAACTTAAAATGTAAAACTCTTTTTGATTAACCAAAGAACTTTCTAATTCACGGTTTATTTGTAAAAACATCTCTATGCTGCCGATAATACCAACTACTAATGATAAAAACATATTCAACAAACTTATGTAGGTTTGTGCTAAAAAGTCAGTCAAACAAACTGAAAATACTGAATTACACGCACTCAACACGATGATAGGGACACGGTAGTATTTCAACCGTGCTTTTAGCACTAAATAGCGTTTTCTGTGGTAGTTCGCTAAAATAGAACTATTTTGTCGTATCTTCTCCAATACCCCCTCTATATCGTTATATTTTATTTCGCTCATTATTATATACCTACATATAATAATGGACTGCTGTGTATGTTATGAACCGATAAACCATATTGGTTTTTGTTGCTACAAATGCATTGATGGTAAGATTTGCGATGTGTGTTATTTTGGTAAATATCTGTATGGTATTATGCTGATTGAATTGAAAACCGAAATGTTTAAACTTGTCCCCTGTCCTGTATGTCGGCAAATATACAAGGAGGAATATGTGGAAAACTAATCATTTTTCATAAGTAATCGGAAACTTTTTCATAAAAGCATTGTGATTTTTCTCTAAATTAGTAAAGTCGCCCCAGAGTAAATATCGGGATAACGACCCAGCACTATACGGGTCATTCCAATTCTCATTTACCTTATGCCGTTTCAAATAATTTTCTCGTTTCTTTTTATCCTTATGGTCTATGTATGTGCTACCTGTTTTCGCACCAAAATGGACGACTTTACCATTCGCATAAGTCGCCTTAAATCGTTTGCCTTGTCGTTCGCTTTTTTCTATTAGCATTGTTATAATATGAATATATTTTTTTCACATTATATTTGTTTCTTACTGAACTATGGAAACCTGTCCCGTAGCAATATCCGTAGTCAGAATAGCATCGTAAAATACGAAACTGTCAAGAGTGGAAGCGACGGGGATACCAATAGAAGCAGTCGGAGCACCAGCAGACGAAGTAGAACTATCAATCTGTAAGTAAATGTTAGACGAGTTCGTATCAATTCCCGAGATTGTCATCGGGTCAGCATCAGTGTCCCAGTTGTATCCGAACACGAAAGATGCAGTCTCCAACGCACCAACATTATCAAGATACGCCACAGCATCAAAGACAGTGTCCCCATTGTTAGAGTGAAGATTACGCATAGTCTTCAACATCTCCGCCATAACCTCGCCACCTGCGAAAGCAGTTCCAGCAGAATTGGAAACACGGATAGGTATCTGCGGATACTGCTTTCCCGCAATAGTCCAATACAACTGACGAGCATTCGGGGACAGACGACCTCCCGTAGAGTTCCTGTTAGACGCAGTAAGGTTCGCAGAAGGACGCAGACAATTCCAAATATGCTTTACGGCAGACTTACGAGCGGGGATTAGCACCGAGTTGCTTGTAGATTGAGCGGTGAGCGTAGTGTTGAAGTTCGCCACTCCGATACCGTGAGTTTTCAGAACGCCACCACCCTCCTCAACGAGTTGCTGAAAAACAGCGGGTTCAACATCCACATACTCCAATTTCAGAGACACATTTGAAAGAACATACCCGAGAGTTCCACCACCACCAGAGATGAGAGCAGTATCGGGTGCTTCCAGAGTGAAACGCATACGAATACCGTCAGTGGAAACCGCATACTGTCCCTGCGTCAGAACTCCGTAAAAGGCGGAATAAATCGGAACAGCGACACGGGTAAAACCGCTGTCGGCAAACTCACGGGGTTGCTTGGAAGAAGAAGAGGTCTGTAAAGCACCACCCATCAGAATGCTATCAAGATTTCTCGCCTTATCAACAGATTTAAAATCAGAGAAAATCGCACTCAACACATTGTAGCGTTCAATCTGTTCTACCGTTGTCCCACTGACAGTGGTTTCCAGAGACCTCACGACGGAGTTCGCATCTGAATTGGAAAATCCAACGGTTTCCGCAGCACCACAGTCAAAGACAATATCGTAGCAGAAATACGAGTTCATTCCGTTAATCATCGTTGAAGAACCGCCCTGCGGGAGTGAGAAAAAAATATCCTGATTTTGCGTCCCAGACAGAGTGAAAGTCGTTCCACTTTCGGGATTTACCTGAACGGTGCGGGTGCGAACATTTCCGAGTTGTCGCATACTTGTCAAATCCATAGCGGGGTGAAGCACAGTTTCAAAAACAGACATTTTATTATATAATACTAAAAGATTTTATTATTATATTCTTTCTAATAATTCACCTGATTTCACCTAAACCTGTTCTTCACGCTTCTTCTTCCTCAATCAAAAACGACAGAACAAACTGAATATTTGAAACGGCAGATGAATAAGTGTAAGTCGTCATATCAGTGTAGTAAATTGTGAAAGGGGTAGAGGGCATTTCATCTAAATAGTAATAATACGGAGTTCCGATAAGACTATTCGCATATTTCGTTGTGGAAGCAGTTATTACATTTACATCGTATCCGTTTCCCAAAACGCCTAAAATTGTGTCCCCTATAACCTGCCTCGTATTCACATCACCCGCCGATGTGTTGCTAATACTTTTGCTTAATCCCCTCGCCCAAAAAATATGAGGGGTTAGAGTTGTTGAACCAGTGGTAGCGGACTGATATGCGGATAGAGAACTGACTGACAACTTGAAACGATTAGTAGGCATTGCCTTATGCGGTATCGGAGCAAATGTAAAATCCCAAATATCATTTCCAGTTGAAGAAATAAAGTTCTGTTGGTATGTTCTTACGATGCGGGGCATTTATATTATGTAATGATATTATTATTCTAATGATGCCTCAAATTGTCCCGCTAATTCTTGACCTCGTCCAACTTTCCTTACCAATTCCTTACCAGTTGCCTGAACCTGTTTCCCTCTCCTGATAGCACCCCGTAGGTTTCCCTTACCTATATTATCTGCTAAAAGTTCCACCTGTTTAGCACCACGCTTTATATCTCCGATACCACCACCCGCCAATTCCGCCCCCTTTATCGCTAAACTTAACGGAATACCCACTTGCGGGGCAATTGCCGAAATAATCGGAAGAGCAAGTTTAGCACCTTTCAGTGCCGCTTTCCCAACCCGTTCAAGTGTAGGAAGTGCCTGTTTTCGGATGAAACGACCTGCCGTATTGAAATCTCTACGGGCATTCTTTCCAAACCTGTCAAAACCCCGTTTGATGCCCTTGCCGAAGTTCCTAAATGCTTTGCCTATGTCAATCGCCATTTTTTTATACTATTTGTTGAGATTTTAATTTTGATAAATGGTTATAAGTAAAAATATTCCGAATACGATTTCCAATGTCATAACCATTGTATATATTTAGGAAAGAAAATATTTTCCCAAGATTTTTTATCTTTTCCTATATTATACTATGGAGAATTACGAAGAAGAAGAGGACGATTTAGAGGTTGTTGAGGATACGGGAGCAATTGAGAAAGTAAAGAAACCCCACGCAAAAAAGGGACAACCCCCAACGGATTACCAACTCGCAAATCTCGCAAAAGGTAGGGAAATCAGAAAACAGAAGTTTATTGAAAAGGTAGAGGAAAAAGCGAAAGCGGTTATAATGAAGAAACCCGAATTAGTCAGACAAGTAGCACAATCTGCACCACCCGAAACACCGCCACCGAAGAAACCACCCAAGAAGAAGGCAGCGAAGTCAGTCATCGTATTTCAAGATGAGGACAGTGATAGCAGTGAAGACGAACCGCAGCAGATAATCATTAGACGCAAATCAAGTAAGAAAGCGAAAAAACCAACTCAACCGCAAGTAATACAATACGAGAGTGAGAGTGAGAGCGAGAGTGAGGATGATTATACACCGCCACCACCAGCACAACCGCAATCTAAAATAGTGTTTAGACGGTATTGAAACTGTTAATATTATGTAATGTAAAAATATAATCTCATTACATAATAAGTAAAATGAATGAAGCGGGACACTCATCAGCAAGAGTATTCATAAGTAGTAGTATCACAGCGAATTGGAGTTATAGCGACACAAACACGAGTATGAATGTTCCGATAAATCCGTTTATTTTACAAGACGGAGACCCCGCTAATTTTGTTATCGGTTTGGAAAGTGCGAGTATTCCATTGTCTATTTGGACGATAAACGCAAACAATAATATACTTGCTTTGAATGCTAAAACTATAAACATAGATTACGGAAATTATAACATAACGAGTTTGATTGCATATCTAAATGCTTACAATGACGGTATTTTTAACAATACGGGAGTGTTTGTATTTTCCTACGACAGTGTAAATAATCGGATTAGTATAATATCCTACGACCCAGCATTTCCCTCATCTATTACGGTAGGAAGTGCAACAAATTGTCAAAAACTTCTCGGAGTTGTAATAGGAACATATACCACCATTGACCCAATAACAACGAAACCCATATATACAGCAACAAACCAAGTAAATCTAACATTTACAACGGGTATATTAATAGCATTGAATAATATCCAGACACAAAACCGAGACAATCAAGCAATTGGTTCGGGCGGAACTATTCTCAACCGTATACCTATAAATTGCCCGTTATATCGGGTTCTGACATTTTACAATCCGCAACCGTTTTATACAACCATAAATAACAGAGTGATAAGTAATTTAGAGATAAGACTGCTTAATGATGACTACTCTCCGTTAGTTTTACAAGGAAATCCAAACTATAATTTATGTTTTCGGATTGATTATTTAAAGCAGACATCTGTCGCAATTCCGAGAACTATTATACAAGAAGCAAGACAAATACAATCTAAATCATTAAGACCAGTTAGTAATTTTCAAGTTAAGGATTTGACTGCAAGAGCAGAAAAAGCAAATATAAAATCCACCACAGAGGAAAAATAATCTCACGATATAATAAGTTCAATGAAAATAGAAGAGGTTGAAACAAATGATATTAAAATCAAAAAGACAAAACAAACGATTGACGATGTTTTAGATGTTCCACCTCCATTTATGCCGAAATGTTCCGTTATGGTAATTAGTGGTTTTATGGGGTCGGGCAAGTCATCGTTTCTGAATAGTATTATGACGGGAACGGGTAAGGCAAAAGTATATAGAAATGTATTTGATAAAGTCCATTACATAACTCCGAAAGAAGTTATGGAAAGCGAGGAAAATCATCCATTCAAAGACCATCCACCGCAGCGAGTATATCACGATTTAGAACCCGAAACGATGGATAAGATTATCAAAGATGCGATAGATGTAAAAGAAGATGGAGGTAATTCCGCAATAATTATTGACGATATGAGTGAATATTTGAAGGATAAAACCGTAGAACAACGACTAAAAAAACTCATTTACAAACATAGACATTACAAAACTCAAATCATAATAACTATGCTTAATTTGAAATCGCTCCCGAAACAACTGCGAAATCTGATTGACTGCTACATTGTGTTTCGTCCGAAATCAAATATAGAAATCCAATCGCTAAATGACGATGTATTTAATTTAGGCAAAGACGATTTAAAACAGTTATTAGATTATGTATTTGACGAACCGTATAATTTTATGTTTTACAATCAACGCACACATACATTTTATAAAGGAAGTGGAAAGGGCGGAATAACGAAACTGAAATTATCAGATGACGACAATTAAAATCTCATATTATAATAATGGCGAAAAAAATTGATTTGGAACAATTAGCGGAGTTTCTATCCAAGTCTAAAAAAGATAGGAAGAAGAAGCGAAAGCAACGCAAGAAGAAGCGAGTAAAAAAGATTAAAGATGAGAGCGTAATTGTGGATAACACTACTGCACCAACCCGCAAGAGCATAGTTCAGAGGTTAGGTATCACAGAGAATATCGTTCGCCCAGATATAAGATTTGTGGAAGCAAGGGAAGGGGAGCGAATTATGAAGAAAAAATCTGATGAAGGGTTTGACCGATTGAAAAAAAACGCAGAAGGCGGATACGGCACATTAATTTACCAATTACAGCGAGATGTAAGGGATTTGGCGAATAGGATACCTCCTCCCGTTCCTTACGGACAACGAGGAACTGATAAGTTGGATATTCAGAGTGGAATACAGAGACAAGTTGAACCGTTGCGAACGGAAGTGAAAAGTCTAAAAAGCGAACTGAAAAAAGCAAAATTGACTATTGGCGAACCCGTAAAGTTAGATGGTGCAGAACCGCCACCGTTATTTATACCATACAGACCGAGAGGCAACCAACCGCCACGAGACCCGAGTGAAGGTATTTCATTCACACAATATTTCTCACCACCCGCATCACCACCCGCATCACAGCAAAGTGAAGAAATGTTAATTGATTTGACCGATAGACCGCTACGAGAAACGGTAATTCCACCGCAAAGGGGAAGAAAAAAGAAAATTACAATTGTCGGAGACCCGATTACAATATCCGAAGGAAATATTACATTTGCAGAAGGGATGAGAAACCCCGTTGATATTGGAGGAGGCGGTGGAATGCCTACATTGCCGACGATGTTTGAACCTACTCCGTTTTACAGAAGCACAAGCGACCGCATAGAACGCCCGTCATTACGAGAGGTTTTATCAGAAGGTTCGGCGTTTTTTACGCAACCGTATCAAACGGAAGAAGCAACATACGCAGAATTACCACAGGAAGAAGCAACATACGCAGAATTACCACAGGAAGAACCACCGATAGAACCCGAGCAAGTCGCACTATTAGACGAGCAAGTCGCAGTAGCACCCGAACCATCACCGAAGAAAAAGGGTCGTCCGAAAGGTAGTAAGAATAGACCGAAAGGAGAATAATAAAATATCGTTATAATATAATATGGAGTATAACAATATTAACAATTTGAGTATGACGGGAGGAGACGATTTCACTAACATAAATCAGATTTTAGACAGATGTGTATTGTTGGATATAAATCAAACCATTTTGAGTAATAAGATTTTTGACAGTATTACAGATACGAGATTTGACGGCGATTTAGAACTAAACGGAACATCCGAAAATACGGGGACATTAACTAACACGGGAACGCTAACCAACACGGGAACGATTGGTAGCACGGGCACAGTTAATATCGGAGGAACTTTCAACCTTACAACTGATATTGTAGCAGATAAAGCAAGTCTTAATATTACTAATACAGGAGAGCAATTATTTACAGTCGGCATTAATCAAAAATTACAATTACAGGCAACAAATACAAACCTCAATAATACGACTACTGCTATACAATCAGGAGGGACGACGAAAATACAAGTAGGAGCATCAACCACAACACTCAACAATGCTACCACATCAATCCAATCGGGAGGAACTGATAAAATCGTAGTTATTGCGGATAATACAGCAATTTCCAATACCGATATAGCGACCACAGGTATTTTGACACATACGGGTAATTTAACCGCAAAAGGCACAACGATAACACTTCAAGATGCTACGCCGACAACGCATTTTACACAATCATCAACGGCAACCAATATAACAAACTCAACAATTAATTTAGAGAGCGGAGGTTCAACCGCAGATAAGTATAGACAAACGGGAACACTAACCATATTAGATAATGACGAAATTAGAATGAGATATAGAGTATCAAACAGGTTAGTTCAAACCGCAACGGCGACCACACTCACAAATACAACGATTAATTTACAAGACGAAACTCCGACAACGAGGTTCGCACAAACAAACGGAACAACAACAATAACAAATACGAATATCGGAACAAACGGCATTTTAACGCATACGGGAAACGCAACACTCAAAGGAACAACGATTAATTTACAAGACGAAACTCCGACAACGAGGTTCGCACAAACAAACGGAACGACCACTATTACAAACACGAATATTGGAACAAACGGAATATTGACACAGACAGGTTCGGCAACTCTAAAAGGGACAACGATTACATTACAAGATGCTACACCAACAACGAGGTTTATTCAGACCAACGGACAGACGACCATCACAAATACAAATATAGGACTGACAGGAATAACAACTGCGACAGGTGCTTTTATTCACGATGGGTCTTTTACATCAACATTTACAAATGGGACATTCACCGCCAAAGGATTTGAAATACTTCTTCAAGACGCTACACCAACAACAAGATACAGACAAACCAACGGATTGACAACTCTGACTAATACTAATATAAATTGCGTTGGAATAACAACTGCGACAGGTGCTTTTATCCATACAAGCGATTTTACTTCTCAATCCCCATACGGGACATTCACAGCAAAATCGGATAATCTTCGCCTACAAGACACAACGGGCACATCTGCGTCGGAAACGAAATACTACCATACTACAACTACAACAAATATAGCGAACACAACAATCAATTTACGAGACGCTACTCCGACAACCCGCTTCTCGCAGACCAACGGAACGACAACAATCACAAATACCAATACGGGGGTAGTCGGTAATTTTACGGCAAGTAGGATGTTTATCGGAACAATCGCATCTAACACTCCGTTATTGTCGTTCAGTTTAGCAGGGGTAAAAAACGGGACATCAACATCAGGTTCGGTATTGTTTCAACCCGCATTTGATAATGTTGGGGGGCAAGATGTTCTAAACTTTCAAGTCCCTTTTACTATAAGGATTTTAAAATATGTTCTTATGTTTGACTCTGATAGTGGAACAAATACAAACCTCGCATTATCATTTTACTTTAAGCAGGGGGGAAATGCTGGAACAAGGACATTTGATTACACTGAAACTATTACGACGATAGTATCATCCTCACGGTCTAATTCGCAGACGGGGAGTATAAACGGCACTACTGGATTGGATTATACGACTGCTGACATTATCAGTATAGATTACTCCGCAAGTCCCGCAAATGAATGGACGCTAATTTTATACGCACAACAACGATGAAGAATTATTTAGTAAAACCTACTTAAAGAAAAATCTGTTATATGTGTATATACCGATGACGACTATGTTTGAGATGACGAAGGCACACTATAATGCGATGTGGGCGATTTGCGACGGAATTACCGATTTGAAATCGCAGTTTATTTCTGATATGGAGAAACATAATGTAGATGCGGATATGATTAAAAAGGTGATTTTAATGCTAACTCTGACCGAAACCCCGAGCAAAAAGTTTATGACGAAAGATGCAAATATTCTATTTTATGTTATTACTTATTTAATCCACAAGTTAGTAATTAATAAAAATCTGTTTGACAAATGCTTTGATGAATTGGATAAGCGTAGCAAAAAGGACAGCGACATCAACAAGGAAGAGTATTTTAATATGAGACGAATTAATTTTGAAATTAAAACGATGTTGGACTACATTGACCGTAATGACAATTATAGTTTAGCATATGACCCGAATACCGAGATTTTTACTATTTGCAAACCGATAGAAATGATTTAGAGAAAAGTATTTAGAGAAATAATATATACATATATAACAATGGAGGTAGAAAAAAAAACCCTACCGTATTATCGTGAGAGCGTTAAGAGAGCAATTTACCAATGGCGTGAAAATCACTATGAAAAATGGCGAGAATACGCCAACGAGAAAGGTTTAGAAAATTATTATAATAACAAGGAAAAGATTTTAGAGAAAGCAAAAAAGAAATACGCTGATAAAAAATATTACGATTGTAATCGTGAGTTTAAGCGATTTTGTAAAATAGACATTTGATTTTGATAAGAAAAAAAACATATTTAATTTCTTACCAAAACTAACCAAAATCCTAATTTAGGAATATCGTTTTCCGACCCCCTATATACACAAAAGAATGTTTAGGCGGAAAACTACTTAAAGGATTATCTTCTTATGTATATATATAAGATGGCGACGAAAGTGAAAGCAGGTTTAGCGATTTTGACAACGGGGAAAACCAATTTGAAGGTATTGAAGGATTATCACAACGATAAAAATAAAACTCAATTCAAATCTATTACGCAGTTTAGGAAGTTTTATAATCAACCGTCTAACGATGCTGCCGAGCAGTATTTAGCGAATGTTTATAACAACGATTTAGCGAACCGCAAGGCAGAACAGAAACAAATAGATAAGAATACCAAGAACGAACAGATTACCGAGTTGAAGACGAAAGCGAAAGCATCCGAAAAACCTATATATATACAGGAGATTGTAATTGTGTTTTTGAAGCGTGAAAAGGATAGCAAACAACCGTTTGTGAGAGCGTCTCTTGCGTTCAATGTTTTTGCAGACACACAGGCAGGACTAAAACAAAAGGCAGATGGTAATTTACTAATTAAGAAAAATCAGAAGGTTGAGGGTAAGGGAATTGGATATATTCAGCACAAGATTAACAAACTGCTCGGAGACAGTCCGACTGAAATCAAGATTATCGGATGGAATTACGGCAAGATTTACACTAATCAGAACCAAATCGCAATTAATCGCATTCGTATGCGTGAGGAAAATGCGTTTTTATTGGACGATGACGAGCGTCCCGAGTGGGATACGGGAAATGGGAAGTGTGTGTATAATTCTATCATTCACTCGTATGGAAAGAGCAAGGGTTTGATAAAGAAGATGACGGAGGAGTATCTTACGAGTGTGTTTAAGAAATATGATGATGAAAATACCGACCCGATTAACAACGGCGTTAATTTGGAGCAGATTATCGGATTGTGTGAGGAACTAAATGTTTCGTGCTATGCTTTTGACATCAGAGATAATTTGATAACCAAAACTCTTTTTGACAGGAGCAAGGGTTCAAACGACAAGCATAAAGCGTTTGTTTTCCGTATGTATAACAATCACATTTATCCGATTACTGATGACTATAAACGCAAGTCGTTGATTGAGCGACAGAAGGAAGATAATACGCAAGTTAGCAAAATCGTCCAACAACCAAAAACGGAGGAGAAGGAAAAAACAATTTACGAACTGATTAAAAATGAGACTGAAAAGGAGGGGAATGATTACGCCGTTGATGTGATTTTACAGAGTGGGCGTGTTCCGTTCCCTTTCACATCGCAGAAAATCAAGTTTGATAATGGTAATATCAAGTCATTCAAGATTGGTGAGAAACTTTATATGACCGAGAAGACAAATCCCGCTATTGAAGAGTATTTTCGTGAGATTGATAGGGTTTATCAGGGGGAAAATGAGATGTCTCTTTTGTATGAGTTTTTTAATCAAACTTACGGAAATACCGTAGCAAACTGCGATTTGGTTAGCAACTTCGCCCCGTTTGTTTTGGAGGAACTGACAAAGGAGAATGTAAAATATAGGACGCATTTCGGAAACTGCTCGGGTTATGACAGTGAGACGATACAAAATCTTATAAGGGATGGTAATGTCATCGGAGCGGATATTACGAAGTGCTATTCGTCTATTTTGGACGAACCGATGGAGGACTGGATAGTATATGATATTTTGGATACTGTGGAAGTATGGAACGAGACCGAAATCATTGAAGTCCCGCTCGGGTTGTATTTTGTTGAGACGCAAGATTTCACACTCTTTCACGGGACGAATTGGTATAGCAGTGCAATTATCAACTACGCTAACGGGTTCAAAATTGATTTCAGAATAACTCACAAAATCATCCCGAGACATAAGGAACATCTTACGGATAACCGCACATATTTCAAGAAATACATTGATTATGTTATTGGTGAAATCGGATATGATACGAAACCGAAACAGAAAATTGTCAAGAATATTCTCAACTCTTTGACTGGATTACTCGGACGCACTCATTCCACATCTTACGATACGAATATCACAACGGACACAAATGAAGTATGGAACGGAATAGATAAGAAACTCAACCGTATTGACGATTTGTTTATGAAGAACATTGAGACGGATGGTAAAACTTTACATATTTGGGGATACAAAAATAAGAAGCAACTGCTTACGAACTCGCTACCCCTTTACATACAAATATTAGACCAAAGCAATATAAAAATCCATCAACTTGCGTGTGCGATGGGTGGCGAGATTGTATTCAGAAAAACCGATATGATTGTATCCATTGGTGGGGTTGTTCCTACTGCGAAAACATCTCGTTATGACTGGGGTGGATATGTCAAAGAGAGCGATTTGCTAAAATACGACTATTGTTATCGTATGTATGCAGAGCGTGGTGTTGAGCGTCCGCAAGTGCTATTTTTCAGAAATGGAGATTTGACGAGATATGATGATAATGGAAAACTGGAATATTATTCTTATGGCGATACTCTTACCTCTTCCAATCAATACAGGGAGATTTTAGACTATGCGGTTCAGCGTGGTGGTTT
>Ga0181358_1000645_pt1 | contig 15547 bp, 17 predicted proteins | sample Fa13VDMM110SD_FD_130096 | JGI IMG/M metagenome (GOLD analysis project Ga0181358, IMG submission 130096) | Freshwater viral communities from Lake Michigan, USA - Fa13.VD.MM110.S.D | ecosystem: Environmental > Aquatic > Freshwater > Lake | place: USA: Michigan | collected 2013-09-24 | reverse complement strand
TCATCAACAATTCCTACACTTGATAGATAGCTTCCTAAATGTCCTAGCTTATGTGTATAAGCTATTTCGGCTATTCTCTTTTTTAACTTTACCATATAAATTTTTCTTTGTAATATTCTACAATATGTTTTAATTCAGTATCAAAATCCATTTCAGGCTTCCATTCTAATGCTCTTAATTTATCATCATTTAAAGCATATCGAACATCTTGTCCTTGTCTATCATATGAAAAGTCTATAAAATCTTCTAACATATAAACCTTATTATTATTATGTAATGTAAGAACTTTTTTTATGGTTTCCAAATTACTTTGTTCAAATCCACCACAGATATTAAAAATTTCATTTTGTACTCCTGATTCAATTATTGTAATAATGGCATTAGCTGTATCTTGGGCATGAAGCCAAGTCCTGATAGGAGTACCTCCATTATGTAATGGAATTTTTTTATTTAATTTTAGATGTTTACAAGCTTTTGGAATTAATTTTTCAACATATTGCCCCATTCCATAATTGTTAGTTGGACGAACTATAATATAAGGTAAATTATAAGTTCTACCCCAAGCTGTTACTAACATATCTGCAGCTGCTTTTGTAGCTGAGTATGGATTAGAAGGTTTAAGTAAATCTGTTTCTATATGTTCTCCTTCTTCAATGTCTCCATATACTTCATCTGTACTGAAGTGAAGTAATATAGGTTTTGATGAATGTTCTCCTCTGTGATTTTTAATTAATTCTAATAAGTTATGTACACCATTTATATTTGAAGATACAAATTCATCTGAATTAGCTATGGAGTTTCCAACGTGAGTTTCAGCGGCTGTATTAATTATATAATCACAATCATATAAAAAATTTAAATCATTTATATCACAATTAACAAATGAAAAATTTTTATATTTTTTAAATTCAGTTAAAAGTCCTTTATTAGAAGCATAAGTCCCCTTATCAACTCCTTTAACATACCATCCTTTATTTAGGCATGCTCTTGTTACGTAAGATCCTATAAACCCCAAGCAACCTGTTACGTATACTACTTTTGTCATATAAATAAATTATTACAATTATTTGCAAATTTTATAGTTTGTTCAACCATTTTATTTTTTTGGTTTTCTATTTCTTTAAATAATAAAGGTAAAGTTTCTATAGCACGAGATATATCATCTTCACCATAAGCTATTCCGTACTTATGAAGAGGAGATCCCTCTAACCATTCTTCTTTTGTTTTAACCCCATCAGGCACTACTATACTTAAACATCCACACATTGCCGCCTGAGTATGTAAAAATGTATAATTATCATAGCAATAAAATCTTTCAGTTTTATTAAAAAGTTCTGAAAGTGATGTTAAATCACCTGCAGAATTAAATGGAATAAAGATAGAATCATTAGGATGAATTAATTGTTTGGGGTTAGCTTTTCTAATTGAATAACAACTACCATTTCTTTTGTTACCTATATTTTTAAAAATATTATCATGAAATTCTGATATTTGAAGTATATTTTCTTTGTATCCTAAAGATTCAATATAATAATAATCCATATACCAATAAATCAAATCTGATTTTGAGTAAGTTATAGTATCTTCGGTTCTTGGTGGTCCTAATATCCATCTTACTACATTTTTAGCATTTAATGGGTTATATTTAATTCCTTCAGGGTATATTACTATAGCATTATCTAAATCATCTAATATTTCCTGTGTAATTAAAGGAGTATCATAATCATCACATACATAAAAATCTTCTCTAATATGAATAGGCATTAAATAACTTTCATACCCGTTTTTATTAAGTAAATCACATAATTTATGCATTACTTTTATACCTCCTACTCCTGGGGAGTAATCATAAGTGTATATTATAAATGGTTTTTTCATTAAAAGTTACAATTACATTGTTCATTTAAAAATTGTTTAGTTTCATCGTTAAACCAAACTGTTTTCATTTCATATAGAGTTTCATTATATTCTTTCTTAGTTTTTACACCTAAAGCTTCAGCATAATGGAATACTTTAATTTGTTTATTATCAAGTGTAAATAATTTATTATCTTTAACATAATAAGTTGAAGTAGGATAAATATTTCCTATCACACTACTATTAGGATCTTTATAATTTCCATTATATAAATTACCACGATGCATTTGATTACCTCCACAAGCTATCCCTTTAGATCTAACATTGTATAATGAGTTAGCCTTATTATAAGGGAAATCCACAATACTAACTTTAACACCTAATGAATCTTGGTTCTGGTACATGTAATTCATTCCACCTTGTTCTGAATGGTTAGTCCAAAATTCTATTGATTTGTTAATTAACATATCTGCTGCTTCCCAATTATTAAAACAAGCTACATCAGCATTTATAAAATCAACATCACCATCAATAACTTTTGGGGCCCAATAATCAGTTTTTATAAAACTATAAGGTGGACCTGATGAACATATCATATCATCAATATCATTATTTATAAATTCATCAAGATATGAACATGTAAAGGTATCTAAACCTAACATCATAATTTTTTTATATCCTTGAGTTTTTAATAATTCTCTAATAATATAAATTCTAATTAATCCTACAGCATCATAGTATTCAGTTATATTTAATTCTCTTAAATATCCTTTAAAACTATCATTAGTAATATGATGGATGTGAACATCAGGATGCCATTTTTTAAAACTTTCTATAGCATTATGAGCAAAGAATGTATCTTCTTCATAATTAGAACCTTCATGGTTAGTAATATTTAAAAATACACAACCTATTTTGTTATCGCCCCACTCCATTAATTAAAGAATTTATCTACGATTGTTTTAATATAATCAATTTGTTCTAATGTAATTACAGGAGAACATCCTAAGAAAAATGTGTCTGTTGTTACTTTTCTTGATACTGGGTATTTTTCAATTACTTCTTTAGAATCAATTAAGTGAGAGTAACCTGGTTGTAACATAATGTTACCTGCGAAATAAGGTCTTGTTTGAATCTTATTTTTTTCTAAGTACTGACAAAATTCAGCTCTTGTAAAATCCATTCCATCTCTAACTGTTAATGCAACTGCAAACCAATCTGGATCTGATTTGTCTGTTGCTTTAGGTAATATAAATTTATCTTCATATTTTTTAAAGATATCAACAATTGCTGCATGGTTTCTTCTTCTTAATACTCCAATTTCTTCTAATTTAGTTAATTGAACATTACCCATTGCAGCTTGTAATTCAGTTGGTTTTAAATTGTAACCAATTTCTTCATAAGTGTATTTATGATCAAATATTTCATTAGGCAAACTTGGCAACCAATTACTGAATCTTATTCCGCATGAACCACATTCTAAAGCATTTGCTTTACCTTGACAGTAACATCCTCTACCCCAGTCTCTGAAGCTTCTTAAGATTTTTTCTAGTTGAGGATCACTACAAGCTACAAATCCTCCTTCACCCATTGTAATATGATGTGCCGGATAGAATGAACATGAAGCCATTTTACCGAATGATCCTAACATCTTACCATCATAAGTTGTCCCTAATGCATCACAACAATCTTCTAATAGTATTAGATCATATTTGTTTACAATTTCCATTAATCGATCCATGTTAGGTGGGTTACCTAATACGTGAGCGAATGTAATAATTTTAGCATCTGGGTGATCGATACATGCTTGTTCTACTTGGTCTAAATCTAAATTAAGAGATTCTAATTCAATGTCAACAAAAATTGGTGTAAAGCCTACTTGAAGGGCAGGACTAAGTGTTGCAGGAAATCCTGCTATTGGAGTAATAACTTTAGTACCTTTTGATAAATTTAATCCTCTTTTAGATGTTAAAGCTAACATCATTAATAAGTTAGCACTTGAACCACTATTGACAATTACTCCAGTTTTTTGTCCTAGTTTTTTAGGAAAGCGTCTTTCAAACATTGCTCCTTCTTTACCTAGAACTAACCAACCTTCAAGCATAGTTCTAACAACTGCTTGTGCTTCTTGACCATCGAAATATGGCCCAGCATATTGGACTAAATCCTCTCCTGCTACCCATTTCTTCTCACTGTCTTTTTTTGTAATGTACTCTTGTACTAAATTTAAAATACTATCCATGTAACTGTTTTTATTTTGTGTAATATAATAAAAATATCTATGATATCCAAATATTTTATATGCTAATTTGAAATTTCGTAAGAATAAGGTTTTAAATATTCACTTATTATTTTATTTTCTACTTCTTTATCTATCTCCCATTCATTTGAAGTGTAAATTATATCAAGTATTGATTTTAAATAATACTGTATCATTTCTTCTTTATCAATATTAGAATTAATATCTACTGCAGTTATTTTATCTCTCCAGAATAGAGGTAAACTATCTATTTCAAACTTATAATCAGTTCCGGATTTATCATAAGCATAATAATTTTTATTTTTAGGATTTATATTAATCCATCCTTCTTTATAATCATCATACCCATATCTTATTTTAAGATCATTTTTAAAAAATCCAGGAGGAATATCTAAAGCAGGACAATTATAATTTGAAATTTGAGAGTGACCATATCCATCAAAATGTCTAACTAATTCCTTAAGAGGTAAAAATAATCTAATTTGTGGTACTGGGATAATCCATCCTATTGAAATTGTCCAATGTGATTCAGGTCGTGGAAAATAACCCCCTTTAAGATCATGTTTACACCACCATTCAAAATATACTTGTTTAGTTATAATTTGAATGCTGTCATGTACTGTTGAATCTAATGTTACACATCTGTCTTCAATTTTATATGATTTTGGATCTTTAGGAGCTAAATGTAAACCTGATTTAGCCATTCTTATTAGCTCAGGAAAATGAGAAAATTCACAAGTGGTTAAAGGGTAGTTGGAGTCATTTTTAATAGATTTTACTAAATTTTCTAAATATTCAGTATTAGAATCTACAAATATATGATCATGATTACAACAAAACCAAATTAAGTCATTGTCTAATATTTTATAAGTCTCTATCCAATCTTGTTGGTACTCATTTCTTCTCCAATCAAGAATTAAATCAAAGTTTTTAAATTCATTTTTAATATAATCTTCTAATTCTTGTTTTCTTTCTTTATATTTACCTTCTAAAGTTATTTTTAATATAACTTTACTCCAAGAATAAGCTATTGATAAACTTGATAGAGAGTATTTAAAAACATCTATTTGATCATAGTCTTGTAAATTACCTCTATCATATTTGTAATAAACTCTTTGTAAATTAACATTAGGATAAGGTGGGATAGGTGATTCTTCAGTAAAAATAGTATTTAATAGTAGTATCATAATAAAATATTTTATATTTCTCCTTTATCAATTTGTTTTAAAACTTCTATAATTGAATCTATATCAAATAATTCCCATGCTAAATTATTAGGATCAGATTGTCCTTCTTCTAATTGTGCTACACAAACACCACCACCATCTAGACTAATTAAGTTGGTTTTAGATTTATTTGAAAATTGTTGGCATTTATAACCTAACCAACCTTCCATTTTAGGATGAGTAATAATAATATTAGTATTATCTCTTGTTGAAAATAATAAATTTATATTAGAAGCACTACTTTGTTGAATAATATTTTTGTAGGATTTAAATATTTGTATTTTACCTACAATATCATGATCCATTAATTCAATAATATCATAGTCTAGCTCGTTTTTAATTTTATCTATAAGTTCTAATTCATTTATTAAATTTCTTGAATGATACCATCCTCTTTTTATAGTATCCTGTCTTGAAATATAACATCCATTTTTAATAGGAGTTTTTGCAGGGACTTTAGAGACTGTTTCAACTATTCTATCAGTGATTAAATCATCTCCATGAGACATTGGAAAACCATATAATAAATTAGGTAAAATTAAGTTTGATATTTTATATTTAACGTGTTTTTTAAATACTATAATTTCAATATTTTTATCTTGATAATATAAATCTAACCATTGTTTTATAAAACTACTATTACCTTTTTCTTGATAATAGTCTTCAAGTATTCCTAGTTTTAATTTGGGATTTGTTTTTAACAATTCATCAAAGTATAAACATCTCCCAAAAAAATTAAAAAAATGATGAATATAATTTAAACCTGATTCATCATAAAGAAAGAATATTTCATTCTCTATCAATTCATCAAACGATTCATCTACAGCAACAATACTAGTATATAAAGATTGATTATTATTACTAGTATTAATTAAATAACCATCATGAGATATATCAACCCATCCTATACCATTTTTTATATCATTCTCTTTATGTCTTAGGATAGGATTTTTAATTAATGTACAAAAATCATTTTGGGGATTAATAGTTTTTGGTAAATTTATATTAATTCTCTGGAAGTTCATCTAATAAGGTATTTATTATTTTAAAGTATTTTGCGAATTTATCTTGGTCTTCAGTATGTAAAGGCATAAGTGTAAAAAATAAACTTGCTGTTATCATTTTGATTATACGAAGACCTTTTCCCTCAAATAAACCTTCAAACGTATTTCTAAATTCATTTATATAAACATTATCTAATTCAATATCGTTTAAAATAAAATCATATCCTAATATTGATTGATAAACTTTAGCTAAATCATAATAAGCATCCCCTATAATAGTTAACTCATCACCTATTTTACCTTTCATATCAATAAACTTTAATCCTTGTTCAGTTTGTAAAACATTGGTAAATACTGGATCACCATGTATCACTGCAAATATTGCTTTATTATAAGAAAATAATAGACTATCAAGTTTTTTAAATATAGATTCAGCATGTATGTACTTATTGTATAAATCTAGATTATTATTATATCTATCTCTAAGTTTTTGATTATAATCAGCATAAACATTAGGATATGTTTTTACTTTACCGATTGTAATATGAAGTATATTTAATTGCTGTAGTAACTCTTTTAATTGTTCAACTTTTAATAATTTATTAGTATACAAATATGAAAAATTTACACCTTCAATATTTTCCATAGTAATTTGATTATCGATAATATTATATACTTTAGGAAATAAATGTTCACGGTGTTTAGGTATATTTTGGTACCAATAAATTTCACCTGGATTAGAAGTGGTTTTTATAACTTTATCCTGATTATAGTCTACTTTATTAAAGGTTCTAGGTGCAATTTCAATATCATAAACTCCTATAGCTTGATTCATTGATATAGATGGATTAACAGCTAAATCATCTATGTAAAAATTAGCGTAGGGTTTACCGAAATAAATTTCATCATAAGGTATATCAAATTTATCAAGTGTATCAAGAGTTACCCTGGATATATCCGCTATTACGCGCCCAACATTACCACCATGTGTTTTCATTCTACGAGCAGTATGAATTATAATAGTATGACCTAAACTATGAAGTAATTTAAGGAAATTAATATTACGTTGAATTGGTTCTACACTATAGTAATCACCTGGTATGGTTGGATATGAAACTAAAGTATTATCAAAATCAAAACATATTCTTAAGGGTTCTGAATTATGTTTATTTTTATTACAATAGATTTGTAATTGTAAAGGTGTACCAACACAACTAAATTTAGATATTTGTTGCCCTTTAATTACTAAATTATCCTTTAACATTTCATTATACACACATGAGGTATAAAGTTCGGTTGTAGATGAAGGTAATTTTTCAATATATTGTTTTAGAGTACGTCCTGTATGAAAACCATAAGCACCTGTATTAGCCCAATCTGATATTTTTACTTTCTCAGCTATTTCTGTGACCCAATTATTAGAATCTAATTTTATATAAGAGAATATAGGATTATTTTGTTTATCCTCAAAATAAAAAATCATGTTTTTATTATCAGACTTTCTATAATAATCTAAAATATCTTCTTCATAAAAGGTATCACAGTCTAAAACTAAGAATTCTTTTTCTAATTCTTTAACAGGCATTTCATTTAACCCATAAAGTATAGTTTCAGATGCTCCTTTAGTAACATGATCTAAAGATATAAATTTTATGTTCTTTTTAGGGAAATAAAATTTAACTAAATTTTCAAAATTAAATTCTTTTAATTGACTATTATAAACAATATAGATAGTGTCTTCATCATTTAATTTTAGGTTATCTATTACTCTATAGATCATAGTTTTACCTAAAACACTAATAAGTGGTTTAGGCATAAGATACCCTTCATCTTTAAAACGTTGGCCTATACCTCCAATTGGAATTATTATGTTCATAATAGATCGTATAAATTATTTTGTCTTTCTTGTCTTTCGATTTGTTTTGGGTGATATAAGCAATAATCTTCCTCTAATGGTAAAGTAGCCCAAGTGTTATGACCCATTAATACTTCATGCACTTTATTACCCCAATTAATTTTAGGTGAGTTTTGAAGTATGCGAGGTTGTAAATCAGGAAAGTTAACCCATCCTTTTTCGTTCACGTTCCATTTCCATTTATTAATATGTTCTTGAGTTAATCCTTCTACAGTATTAATTCTAGGGAGTAAAAATACATCAATAGTTGGATTGTCTTGTAGAATTACGTGAAGATTTTGTAAAAACTCAATAGTTACATACTCATCAGCATCAATTTGGAAAATCCACTCTCCAGTACAATATTTTTTTAGATTATTTTTAAAAGCTGAAAAGTTACCTTTTAGAGGAAATTCTATAACATTTATTCTACCATAAAATTGGTCTAATACTTTATATACTTCAGGTGTAGTATTACCTTGATCACATTGAATTACTATTTCATCCTCGTCTCTCTTGTTAATGACGAGGATGTTTAGTAATCTCATTAATTCTTCATGTTCATTACAAACAGGAATTGCATAACTTATTTTCATATTTTTTAGTTGTAAAAACCTATATAATCCAAAGCTTCAATAAAATCATCTTGTGAATGGTTTTTTAAAGATTTAATATCAGTTTTATGTGTATAATAATCTTCAGTACCTGGGATTTTGAATTTACCTTTTTCTTCTTCGCTTACTTCAATTGATTTTATACCTGCCCATTGCCAATCATATTTACTCTTACCATTAGCAAATACCGTTCCTTTATCCTGAATATTAATGGTAATTGGGTACCATACTCGTTTTTCTGAATCAGTATTTTTTAGATCTTTGTAAAGTTCAGGTAATGTTTCTTCATAAGTTTCAAAGTCAAATTCACCTTCTTTCATTAGATCATTTGTTTGAAAACCACATCCAAAACAGAAATAATTGTTTTTTACTTCATTTACAGAAGTGACATAACAAGCATCACTCCCGCAACGTGGGCATATAGATAATTTATCTTTCATTTTATTCTACTTTTTTTAATTTAGGTAACTCAATTTTTTTTAATTGAGGTAATTTTAATTGTACTTGTTTTGGGAACTCAGGTACATTAGCAGTTAGTATTGTATTTAGTTTTTCTTGCATTTTTTCAAATGAAAAATTTGTTTTACAATAATGAGCTAAACGTTTACCGTTATCTTGATATTTTTTATAATTTTCAAAATAATCTTTTAATATACCACCTGCAAACCCATAATCAACTGTAAACCATTGAGATCCTTCAATTAACATATCAGGTACTTGTGCTGATGGGTGGATATTAGTCAAAGTTCCTGGAATTAATGAAGCAAATTCAGGGTTTAAGAAATCAGTTTGTCCACTCCAATTAGGAGCTATTACTGGTTTTTTAGTTTGAGTAAATTCAAGTAATGGTCTACCAAATCCTTCACCTTTAGTAAAACTAACCATTGCTTTAATTTTTGAATGGTTATATAATTGATTCATTTCATCATCTGATACTTCACCATGAAATAAGTAAATATTAGGTAAGTTTTTAGAATTTACTGATTTTCGAAGAGCATCTAATTTTTTTAAGATATTATCTCTATCTACAATACTAGTTGGACCCGACATTGTTTTTAAAATAAGTGCTGGTTTTTTAGATTTGTTTTTAAATGATTCTAAAAAGATTTTAACTAAGCCACCTACATCTTTTCGATCTTGAAAAATGTCCCCTTGAAGCCAATGACCTGTAAACAAAAAAGCGAAATCTTCTTTTACTTCATTTAAGGCTTGACCTATTTCAGATACTGGGGTTAGGGGTGAAGCAAAGTATTTAGTTATATCTACTCCTTCAAATAATACTTCAATTGGGGCAGTTAGTTCTACGTTACCAATTACTTGTTTAGTTTTTTCATCTTGTTTTTGAAATTTACTTTCTTGAAATACCTTTTTGGCATGTTCAGAAGAAACTAAATTTAAGTTCATTCTATTCATACCTTCAAGCCATTGTGGAGCACAAATTGTAGTTTCAATACCGGCTGTTATTCCAATATTATATTTTCCAATTGGTTGGAATTCATTTGGTACTGTAATTTGAGCCCAAACATCAGGCTGTTCAGTTAAATTTTCTGTTAAAATGTGTGGTTGTAAAAATCCCCATTCATCTTGATGATCTTCAATAAATCCCCAAGGTGTATTTCCCCAACGTTGAGGCATTACTTTAACATCGTATTTATCTAAATTAATTAACGCTTTAACTAAATCACGTGAGCGTGAACCGTAACCTGAGTATGTGTCTATAGGACAACTTATTACAAATTTATTTTTCATTATAATTTTATTAATACGTTAATTTATGAACTAATTCTAGGGGCTCCAAATCTTCTACCTTAAAAAAATCAAATGATTTTTTAGGTGTAAATTTTTCTAGTGTTAAATCAATGTCTTTGATTACATTATTACACATCATGCGAGCAGACATTCCTGATTCATCTGAAGTTACCCATTCTCTAGCTGCTTTACCATTTTCAATTCTTTCTTCAGGAGTTAATTCATAAACTTGTTGGATAGCAGTTGCTAATTCTCTAAAATCTAATCTATCATCCCAAATATAAGGAGTTGTTGGTGAACCTACTAATGACATATTATTAGGAAATACTGGTACAGCCCATTTACCATGTTTTTTATAAGTACCAAAATGGTTGGATGGAAAATCTTGTGTAAATTCTAACCATTTACCATTTTCATCTTCAAAACGCATTTGATCTTGCATACCACCTGTTACATTTGCAATAATCATTTTACCTGCCATCATAGCCTCGGTTAATGCTAATCCCCATCCTTCATTTGAAGAAGGTAATACAGTTACATCTGCAACGTTATATAGGTTATTTAACTCAGCTGTATCAATTCTTTGGTCTGAAAAAAATATATTTGAGTTAGGGCCAAATAGTAGAGTTTTAACTGCATCTAAATCAGTACCATTTCCATCTATAATTTGTGTATGTAGTACTAAAGCTACTTTATCTGCTTTTTCTTTAGGTAAGGAATCTAAGAACATTTTATGGGCAGCCATTAAATCACTAACACATTTTCTTCTAATGTTTCTTGAATTAAAGAATACTACAAAATCAAATTCTTTATCACCAAACAATTTTTGTTTTGTAGGAATTAATTTTGATTTGTCTTCTACAGAAAAAAACATTTTTTCATTAATTCCATGAGGTACATAAGAAATAAGTTTACCATCTGCTTTTTTACCTAAAACCATTTCATTAATGTTTTTGGTTTGTTTTGAGATAGCTAATAAAGTATCACATGATTCATAAAATGCTCTATTATAAAGAGGGGCAGGTAGATCATCCCAAATATTAAGATAAATCATTGGGATTTGTTTTCTTACCTCATTTTCAATAGCAAATAACCAATCATAATATCTTGGATCTGTAAAAAACATTAACCCATCAGGTTTTTCATTTTTTAACATATATCTGATTAAATCAGAGTTACCATATCCATTATTTGGGTAGATAATTACATCAGTATCGGTAAGTTGTGTTTCAGCATTGGTAGCTTGAGATAAGTCTAATCTTTGACCGTGTTCAGGGTGATTAATAGCAGCTCCAATTATTACCCAGTTATAATGATGGGCAGTTCCTAAAATTATTTCTCGAGCCATTGTAGCAATACCCGAATGCATTCTAATGTCGTCGCAAATAAATAATATTTTTTTCCTTTGCTCTTTAGGTAGATAACCTTCTTTCATAAACTAATTTGTTATTTTTCTAATTCTAAATTCATATGATTATGAACTAATTTTTGGAACTCAGGGTCCGTTAAATACAGATGCATACACCTGTCTGCTAATTTTTGTAGAGAAAACTTGGTTTTGATTGTCTCTATCTTAAAGGCTTCAAAGATATCTTTATCTACCTTTACACTTGTTAATTGTTGATTTTGTGACATAATTTATATTTTTATTGTTATTATATATAAATATATGCGATATTAGTAAAATGTAAATGATTTTTTAACTTCTTCATTCTTATTACACAAATCTGGGTTGTTTGAGTAAGGACAAAAGTGACAGTTATTTTTACTTGGATTTTTTTCTAAGACAACTGGGTTGTAAATACCTTCATCTGTGAACACTTGGGTTAAAAAACTCTCTAATAATTGTGTTGACTTATTTAATTTTACTTTACCAGCTGCTGGTTGGAATTCTTGGATGCGTTTTTGTGGGAAATCTCCCCCTTCATATACTTTTCTTCTAGTAATAAAATATTCTACTTGAATATTGTCAATTGGAAAATTATATTGCTCAGCAAAGAATTTTTTATAAAGGATTAATTGAGACATTTTGATATCATCTTTTTTGTCTTTATCACCCCAACCTCGAGTTGAAGTTTTAATATCAAGAATCTTTATAGTATTAGTTGGTTCATGGTAAAACACTACATCTATAAACCCATTAAATAAAACATTATTTAGTTTTTTAATTGGATTTAAAACAATAGGTACTTCGCATCCCATTAAATACCATCCTCGTTTTGAAAAATAAGTTCCCTTTTTCTTTTTAATATAATCTAAAATTTGAAGACCATCATCACAAAACTCAGCTAATTCTGCAGGGTTTGAAAAATGAATATTTTTATTTTTAATATAAAAATTCTTATACTCTTCTCTCAATGCAGTTTTAAATTCAGTTCCAATATCTAATCTATCAGCAGCTGCTCCACTTTCCTCATAAAATACTGTTAGATATTGTTGAAGAGCGCGATGTAAAGCCGTACCAAATACCGCATGTATACTAGGTTCAAAAACTTTGAATCCATCTCTATACTTCAAACCCCAATGATGGGGACATTTTGAAAATATACTTAATTGAGAATAAGATACGGATTTATGATAAGCATAGTTTATCTCGGGTACAGTTACCTTTTGTAAGTCTTTTAATATTTTAGGGAGTTTTTTAGCCAAGTTTTTTTCTGTTTTGGATTTCTCTATCTAAATAAAATAGAGCTTTTTCTAAATCCTGGATAGTATTGTCTTTTTTACCTGCTCGAGAAATGTATTTGAGTGTATTACCTAAATTAAATCCAACTTCCCAAGCTTCTATAACTTTTATAGCCTCATAAGGATTGTTCTTACCTCCATAATGTTTTGGATGAATTACTGAAGACTTTACATCTTCATCAATTGTAAATTTTACTTCTCTATCATTCATTTCTTCCCATTTTGTTATTGAGTCACTCATTTTAATAATTTTTTAATTTCTTTTTCTTCTTTACCTAACTGTTGTAAAATTATAGTTACATCTTGTTGGGTCATTATATTACAATAATCTAAAACCTCTCTAGTGCTTATTTGGAAGTATTCAGATAATAAACTTAATACTTCTTTTACGTACTGTTGTTTTGTTGGTTTTACATACTTGTTAAAGAATTTTTGTTTGGGTAAAGTTTTACAATAAAATTCATATAACCTTTGTTTTGGTAATTGATGTTCTTGTATCTCAGCTACTAATTCGATATAATTAGGATTCATTGAGATAATTTTATTAATCATAAAATTGTTAAAGATCTCATGCTCCTCATTCGAAAATGAGGACCATGATTCTTTGTCATAGGACATTTGCTTTACCCAATCAAAAATAGTTTTAATTTTGGTCATCTTCTAAAATGAATTTGAATTCATCAGGTAAACCATCTTTCAAAACTTCACCAGTTTCTGGGTCATAAAATACTTGAATTGGTAGTACATTATCTTCATTAGTACCAGTAATGAATTTAGATACTTTTCTTAATAAGTATCCTTGGTGCCAAATTTTACCACCAGCAGCAGTTAAAATAGGAGTTGTTTTGCTTAAATCTAAGCTCATTTGTGGTTGTTGATCTTCCATCTTTATTTATTTGGTTGTTAATAATTTTGATATACAGGCACAAAATGTAATTTCTTTATCAGGTGCCATAATTGATTTGTATTGATAATCTGCTATTATAAGAGTAGCAATTGCTGAATCTGTAAATTCATCTGCTCGTTCAAATAATACTCTATATAACTCATTGTAATCTCTAATATTAGAATTCATTACTAATTGTCTTATAGTAGTAAAGTTCTTAATATTTTTAGTTTTAAGTAATTCTATTACTTGGTCAGATGTTTGTTTAAAATTAGTAATGGTTCTACTTTCTATTAATTCTCCATTTTTAATAGAGGATTGTAGCAAGTTCAAAGTTTTTCTAATATCAGGATAGGTTTGTTTTACAATTCTTACTATATCAGCTCTAGTATAATTAATTTCTTCTAAATCTAGAATTTCAACACATTTGAAGGCTACATCCTGCATTGATGGAGGAGTTAATTCAAACATAACAGTTCTAGATTGAATAGGATCAATTATACGTTCAATGTAATTACAAGTAAAAACAAAACGAGTATTTAAACTGTATGTTTCAATTATATTACGAAGTGCTGCTTGAGCATTTATTGTTAAAAAATCAGCTTCATCCATAATAACCACTTTTTGTGGTTTAAAACTAGCTGCTGAAGCAAATGATTTTACCTTATCTCTAATAGTATCAATACCATTTTCATCAGAACAATTAATGTATAATGAGTCGCAATTAATATTATTAATAATTAATTTGGCTGCAGTAGTTTTACCAGTTCCAGCTCCTCCTGTTAGTAATAAGTGAGGAATATCATTAGAATCAATCCATTGTTGTAAAGATGATTTAAAATCATCATTACCAATGTATCCTTCTAAGGTATCAGGTCTATACTTTTCGGTAAATAAGGTGTGTTTTTTATTGAACATAACTTTTATAATATATGGAGAGGCTTTCACCTCTCCAAATTTATTACATCATTCCTTGCATAGGATTGATTTCTTCTTTTTTGTCTTCTTTTTTCTCGTAAATTACAGATTCGGTTGTTAGGATTGTACCTGCAACTGATGCTGCATTTTCTAAAGCAATACGAGTTACTTTTTTAGGATCAATAATACCTGCAGATTTAAAATCCATTGTTGATAAGTCTTTATAGTTAAGACCATTCCAATTACTTCCTTCTTCTGAGTCAGTTAATTTAGAGCCTAGATATTGAACCTCAGTTAAATCATGTCCGGCATTGGTTAAGATTCTTTGGAATGGAGCAGCTGCTGCTCTGTAAACGATTTTCTTACCATTTACAAAATCATTTGAACCTTCAAAAGTAATACCTTTACGAGCATATAATAAAGCAGTTCCACCACCAATTACAATACCTTCTTC
>Ga0181358_1000642_pt1 | contig 15569 bp, 28 predicted proteins | sample Fa13VDMM110SD_FD_130096 | JGI IMG/M metagenome (GOLD analysis project Ga0181358, IMG submission 130096) | Freshwater viral communities from Lake Michigan, USA - Fa13.VD.MM110.S.D | ecosystem: Environmental > Aquatic > Freshwater > Lake | place: USA: Michigan | collected 2013-09-24 | reverse complement strand
TTCACCTTTTGCTGCAAACATTATGCAAACGCCTGTGCTATTGTGCCATACCAATTCGTGCCATCAGAAACAAACGTAAGAATATCACGCCCCGTTGTAGCTGTTGTGGTCAATGTTGGTGCTACTCCACTGGGGAATTTTACCGATGTGAATGTTGCAGTACGTGAGCCAGTGCCATCTTGCGTTGCTATCAAAATGAAAGACTTACCCGCCGTTGCTGTTGGCATGGTAAAGGTGCAGTTGCCCGTCATAGTTACTGTCTGAACAGTTCCAGCCGCCAAAGATAAGGTCTGTGTTGTTCCTGAATTACCAATAGCTGTAACGCCTTCAGTGTAGTCATTGATGCTCGGGTTAGTCAGTGTTTTACTTGTAAGCGTTTGCGTATCAGTTGTTCCAACAATCGTGCCAGATGGTTGTGTGCCGGATATGAGAGTACCGGTCACAGCAGGTAACGTGAGTGTGGTGGTCCCGGCTACAGCAGGGGCGGTTATTAGCACCGACCCAGATGTTGCTCCGTTGAGTGATATAGGCATCAGACAATACTCCATGTGCTACCGGAAGGAACTGTGACCGTGGCGCTGCTGCTAATGGTAATCGGGCCAAAAGTTCCTGCATTTTTGTTGTTGCTGATCGCGTAGCTCGTTGTCACCGTCTGATCATTCTCATAAAAAATTTCATCTGTACCCCCGCCTTCAGCGCCGCCGCCGCCAGATTGTACCACCCACGAAGTATTCCCACTGCCGTCAGTAGACAGAACATAATTAACTGTACCAGCAGAAGATGGCAAAGTAAGCGTCCAGCCCCCGGCAGTTGCATTCGCCTTTACGACAGTTGTACCGGAAGTAGAACCATTTAGAGTAAAACCAGCAGACCCAATGATTGGAGTTATGAGAGATGGAGTTGTAAACGTATTGAGCCCGGAGAAAGTTTGATTGTTGGTGAGTGAGGCTTTATCGTCAAATACTACTTTTATGACCCTAAGTTCTACCTTATCACCAATCGCAAAGGGTAGCGCAGAAGTGCCATCTTGTGCGCGGACAATCGTAAAAGTGTCAGTAGCCTTGGCTGTTACACTCACAATCTCGTTCTGGTTCGAGGCATTTGTCAACGTCACATAGAATACGTCACCGCCGGACAGAGTTGGAAATATTGTACCCGTCCCACTCGATACGGTGAGACTAGTGGCTACTGCTGTAAGAGTGCCAGCTAGATAACTAGTTGCGTTATTTGCGACTAAAATAGCCATGTTAACTCACTGCTATGGTCCACGTTATAGTCAAGGTATCGGCTGCGCCTTTGTTGATGACAGAGAACACAGTCCGACATAACATAGTACCGGCTGAAGAAGCATCGAAGATACCGGCTTCTGTAAGAGCACCTGTACCGACACCTGCTCCGAATGTGCAGGCATAGGCAACGGAAGTAGTTGTTACAGTAGTACTTGTAAGAATCGTTCTACTGGATGCTACGGCGGCAACTAAGGCAGTTTGAGCAAGAATCGCGGGAGTGGATGACGTGCCAACTTCTATATGCGTCATTACTGTCGCAGTGGCGTCCTTCATACGGGAAGCAATATAGTTCAACCCGGTTTGGACAACGAGGTTTTTTACTTCTTGTGTTTCTTTCACTGCCCCATCTGGGCCAGTCAGCACAAGAGTAACTTTGCCTTCAGCTTTTACAAAATCTTTAGCCATAACAAACCTCTTAGTTCAAACTTGCGCTATTAAAGCTATACCCATTAAACGCGTAGGAGTCCAGAGCGTTTAGTATAGGGACAAACACCTCTGAAGTTGTCACTGGTTCGGAATCAACCTGTGCTGTGGCTGTGTCAAAGTCTACATTCTTAACCAGTGTTGAGGCAAATAGGTCAGCCGCTACAACAGAATCAGAAACATCCGGCGTTATAATAGATTTAACAAATATCTCGGATGTTACCGTTGAATCAGAGTATACCGGTTTAGGATGTCGCAGAACAACTTCCGATGTACTAGCAGTATCAGACAGGATAAACGGATTGAATACATCAGCTTTTATAAGAGCGTAAGAAAGAGACGCTATCGTTGGTTCATAGGTAGCAGCAACAGTAAAATTATTACCAGAAGCTATACTTACTTCTGCCAGAATGCCGGAAGAATTAACTACGCTGACTGCTACCTTTATACTGCTCATGCAAACTGCTCACGCACCCTAAAGCGAAGAAGATCGTACACAGTTTGAACATCACTACCAGTAGTAATGGCTATCTCCCCCTCGTACATACCGGGGTCAACAGTAGCTAGTTCACCGTTGCCGAAGTCAAACGCTACAATCCCGTTAACGGCATCAGTCTTTGTGCATGGTATTGTAGACAATGTAGTCGTAGCGCCAGCCAGTCTAAATTTAACTGCTATCGATATGGTTCCACTGGATACATTGATAGCAGCACCCGTTGTCTCATTCGTCAGAGTGAGAAAAATCTCTGGAAGCGTATCGCCTTGGACTAATTTAATAACATCTGACATGCTAACACCTATGCAAACGGACGCATTTGTACGGTAAGTGATGCTCTAGCAACACCTAAACTAGCCTTTGCCCTACGACTAGCAGTTTTGTAGGAGTACTGCTTGGCATGATAAGTAGCAAGGTCTCTATCTGTCCATGACTTATTAGGCAGCACCAGCAAATGTTGTAACGCGCCGTGCATGATAAGCTGCTCGCACTCATCGAATGCTGTCTTGTCCATGCCTGTTGAGTCTGGCGTTGGCCTCAAAGCCAGAAACATCTTAATGTCGTAGGCAACGGATGAGTCCGGTACAGGCACAATAATAAAATGATCTGGGTCGAACTGCGAAATGAATCGTGGGGTAGATCGAACCGTAGTGTCAGCAGAAGGCCAGTCTGGGTACACCCTGTGTATCTCATCCTGAGACTTCGCTGATATTTTAGAACCGTTCACTGCGGCATGAATAACAGCCACAACCTCAGAATCAGTTGGAGTCTCGTACTCATACTCGTACACGCCGGGAGTAAGCCGAACAAGAGGCTGTTCGTAACGCCATACGAGTGTTCTCTCACAGACCTCTATCGCCGCATCTCTGACGTACTGTTGGATAGTAGGTCTAGGACACCCCGGAACACTAGGTGACAATTTGTTTTCAAGAGAGATAAAGGTCCGTGTAGCCATTACACAACTTCCTTCTTAGTTAGTCCAGCTTCTTCTGTATCTGTAACTGATCTGGCTTGGAAGGAAGTAGTCAGAGTTTGTATGAAAGACTGCTGGAAAAGTTGAGCACGGTTAGAATTGACATGTTCATTATCAATAGACTCTGCAAGGAATATAGTACCGTCAACCACAACGGGGAAGTACCCATCGGGGAGAAGAGCTACAGTCGTCGCTGATGCATAATTTGGCGGCGTCTGGCAGTACTCACCGATGAGAATCTGCCCACTAGTGGACTGTGGGTAGATAAAGAATCGATTGGGGTTACGAACATGGCGCATCCAGCTAATACAAGCACCGGCTGCTTCTGTAACCCATTCAGGGTATGTCTGATCCAGAATCTCCCTATTGGTCTCGCGTATACCGGGACCGTCTTTGATCCTGAAGATTTCCATAATCCTGATGGAATCGGACGGTGCTGACTGCAGCGTCGCATTGGTTGTGCAAGGAATCTCTCCGATAAGTGCAAACAAATCTGGGCGCAGAAGGGCTATACGCTTCAGAGTCTGATTGGCAAACCCTAGAAGTGTTGCATCCGAATACCGTTGAAGAGCCGCGTCAGTACTCGTATCCTGCAGCATCTTCCTAACTTCGGTGATCACATCTGCGAGTATCATGTTTACAGTCCTCGACTAGCTTCGATGCCTAATTCTGTATTCTCAACTGCAGGCTCTTCAGGAATATCCTCGGTCGATAGATCGATCTTAGACTTGCGACCTTTCTGGGCCTTAGGGATGAAGTTTTCTGGGAAAGCCTCTTCCTCAGTTACTTCCTCACAGATTGCGTTCTCTGCAAGAATTGGGTTCCAGTCGTAGATAAAGCCGTCGCGTTTATTACGTAGAAATCTAGGCATCTGTTAATCCCTTTCACTTCACCTGTAGCCGGATGTCTTAGCAGCAATACTCTTGGGTTGTTTTACAAACTGCTTGCCTTCTTTTGTACCTTTACGTTTCGCTGCAGTTGTAGCTGCATACTCCGCAGGAGACAACGCCTTAATTGCAGCTTCTGGTAGATACCGCTCTCCTGTCTTAGAAGACGGCTTTCCAGACTTGGTACGCCATTTCTGATCTCCCCAGTCTTTTAAGGATTTTTGAGGGGCTTTCATTTCTTTTTCTTCATAGGTGTGTGGCTCAATGGTTTGCTTGCCGCTGAGTGCTTTGCGCCGCTCATCAGTTTTCCGTTAGTCTTGTGCATTGCACCTTTATAGACTTTCCCGTCAGGTAGATAATGAGTTGCACTCTTGCTCATGATTTGTACCCTCCTCCAGCGTCTTTATACCGCTTCGCAAGAAGCTGTGCCTTACGAGCCGACCATTCGCCTGCACCGGTACCTTGTACCGCAGCAGCTTTAATCTCATTAAATATGCGCTTACGCATCGTTGGTTTAGTGTAGTTACCTGCTGCGTTAACTTTAGATTTTGGCATCTTAGCAGTTCCATGCTCTGAGAGACTTATTGATACGAGAGTTAGGATCGTTTGCCGTCTTAGCAGAAGTTAACTTTCTCTTCATGCCAGTCATCCTAGCACAGAAAGAATCTTTACGCGAGCCGCCCTCGGGCTGTGGTGGTTTTAACCCCGGCTTACCGGGATTAGCCGCATTATAGGAGGCTCTACCCTTGGCATTAAGACCGCCACTAGGGTTCTTACCTTCTTTGCGCTGCCATGCGGGTGTCTTAGCCATTACACAGACTCAACAAATACAGTGGTTTTTGCCGTAGCTGGTAGCGTTACATGTATATCGGTGGCAAATAAGATACCGTCAGCAGGGATTGGCATCACAATAGGCTGCGTACCAGTGCCGATATTGAACTGCAATTTGATAGTGCCGCCTGAACCGCCATCGCGGAAGATAACATCACCGGCAGTACCGCCGCTTATTGTGTGATAGCCGCGTAAATTGTAGCGCCCAGTAAGCATAGTACCGGTTGCATCAACGTGCTTTGCTGTTACGTTTGACATATTATTCTCCTATGCAAGAAGGGGGGCTTATGCCCCCCTATCTGTATTAGTTGAGATCGATGAGTACTGCAAACACGCGGACAACAGCGGCTGCAGGAACCGCAGTGCCGAGGGTCACGTCAATCGTATCAGCAGCCGCGTAAGCCTTACCGCCCGAGAGCGTTGGGGCGAATGCGCCAGACGCGAGGACAGGAACGCCACCCGAAGTACCGGTAGCATTGACCGACGTAGCAGCAAGATAACCAGCGGCGGCAGAGCCGTCACCAATCGACAACGTGCTGGTAAGACCCGCAGCGGTGGTCACAACCATGCCTACGTTAGACACAATCGAACCTGCTGGGACTGGAAGAATTTCCAAGACGTCAGAGGCAGCGAGTGCTGTGAGACCGGCTGCTGCGCGAGCAGCAATGATCTTCGGAAAGTCGAGAAGAATCTCAACCCGGTGGACTTTATTAAGCGAATCCGCTGGAAGAGCGGCTGAACCGGCGTTGAAGCCGATTGCGGTGGTATAAGTAGCCATGATAATTACTCCGTGAAAGATGACAAGGGGAAAAAAGGGGGTGTTACCCCCCTTCTAATTAGGCAAGCGTGACAACGCCCTGAACCAAAGCCTCAGGCTTGACAACCTTGTAGCCATAGACCTGAAGACCACGGACAATATTGCCGAAGGTTGATTCAGAGCGAATGGTTTCCATGTTTGTCATCTGCGAAGCAAATGTGAAGCCCATCTTGTGACCAGCGATGAGGCTGAACTTACCGGATGAGACAGCCAAGTTATGGCTTGTGTAGAGCATAAAGCGGTCGATCATGCCGATACGACCATTACGCAATACCGACGAACTGTCGCCAGTGATCGAAGCATCCTTGAGGTCAGACTTCTTAATAAAACCAGCCATCTTGGCAGGGATAATAAGGAAGCGATCCGACTCAGGAGCATTGGCTTCGTCAAGAACAACGCCCATGTCAACGATGTAGTCCAGAACATTAGCCTTCGTAAGCGCAAATGCAGTACCAGTCGAACCAAGATCGATGTTACCAGTGATACGACCGGCGGTGTTGCCTTTGTTAGCCGCAGCAATATCTGGGAGCAGGTCAGTGAGAACGCGGGTATCGATCTTGATCTTCATACGCTCGGAGGCGTCCTTCGACCAAGTATCCATCATCGCGATGTCAGCCTGAACTTTATCAACATCGTCTTCGATGCAGGCAAAGTACTCGCCTTTGTCGATCATAAGCTGCAACTTGGCCTTCTCTGGACTCTGAACTGCAAGAGTCTGACCCTTTACGTATGTCGAGATGGTGATCTCAGGGGTAGTACGGATGTTGACCGTATCACCGTACTGACGAATCTCACCCTCGTAATCCGTATTGGAGACGGCTGAGAGGACCGTTGCATCGTAGAAGTTCTGGATAAGTTTGCCCGACCAGATTTCGGGAATGAAGTTGCCCGAATACTGCGGGCGACCTGCTGCGACTGAAAAAGCCATGAGCTTAACTCCTAGTTAACCGTTTACGACAATGCGTCCATCCCGCTGTGCAGCGAAGATGTCGCGTTCAATACGGTCGCGTTCGTCCTCTTTACCACGATACACACCTTGACGGACTTTATTGAAAAAGTCGGTTATGTCAGCGGCGGTGTATGTCTTGGCATTCTGAGTTGCAGGAGGTGAACCGCCTTTAGAGCGACCCGGATTAACCTGCTTCTCAAGTTGAGAGGATACTGCAGACCGATTAGGTTGAGCATTAGCGTCGGCAAGAAACTTACCGGACGATTCAGAGTACGATTGGAAGAACGCTGCCACACGGTTAACATCCAAGGAGTTCTGCGCTTGCTCCAAGTATGTCTGACGTGAAATTCCAGTCAAAGGATCAATAGACAATAACCAACCCTGAAAGCCAGAATCGTTATTGATCTGTTGCCAATTCGGTACGGAGTTAGACAAAGCCGTCCAGAACCTCTCTTCAGAACTCATGGCCTGCTGGTGGGCAACCCGTTGAACCTGAGGAAGTACTGAAGTATTCAAGCTAGCTGCAAGCTGGTTGATGGTTGCTTCGATAGAAGCAATCTTAGCAGCCACAGGGTAAAGCTCTTCACGAGAAACCTTACGCATCACATCAATGGACTCACCGTAATCATTACGATCTGACTCAGAGACAAGATTCTGATTAGCCATAATCGGAGCGGTATTGGATGGGACTGTTGATAACGAAGCGAGAAGCTGCTCCATCTGAGCAATTCTAGATTGATACTCTTTATTAGTCTCCGTAACAGACTGTAGGCGGTTGTTCGTAGCGTTATACATACCTTGCAGGGAACGCCACTGTTGCTCGTAACTTTCTGAACTCGGGCCATCTACGGTGCTACGCTCGTTCTTCTCCGTAGATTGGTCAACAGAACTAACTGAAGTGTCGGCGCTGTCAGCCTGTGTACCAGCATTGTCACCCGTCGAAGAGTTTTCGTCGGAGGCAGATGTGGTGTCTGCTCCGCTATCCTCAGCGCCAAGTTGCTTGTACAATTCCTGTACTGCCTCACTCTGTTTGCGAATCTGTTCTGGTAGTGCCATTAGGTACGCTCCTATCCGGTGTGCGTGTTAACTAGTCGGCTTTTTAGCCGCTAGGTCAGGTGCTTCTTGTGCGAACTTTACAAGCTCGCCTAGGACTTGGCAACGCCCCTGTGAAATTGCCGAGTTTGCTAGCGCAAATGGTAGATTCTCAAGTTCGTGGGCTCTCCACGCTTGGAGATAGGTCAGTACGTCTGGGTGCTGCCTAACCATAAGCGCGAAAGCCTTGATAACCTGAGCATCTGGGCGAATCATCGATTAACCCCCACTGCTCTATTTGCTACTAAGTTAGCGTCCATACCGCCCTTTGGGCTTCCATCAGGTTGGGTAGGAGTAGGTTTTGGAGCCGATATACCGGCTTGTTGTTCTGGCTGGCTAGCCTGAGCTACGGCTACTTTAGCCTTCATCCGATCATTGTAGTCCATCTTTTCAGAAGACGGGACAATTTCGTCCATAGGCATCTGCAGGCTTCGAGAAACTTCTCTAATAATAGCAGCCCGCCCATCTTTACCGATGATTTCCATATCGACAGGGTTCGACGTAGCATTGAGAAACTCAAGTCTGCGAACATTCATTGTCTCCTTAGATGCGAGATTGATTGCACCGCGAGGCAGGATAATGACATCACCCTTGATGCTTTCATCAGGATCGTAACGCATATTGTAGATATACTGACGCTTGACTATCGGCTTAACTATGTCGGCGTCGATGTGCATAACGACTTGGCGGATGCCCTTACCGGCGCTGCCCATGAGCATAGACAGACCAGACGATGTGCGACCAGCCCCCTGCACGTTAAGATCACCGTACAGATACGCAGGAATACCGGAGTGCTCATCAGCCAGTCGTGAGAACTTATCGTACACAGCAACGAGCGTAGTCGCATTATCATCTGGCTGTGAGAACCGCACAGCAGGCGCACTCGATCCGACAGGATCATTCAGTACCTGCCAAACCTTCCACGGGTGAATCTGGGTGATGTCCTCGTTCGGAGGAATACGATCTATGTTAATTTCAACCTGTGGGCCAGACGAGATGCCCATGTTGTTCACAAGAGCACGGGCTGCTGCGTTACAAACATTCTGGATATCTTCGATGATCTCTGGAATACCCTTGCCCCAGAACGCGCCGGGGCATTTGATAAACGAGGTTTTGGCGTATGGCTTCTCACCTAGCGGGTCGTAGTTCAGTACGGCCTTGATGACATGGTTGCCCACTACCCACACATTGGCATCATACTCTTTCGACTCATCTGGGACATCATCTTCTGTAAGACCCCAGTCAAGCAGCATCTGCCCGCTTACCTTACCCCAGAACTCAAGGGCGTCGAACATCTCGGTAGGCCGAAGTGTCGTATTGAACTTGTGCTCTTCCTGTTCCTTCTGAAACTCGAAGGATACATTAACCCAAGAGGAAGCATTCCCGTTCTCAAGAGCGGCCTTGATGGAGTTGTCGTCATACCCCGGAACACCGATAAGATCAGCCAAATCCATACGGGTTAGGCGGTGATGCTCGAAGATATACCCGTCATTCAGGTTAGACACACCCGGCTCTGGAAAGATTCTGAACGGGTCTACGCGCTCATACTCAGGCGCAATGCGCTCTGTTGGAGCAGCGACCGTCTTACCAAACTCATCCTGAGTCCAACCTAGGACACGCTGCCTACGTACAACTGGCCCTTTGATAAACGCACAAGGGTAAGTAACAAGGTCAGTAATAAAATCGTTAAAGGCTTCAGACCAGCCGCCTTCGGCAAACTGATCAGAGATTTTCAAGTTCATCTTGTCCGCACGGGTCTGAGCCTCATGCAGAACACGGAACCTATAGTCCTGAGCCACCATCTCTTTTAGCTGGGAGATTTCATCGCGAGTAGGAGCACGATCCTCGGACTTCAGTATCTCCATAACCGCATCAGCAAAGATGGACTCGATCTCTTTGGCTTGAACAGGAGATAACTCAGGGAGCGGCGTAGGCTTGATATCCCAAGGGGGAGTACCTGTATCAAGCAGGATGTCGCGTAGCCAGCTCTCAGCAGCCCTACACTTAACCTCAGTGATCATCATGTAGACTTCAGACCCACCCTGAGTTTGGATGGCCGCAAGTTTATCTGCCTCATACTCACCGTTACGCTGACGCATAGCCTTGAGCATTTTCAACTCAAGAGGCTGCTTCGCAATCTTGGCAGCATCCCAGCACTCACGGAGATAAGACGATATACCAAGAATGAGGGGACTGTTCTGACGATCCTGAACTTCTTTGTTAATACGATCCTTCTCTTGCTTAACAAGCTCGGAATTACTAACAACTCTGAGAATCGAAAGTCCAGCCATTACGGTTAAGCCCTCTTATCTGGAATTTTACGCTGCTTCACATACTCATTAACCGTCATTGGGGCAGGAGTACGAACGACAGGAGGTAAGACATTCATCTGACGATTGTTATAATCAGGACGAGGACCGGTTTTAGGGGGCATTACCTGCATACCGCCTACAGCGGGAGCGGGTCTAGAAGGCACCATCTGCATACCGCCTACAGCGGGAGGGGTAAACCTACCCGCAGGTGGAGAGTTCAGTGTAGGCCCGAATGGCTGTGACATTGCCGGAGGTTTAGGTCGAACTGGGGGCATAGGAGCGTTAGGAGTACCAATGAACCGACCTGTTGGGGGAAGTGGCACGAACCCACCGGTATCCAACTGGGCTAGCACTAGACCACCGTTGTAGTAACCCTTGCCTTGCCCCTTACCCATGTTGGAGCTGTGCATCTTCGGGTTATCCGAAGTACACATATAAGGTTTGGTGGGCGAACCGGACTTCTTCATAGCAATCTCCCCAGCTACATGTCTCACGACATATACACAGAAACAAATCTACACGCAAGTAGCGAAAAAAACCCCCGGGGAGTGTCATCAGCACTCAACCCGGGGGGGAGGTGGCCGGAAGGGAGGGACCGGCAGGCGGTATATATCATGTCCACCCAAGTGCCGCAACAGTCTTGATCTCACGCCGTCTGGATAGCTGAGATGAGTCCCCGCCAGACGTAATATGCAGCATTAAGTACTGTAAAGCCTCCGCAACGTGCGAATGTTTGTTCTTATCGATGGTTTCGTTCTTGGCATGGAACCTATAACCCCCCATCATGGCTGATTTCAGCCTAGTACACCTCGGATCAACCAGAAATGCAGGGTCTCCGTCCACTTGACGCATCAAAAAGTCATCAACTGCGTTGACTCGGGCCGAAATGTTGTTGGTTTTAGCCGGAATTACCCTAAAACCCTCGGCTTTGATGATATCTACAGCACTTCTCTCGTCAGTTTGCGCCCTTTGTACCCCCGCTGGGTCAGTTACCACCATAATCTGGCATCCGGGGAAGCGTTCATGGATGATGGGCTTCAAAACTGTACGCACAAACCGCTGAATACCCATGTCGAAGCTCACTGCCTCGTCCAAAATCAGTGCTCGACCACGCGGGTCTTGCTGTCCGAACACCGCAGCGGGTGTCAACCCGAGGTCCATACCGATAATTATAGGCCGAATGCCGTTATTTATATGCCGGAGTGTCGCTTTCCCCATGTGATAGTCAGGTTTGAAGTACTTATAGACAGGCGTCCCCGCAGAACTCAGCCCATACTCACCGTCAATATAGACTCTGACGTACTCATCTGACCGCCCCTGCGTGTCATAGTACTCATCCGGCAGGTTCTCGACGTTCTCCGCGTAGGCCGATCTACCCGACGGCTGCTTGAATACATCCCACCCGTTGTTATTAGGTGACACACCATCCTTGTGATCAAGCCCCTCCATCTGGTAGTACCACCACGTATCCATAGTCGGCGGGTTCGTATCCCCCCACATCCCATGCCACGTCGGCCCCCCGTCTTTCTTAGACGGGAAACGCCCAATGCGCTTTGACATCGCGTCTATGATGTCGGGGTGGATATCACGACACTCGTTAAACCATGCACCAGTAAGTTCCAGCGAGTTCAGGTTGGCTACGTCATCCGCGTCGTCCAGTGCTCTGAACATAATCTCGCACTCGACATCCCCGATCTTGAAGAAGTACGTCTTGGTAGTCCGCATGTAGTCCCCGCACACACCGGGCGGGAACCAGTCTAGAAACGTCTTGATCGTCGTATCCTGCAACTGGCGGGCAGTCTCGCGGACCACAGCGAACCGTGTCTTGCGAATCCCTTGGCTGTTGGGAACCTGTGCCGACGCCCTGCGGACGATCTCAAACGAGCAGGTCACCGACTTGCCCGAGCCCACTGGACCCATCAGTACACGCATCTTGACATCAGACTGCATGAACTTAGCGCCAGTTGGCGGCGGTGTATAGTTGATATCTAAGGACATTTATGAACGATCCGGGAAGATACCCATGATGCAGATGATTTTGCTAGGCTGACCGATCTCCCAGCCATGGACTTTCGTACCCCAATCATTCGGCGGGCGAAGATCAGGCAACTTGAAATTGTGGATACCGTCGCCACCGTAAATTGTACCAATGATGGCAAACAAGGGAGTGTAAGTCGCAACATCAAGGGTCTGTCCGTCACACGATGCCCAGTTATGCGGAGCAAAACTACCAGCAAACTCCCGCACTTCTCCGATATAACCTTCCATACTAGCCTCCTTCTGCTGAAAATATCGTAACTATGTACGACGGTGGTTTCTTCCTGCGCTTCTTAGTCACCTTGGTTTGGTACGAAATAGATTTCTCGGTCAGCAACTTCTCCAGTTGCCTGCACTTCACGGCACTACTCAATCTCTGCATACTCAGGCTCATGTTCGATCACCTTGGCTGTGTGCTCTTGGTTTCCGAGATTGATCGTGATGCGAACACCACCTGTGCCTTCTTGAGATACCTCACCCTTGGGCTCCAGACCAGCCCACTTGACCGTTGACTTGATCAGGTCGGCTTTTACAGCGGCGCTAACGTCTGGGCTGTGGATCAATACCCAAGATGTTTTCAAGAGTTCCTCAGCCTGAGCTCGGGCCTTCATCTTGAAGGTAAGTCCCTTGTCGCGGATTTCTCCACGGTAGTGCTCCACCTTCTTGAGGAACACGGGGTCTTTGTTGAACGTGATGATGTCGGAGGTTGCGATCTTGTGGCGTTCGACAACTTCATCCAATGACTCGCCGCTGCCTTCGAGCAGCAGGGCTACGTCGAAGGCTAGTCTATCTGACCACTTGGTATAGTTCAATGGCAGTGTGTCCATAATGGAGCCTTAGTCTGTCAGGTGAACCGAGTCAACTGGGGGTGTGAAACTTTACACGTTGGTTTTTAGGGTCTCGTTTTAAGCGGTTTACTATCCATGCGGGGGGGCTTCGAAACTCCAGTCCATGTACCCCCCTCTGCCAAGCCCGATGCACAAGCAAGCCGAAGCAAGGCAAGGCTAAAGCCCAAGGGAAACAAGGGAACTTGACATTCTCGGCAAGTTATGCGAGTATTTGATTGTCGACGGAATGACCCGCCGACAGGCTCTTTGACAACTAAAGAAGGATTACTACCATGTCGGACAACAATACGGTTGCGGCTCGCAAGGTTTCCATTACCCCGATTACTTTCGTGATCGAAGTGGTTGCCGAGCGGATTTCCGAAAAGGGTACGTTCTCGGCCCTCAAGGTTACCTCGGTCAAGTCCTCGGTTAAGGAATTGGTCGGACACCTCAAGGTCTCGGCCCCACCGCAGGGCGGCGGCGCGATGTACATCAAGACGGATAGCTTGACGGGCATCAAGGTCTTGAAAGACTCGGAAGTCAAGACAAGCGGAACGAAGTTGTTCTGATCCAAACAAGAGGGCGGCGGTGGTCGCCGCCCTCACAACCCAAGGGAAAACGACAATGAAGTACGAAACACTCTACCACCGCTTCAAGAGAGACGGAAAATGGCGGACCGTCGAGATCAGAGTAGAACGCAAGCGCAAGCAAGCGATACTCGCAAGGATAGAGATCAAATACAAACTCAAGATGACGGAAGCCTGAGACAACGGGAGAGGCGAGAGCCTCTCCCACCTCAACGAAGGGAACCACAATGGAACTTACTTGGAAGCAGACTATCCTGATGATCATCGTCATCTTCGTGATCACAGGACTGATCGAGCAGATACCCTACTGAGAGAGCGGGAGCGAGGCGCAAGCCTCCTCCTTCTTTTGTTCTCTGTTGTATAAGACCATACGTCGGGGGGTTACAGCCCATATGGCAATTGGGCATAAGTTATGGCGTATGTAAAGCGTGTTTGTGTATGATTTAAGGTATAGTTTGTAGCAATATATAGGGGTGTAGCGATAAAATCTAAAATGGTAGGCAGACATTTGGCTAAAATCTAGAGCAAACTTTACGTTAAAAATCGGCTGTAACTGTACAACTATACAGTATAGTTCGCAGTAAAACCAAGGGATTGAACCAATATCAGTGTGAAATATATATATAAAGAATCTAAGAATACACTGTTTTTTTTAACCCTTTCCTATAGAAAATTTATTTGATGTAAAGTTTTATAAAAACACTTCTAAAAAAGATGGCGACATTACTAAAAAAACGTAGATTCTTTAGATTCTACAGATTCTTACACGCTATCACATTGATTTCATTACATTTTATTTTATGTAAAGTTAGCCTTTTCTATGCCACACGTATATTCTATTTTAGATTATGGCATATGCCCACACGCACACGGAGGAAACTTGACACCGGCGGAGCGGTCGTGCTACGTTGGTCGGGTCAGCAGGACAACTCCTGTTAGACAGTAACTATACAAACAACAAAAGGAATATAACCATGTCTACTAATAAAATATCTCTCATCCAGAATTGTGATGTTGTACTTGACACCAAGGGTCGTATTGCCATCAAGGCTAATGCTGATGGTGCATGGTCTAACGAGAATGTGGGTACCATGTACAGTAAGATGATGGAGAAGGCTAAAGAGACTGGTCACTCTATCAAGGTGTTTGTGTATAGTGATGACCCTGCATCCAAGATCAACGAGTTGACATACAAACAGGCTCTATCATTCACCAAGACCCATCTCCCCCGTATTGGTCACAATATGAAGTTTGGTGGTTCACAGTATTTTATGTTGATAGACAAGGACAAAGCCCCATCTTCTGTTCGTAATGTCACTCAGAAGTTGTTCTGATAACAGTTAATCGGTGGGCTGAGTGTATATGCTCAGCCCACTTCAACCTATAAGGAGCAAAACAATGACTAATGACATTCAAATTTCAATGGGTAGTACAACCTATACGTTCTTTAAGAATGATTATGGTTTTGCCACTACAGTATTCGCTTATGACTGTATGAGTGAGGAGTTTATATATGAGTCTCAGCTTGTATATGTCAAAGATTGGGCAGCTTGTGACTTTGGGTTTGTAGATGATGTAGTACATACATCCCATACAGAAGCAGAACTAGACACTCTTATGGATACAATGAGAGGCCGAAACAGTAGCATATAGCTACTGTTTAGCGGTATTGCCGCTACTGATGAGGCCAATAGGAGAATAAAATGACTACGAGTTCCGATTTGCTACAGAGTATTGATAGGTTTGATCATCTTGTTGCCAACCGGTTGATTGAGGTTAAGGCTATCCATTCATTGGTTATGTCTGACCCTGACAACTACTGCAAGTCATTCAAGTTGGGGATTATTCAGGGGGATTTGGACTTCCTGAATATGTTGTTGGTTGATATCCGAGGGGTGTTGAATGATCACTAGTGTAGCTATGCATTGTAAGCGTTGTTGTGAGCCCATCTCCGCAAAGAGGTGGGCCTTATTGTATCGTGAGTGTTTAGACTGTGGAGATAAGACTGCCGCTAGACTGGCTCAATCTAGGACTATAGTGCCTATGCAC
>Ga0181358_1000641_pt1 | contig 15572 bp, 14 predicted proteins | sample Fa13VDMM110SD_FD_130096 | JGI IMG/M metagenome (GOLD analysis project Ga0181358, IMG submission 130096) | Freshwater viral communities from Lake Michigan, USA - Fa13.VD.MM110.S.D | ecosystem: Environmental > Aquatic > Freshwater > Lake | place: USA: Michigan | collected 2013-09-24 | reverse complement strand
TTTGGATGAGGACGAAACTCCTGCACCTAAGGCATCAAAGACTGTAAGTGCACCTTCATCTAAGAAAGAATCAGCACCGTGGGATTCTGATGAGGATGAGGATTTAGATCAGTTCAAAGCATTATTGAACGACTAAAAGGAAAGGGCCAAATAGGCCCTTTTTTATTTTGTGCTGCTTCCAGCTAATGCATTGAATTGCCAGTTTCTGTCTGCCATATTGCCTGATATTACTGAACCAATTGAAGGAGCACCGCCCCCACCCCCACTACTGCTATTAACGACACTTACAGGAGCATTTGTAATATTTTGGTTAATGATTGGACTAGAATTAGTTTCACTTTTCTTTAAATCTGTTGCATCGTTTTTAGGTTTCAGATTTTGGAAAATATTTTGGAAAAATTCCATAGCCTGAGTAACTTCATTCTTTACTATTTTCACACCCTCGCTGACAACATCTTTTTCTCCAACTGTAGCTATAGTAGTATTACCTGGCATCATAAGTTTTTTCAAACTATCATCAAACATCTGCGTCGCTATCTTTGTTCTTGCAGCTCTTTGTTCCTTTGTTTGTTTTTTTGTTGAGTCACCAGCACCTTCAGTAAAGGTAGGATTGTTAAGTAGAGCCTGTAGTTGTTTTCTTGCATCTGATCCCTCAGGCTTGAAAGCTTCCCAAGTTTTCACTACATACTCTTCAAAAGCTGCTTTATCTCCAGTGCGCATATATTCATCAACAGCACCACTTATTAACGATCTATAAATTTTATCTTGCTGTTCTTCATTAAATAACTTATTTTTTTCTCCAGGATTTTTATCGTAGTATCCTGTTTTATCTTCATTAGTAAGATTTTGTCTTACTATTTGATAAGCACCAACAGCACTTGTCCCATAAGCCACTCCATTAATTTTACCCTGTCCAGCCGCTTTTGTTGATTCCTTAAGTCGTGCTTGATATTCGAGCACTTCCTCACCAGTCATTTCTGTTATATTTTTTGGTGGAGGTATGCTTCCCTTACTTTTGTCACCACTAAAAACAAAAGCATTATATCCGGCTGCACCAGACTCCGGTGGCTTAATAACATTAGCTAACTTATTCTGAAACTCTTCACGACTCATTTGCTCTACTACTGGAAGCTTACGAACCTCATCCAAATATTCAACTTTTCTTCGCTGTACTATTTGACCATCTTTACCGTAAAAATAAACAAAGTTCTCACTTTCCAATATTGGAATATTATTATCAATAGCATATTGCTTTTCTGATGCTTTCAAAAATCCCCACACCTCAACAAACTTCTGTGTTAGTTTAGAATCTAGTACACCTTCTTTATTGAAAGCTCTGTTTTCCATATCAAATTGTTTAATTCTCTCATCTCTCACATTAATAATATCTTGATTTTGTAGTCTTTTTTTCTCGAGATCCTTCTTAACAAGCTGGTCTGAGCCTGTGTTTCCAAGTTTTTTAAGTTGAGCATCTATACTTTCATTTTCCTTAAGAGCATCATTGTATTTCTTCAAGCCGCCTTCTGATAATCGTGTTTCACCATAATAGCTTACAGCATCAGATTGTATGTCTGGCTCAACGTTACTTAATTCGTCTGCATCATCTTCGCCGAACCCAAGTTCCTTAGCAATCTGATACAACTCATAAACTGTATATCCAGCCAACGCTAACTGTCCAAAAATAGGAATAGCGACTCCTAAACTAGTTGCACCTATTAATCCCAATCTTTTAGCAGCTGCTACTCCGGCAGTAGATCTGGCTCCAGCAGCACCAGCAGCACCTGCTATTTTTTGCGCCCTTGAAGACTTACCTCTTCTTCCAGTAGTACCTCCAACTACACCACCACGTGTACCACCCACTCCTCTAGAATCAAGTGCATCACCAATTTGACCCATCAAAAGTCTATTACCAATGATCGATGCTACAAGGCTAACAGTAGCTGGTAAAAGTAGTCTAGAAAGAGTTGCAGCACCCATTGCCTTCAAACCACTCTCAAATATCTTCATTGGATCTTTGATACCATCAAAGAACTCCATTAAATCTTCAAACTTTAATTTAACAAGTTCAATACCTGCACCAAACATTTTCATCAAAATCTCAGTCTTCTCCATAATGGTATTGAGGATGGGAAACTTAATATCCATTTTAGATACTGAATCAACAATCTTTTGTAAAATACCTTTGAACATATCTGGCAACCCACCAAATAAAGTACTAAACAAGTTACCAATAGATGAGGATAGTCTATTTTTTGTGTCAGTTGTAAGATTGTCGTATACAAATATTTTGCCAAGCAATCCAGCAATAGCAAAAGGTAATACTTTACCAATACCAGATGCCAAAGAACCAGCAATTGATACAGCTCCTCCTGCGACATTTCCAGCAGCAGATGCTCCCTTTGATGCCAATCCACCAACAGCGCTTGACAGTCCTCTGAGGCTAGAGGAAAAAGTCTTTGACATACTATCAAAACTTGTACCTGACTTTTGGTTGGTTTGCAAAAGAGCTCTATGATTAGCATTCATGTTGTTGTAGAATCGTTGGTCAGCAGTCATCCCTTTCAGTTGCTGAGTGCGTAGAGCTCTCATCTCTCTGATTTGTTCTACAAAACCAAGATTCTGTTTTTCAGCCATTTCTTTATGCTTCCTCTTGTGATTTAATATGCTGCTTCAGCAGTTCTAAAAATATATCTCTCTCAAACGGAATCATTTGTTCAATTTCAGTAATTGAATAATGATGATGCTGGGCCATAGCAAAAACAACATTATAATAATTTTCTAGGTTGCTATGACTCAACCCAAAGTAAAAAAATCTTCAATTGATTTCAGCTCAATTACTCGTTTGGTTCCATTGTCATTTGTATATTCAATCTTGTGGTATAATTTTGGCATTGTATCAAAGAACTTTTCAAATTCTTTGAGTGTCGATGTGGGAAGCGATTCTATAAATGCATCTACCTCTTCTGGTTTGCTGTCCTTAAAATATGAAATTGAATCACCATCAAAATACTGATCCATACAACCTTTAATCATAAAGAATAAAATATCTGTAACATCATCTCTACTAATAACCTCAGACATTAACTTTGCGCTAGGATATTTCATAACAATACCACTGGTATCACTCAGCTTTATTACTTTATTGTGTAGCTCATTGTCAATGACGTTAATGTCATCAATATTAATTTTGAATTTGTAGATCTTATCATCTTCTGGGTCACTGTATGATATGTCAATTTCCTCACTGATAGATTTAGCTCTTAGTTTAAGAAATAACAACTCTAGATCAAATGATGAAAGCTCTTCACCATTAACTGCGTTTTCTATATCGCAGTTAATAATAACTTGCTTAATCACATTGATGATGTCTAGTTGTTCGCCACTTTGCTTGGCCATCAACATTAACTTCTCTTCTTTAACCAAGAAAGGCCTAAAATTTACTTTTTGTTTGTTTGAGGGAATAGTTAACTCAAAAACTGGGTGCATTAACTTTGGTAAAGCCATAATATCTCCTATTATTAATATTTTACATCAACAGCAAATGTTCGGTAAGTAAACGTCACTGTAAATTCACTAACGGTATCAGTACTAGATGAAGACAATGATATATCACTTACACTTGTTGGATACATCTTATCGATTGTATATGTCCTAGTCTTTACCAGATTATGTTGCGGACCTAGTCTTCCACCTAGTAAAGATCCAATAAAAGGAACACCAGCAGCAGCTGATGCTACAGAAGCAACTGTTTGTAGTAGACCGGATCCGCCTGTCACACCAGGTTCTCCGTTATACATTATTATCTTTGCTTCAGTATGGTAATTTTTCTTATAACTTAAAATATATGGATTATCGTCGTTGACATTAAATTGAACAGAAAAAGGTTTTAATGTAGTCTTTCCCCATTGTGGATATATGTATCCTAGCCACATTTGAAAGAAGGTGTACAATCTACCACCGGCATCGGATAGAAAGGTTAACGAAATATCATTGAGTGCACCTCTTACAGGCATTTTAACATTAGGACCTAAGCCGTATCTGTAATTATCAACTACAGCTAGATTCACACCAGGAAGATTTGCATTTTTACAAAATAATGTAACTAGTTTACCGTTTTCAACTGACTCGACTATATTTACTCCATCCATACCTTTCAGAGCAGCTGGGTATGCAAACTCAACCGCAAATAAATTGGGACGCTCGAGGTCGTATTTCTGTACTGATGATTTGAACTCTTTTATGTTTAGCATTATTTCTTCTTGTAAACAAAATCATCCAATGGCAATAATATTGCTTTGGACCACTCGTCGGGCTTGATGTAGAAAAATCTTGATCTTACATGACTATTTAGGTACTTCTTAACACATTCCTTAAACGACACTGTCCTAGCTGCAGCGCTAAGTAGTCTGTAGCTCATATTGAGACGCATCTTATCTGTAAACGTTTTATTGTTAGATAATACCATCAGGTTATCTAACAGAGCAGCTCTTTGTCCGTATGGTAAGTAGTGAAAGTTGATTCCCATGAAACCTCCTTCAACATTTTGGAAAGGGAATATCAGAGGAAATCTATCATACAAAGGAAGAGTGTCTTTGTATTTGGGATCATAGTGAAACAAATACATCTTTCCAATTGAAAGGGCCTTAGTTAGTCTATCGTCACCTTTACTGATAACGTTAATTGTGTTTTTGGATGACAGCTCTTGATAGGTGGTATCAAACCAGGTTTGTGCATCGGCCACTTTACCTTTGGTTATTGCTTGATTGAGCATTTGCTGATATGTCTGGGCCATTATTTTATTCCAAGGTCATTTTCCGTCAGTATTTGAAATTTCCATTTGCGCTCTTCGCAAAACTTCACTGCATACTTCCACTTTGAACTATTTATCCCCCAGGTTTTAACCTCGTTAACATATCCCTTTGTTATTTTAGTGCGTACTTTTGGCGGCTGAGTTTGAGCTTTAGGTTTGATTTCAACAACGACTGTTTCAATAATTCCTTCTTTAGTTTTCTTTTTAATCCAGAAGTCTGGGAAGTATCGATGTACCCTGTTATCAATCGGTGATAAATATGGAATCGAGAACTCTTCACTTGCCCACAGAATGACGTCCGGATGTGCATCTAGATAGCTCATGAATCTGCACTCCCAAAGGGAGCGATAAATAATATTAGTAGGATCGCCCTTGTATTTGGAAGGATTCTTAGGTTTAAAAATTCCGCTATAACTCATAGGAAAAAAATGTCATATACTCAGGGTGGTGGTTTACAAGGATTAAGTAATGAAATTGGTTTAAGAACATCTAGTTCTTATACTAGTCAAGCTGATCCTAAAAATATAGTAAATAGTACTTTACCCGAAAAAGAAATTGAAGATAATAGAGCAGCGAGTTTAAATGGTGATGTTGCACCGTTAGTTTTTCCATCAGACCTTGGTGATGATTATTATATATCGTTCAATGCATTCAAATACACAAATGATAGACCTCAAGAATTAAAAAGAACATTCTTACCTAATAGACAGATAAAACTACCACTGCCATCAAACTTAACTGATAGCTACTCTTCAGCCTACAATTCAGAAAATTTATTTGCCCAAGGAAATGCTTTTAAAGAATTTATATCAAGCGAAATAAGTAACAAAGAAGGTACTAATAGTCTTCAAGCGGCAGGATCTAGACTTTCAGATGCAAATTATGCAGCTAATCTTGGTATAAGGGCTTTAGAAACTTTACAGAAAAATGCGGGAAATATTGCAGCCGGATTAGCCGCTCAAGGTCTCAGTGGTGCGGGAGGCCCAATATTAAATGCTGCAAGATCTTCATTGCAACTAACAGCTAATCCATTTCCAGTGATGATATTTCAAGGTACAGGTTTCAAGCCAGCGTTTACATTTGACTACACTTTTTACCCTGAATCATATCAAGAAGCTGAAACAATCAAATCCATAATTGGTTTGTTTAGATTAAATATGTTGCCTGAAAGAATTTTGAGTAATCCATCAATACTTAAAACACCATCTATATTTGAAATTAAAGTTTCACCAAGTGATATTCTAAGAAGATACAAGAGATGTGTTCTTACTAATATGGGTATAAGCTACGCCCCTTCAGGTATATCGTTTATTAAGGACTCAGATGAATCTCCTAGAGTAAATCCTACAGCAACTTCTTTATCTTTGACGTTTCAGGAAATAGAAGTGTGGCTTGGGGATGATTATAGTTCATCTGAATTGTATAATTATGGTCCTGAAGAAAACGCCACTTAAAATAAGACAGATAAAAAATGGATAATTTTTTCAAACACTACCCACTAGTTCAATATGGCAACACAGTAGCCAATACTGTTGCCGTAAACATCTTTGCCAAAGTTGCATTTCAAAAATCCATACAACAAAACTTTGAAGTCTTCCATCCGTATACAATAACAGAAGGTGATAGGGCTGATACTATTGCTTACTTGTACTACGGTGATGCGGGATATGATTGGTTGGTATATTTTAGTAATAATATAGTTGATCCATATTATGATTGGTACATGGATACCGACTCATTAAATAGATTTATTTCTGACAAGTATGGATCTTTGACCGAAGCAAGAAGAAAAATAAAGTTCTTTAGATCTAATTATCTATCTGATGATTCAATGATTACCACTGCTGCATATGCAGCCTTATCTTCTAATCAAAAAAGATTCTGGGCACCAATTACTAATCTTAATAATAATATAGTAAGATACGAAAGAAAAAAAGAAGATATTAATTTTGAGACAAATAAAATACAACAACTCAATATAACACTAGTTGGTAATACATCATTTTCTAATGGTGAGTTTGTATCTCAGTTAAGTTCAGGTGTAACAGTAGGTACTGGTTCTGTTAATTTTTCCAATAGCTCTGTTTGTATAGTATCCAACGTTATAGGTACCTTATCAACCTCTAATAATTTGAAAGGTGGAAACAGTGGGGCGAACGCTTCTGTATCATCAGTAAACACGCTTTCAACTAGCATATCTTCTGATATTCAAGTATACTTTGAAGGAGTTAGTTTTTATGATTATGAAAATGAAATAAACGAACAAAAGAAAAATATTAGATTAATAGATCTATCATATGTTACACAAATAGAAGAACAATTCAAAGCGCTGCTATCATCATGATTCTAAGACCTAGTCAATGTAATATTAAAAAGATATCAATCACTAATCATACAAAGTCTATTGTAATAAGTGAAAGGTTTCTTGAGTTTTTTGGATCGCTTGATATATTTGAAAATGTATTTTGTCCGTTTGTAACAGCTGATCTGATACTTATAGACGGCGCAAGCTTTATTGAGAAAAATAATATTACTGGTGGTGAAGATTTTGAAATTGAATTTGAAGGATACGGAAGTGATCAACCTCTCAAATATAAACTAAAGGTTTCTGAATTAATTTATAATATACCAAATCCAAACGTAAGATCAAAGAACGTAGGGTTGAGACTAGTAAGTGAGGAGTATTTAAATGATAGTTCCAATTATATTTCAAAAAGCTATAATATAGGTACAAAAAGTATAATTGAAGATATCAAGAATAATGTATTAAAGAGTAAGAAACCCTGTTTTATAGAAGAGAGTAAAGATCTTCCAGTAACAATAATACCCTATCTTACACCGTTTCAAGCAATTGACTTTATCAGAAAACGACTAGTATCTGAAAAATATAAATCCTCAACGTTTGTATTTTATGAAACCAGTGAAGGATATTTCTTAACTACGGTTGAGGGTCTTTTTCAAAGAGAATCTTCAAAAGCTCAAAAGTTCTTTCAAAGTGAAGGTATATCTCAACACGTAAAGGGTGCAAATTCGACTGACTTTGACTCCTTTCATTTATTTCTTAACTATACAGTTAAGTCTTCATTTAATTTAAATCATTCCTTGAAATATGGTGGATTAGGATCAACAGTTTCTCAATATGACTTCACAACAAAAAAATATCAAACAAGATTGTTTGAAAACAATCCCTCAAGTAGGTTGTTTGTTGATAAGAGTGGTGGCAATAATCCTATAATTACTCAGACTATATTTGACGAATATTCAAAAAATACAGGTGTAAGTAAACCACTTTTTATTCCATTTTCCAAATACAAAGATACCGACAACGACACTGTAAACTTTTTATTTGATACTGTAGCAGAGAGAATATGCTTTTCAAACTTATTTACAATGGAAAAAACTTATATTGATATACCTGGAAACACTAGGATACATGCAGGATCTATAATTAATCTTCAGGTTCCAAGGTATGAAGAAAGTAAAAAACCAAGTAATGAAATGGATAGTGGATTTTATATGGTAACTGCTGTGAAGCATATGATAACCAATTCAGACACTGCAAAATATGATACACATCTTGAACTGATGAGATTTGGAAGAGGAGTATTGTCATGACAACTCATACAATGGGTGAAGAGGGATTTAGATGGTTCTTTGGTATTGTTGAGGATAGAGATGACCCCAAGAAGATTGGCCGTGTACGTGTTAGAATATTTAATGTTCATCCCTTCACTGCTTCTGGATCACCTGACAAGGTCAATGTTCCTACAGATCATTTGCCTTGGGCAGTGCCTGTCAACTCAATTATAAGTGCTGGCATTCTTGACCCCAGTAAAGATGGAATTGGGTTGAGTCCGACTGGTATAATGGTGGGAACGACAGTATTTGGATTCTTTGCTGATGGTAATGAATGTCAGACACCAATCATACTCGGAACAACTGCTGGTATTGTAGGACCTCAAGAGGATAATGAGCTTCCAAAATCTGCAATTGGCGTGAACTCAGCTGGATCTTTAAAGACTTCAAAACAAATATCTGCTGCTTCTCCGTTCCCTGGTGAACCAACATCTCCGTTCGACGCTAAATACCCATATAACAAAGTGTTGAGGACTGAATCTGGTCATTTAATTGAAGTGGATGATACACCATCAAAAGAGCGAATTCACGTTATGCACAAAACCGGTACATATGTTGAGATAGACAAGGATGGCCAAGTCGTAATCAAATCAGTAGATAATAGGTTCGATGTCACTACTAAAGATAACAATGTTTATGTTGGCGGGAATGTAAATGTTCGCGTCAAAGGAAATGTTAATATGTTGGTTGATGGTACTTACACTTTGGAATCCAAAGGAAACATGCTATTTAAGGCACCTAGAATAGACTTTAACCCATGACACATCGATTTATCATTTTACTTAATGGAGAGTTGAAGACATATAATGACTATAGCGCTATCCCTCTTTCTTTTGATAACGTAATAGAGTTCTCTCCTTCAATTCCTGAAGGACCACATACTGAAGAACAACATACAGATCTTGATGGTTGGAATGATAAATTAAAAGAACTTTTAAAAAGAGAAACAAAATAATGCCAGCAGTAACAAGAATTGGTGACTCAGATGTTACACATTGTAGTGGACCTGTAAGAGCGCAGGGTTCAGGAGATGTATTTTGTAACAGTATTTCTGTTAGTCGTCAAGGAGATAATAATAGTACACACTTGCTGCCTGGCTCTCCGTGCCCTTCTCATGCTGCCCCAATCACCATTGGATCTTCGTCGGTGTTCATTAACAGCAAAGGGTGCGGTAGAATAGGTGACGCTATAACAGGGTGTACTTCTGTTGCAGCCGGGTCTCCTAACGTTTTTGCTGGAGGATAAATGGCAACGTCATATGCAGATAAATTCACCACCACCCCTCTCAGAAATGAAAGGTATAGTGATTTTTATAACAACTTTAATAAGAATTTTGGAACAAAAGATTTAGCTAGATTGACTAATGAAGAGTCAATAATTAATTCGCTGAAAAGTATAGTATTGACTAGACGAGGTGAGAGACCTTTCTTTCCAGAGTTTGGTTGTAACATCTCAGGGCTGTTGTTTGAGAATTTTTCTAAGTTTACAACAGATGCTATTGAAACTGAGATAAGAACAGCTATTGAAAACTTCGAACCAAGAGTACGTACTATTAAGGTCAAGGCGTTGGAATCCCAAGATAACCACTCAATTGAATTGCAACTGTTTTTTACCACTATAAATAATCCTGAGAATATTTCAATCAGCTTCTTTCTTTCAAGAATAAGGTAAAATGGCAAATTCATCTATCAATTTAATTGACTTAGATTTTAATTCATTAAAATCATCGCTTAAGTCATACCTTTCATCTCAAACTAAGTTTCAAGATTATAATTTTGACGGCTCTAATATTAGTGTTTTATTAGACGTGCTTGCCTACAATACCTATCTTAATACGTTTTATATGAATATGGTTGCAAGCGAGATGTTTCTTGACACAGCACAATTAAGAGATAGTATTGTGTCTCACGCCAAAGAATTGAACTACGTTCCTAGATCATTTAGATCCGCCCAGGCTAATGTTAATATTTCAATTACACCATCTACCAATGTAACATCAGTTGTTATACCAGCCAAGACTGGATTTACTTCACGGATCGGATCGAATACTTTTAATTTTGTTACCAAAGAGTCTATTCCAATTACATCAAGTAATAGTGGTGTATTCTATGCAAACAGTACTACTCTATTTGAGGGGTCGTATGTAACAGATACATTTGTCAAGAACAGTGCGATTACCAATCAAAGATTTTTGTTGAATAATCCAACAACTGATACAACAAGTGTCGAGATATCTGTTTCTGAAAACAGTGGTGCTAATGTATTCACATACACACAGGCATTTTCATTATTTGGTATTACCTCCAATACCAACATATTCTTTATTCAGCCAGCTGAGAATGAACAATATGAAGTTGTTTTTGGTGATGATATATCTGGTAGATCTCCTCGTAATGGTGCTATTATTGATATATCGTATAGGGTGTGTAATGGTGAACTACCTAATGGAGCTGACACCTTTGTAAACAACTCCAGTATAGATGGTCATTCCAATGTCTCAATTACATTGAATAGTGAAGCAGTTAATGGATCAATCTCCGAATCAAATACGTCAATTAAATTCAATGCACCAAGAAGTTTTCAAGCTCAAGAAAGAGCAGTTACTGAAAGTGATTATGAGACCCTTTTGACTAGAGAGTTTCCGGAAATTCAAGCTATTTCTGTTTTTGGTGGAGAAAAGCAAGATCCTCCACAATACGGTAAAGTGTTTATATCAATTGACATTACAAACTCAGACGGTATTCCAGACATCAAAAAGGCAATCTACAACGAATACCTCAGAGACAAGGTTCCTCTTGGAATAATAACAGAGATTTTGAATCCTGATTTTATATACCTCAATGTAACTAGTACCGTAAACTACAACTACAATATAACCACATTGTCAGAAAATCAGCTTTCTACAAAAGTACTAACAGCTATAACCAACTACAATGATGCTTACTTAAACAACTTCAATGCTGACTTCAGATATAGTAATTTTGTTTATTCTATTGACTCAAGTGATCCATCAATAATTAACAATGATACTGAAGTATATCCTTACTATCTTCTTACCTTGGATACAGACACAAGCACCTCATTCTCCTTTTCTTTCGATTCGGAAATATTAATTACAACACCATCTGATTCCGTTCACCCAATAACAGCTGATAGAGGAGTATTCTCTACGTCTTTCATTAAAGATGGTCTAACGTGCCAGCTTGAAGATGATGGATTGGGTAATATAAGAATTGTAAGATTAACATCGAATAGTAACTTTGAGGTTGTAAAAATAGGAACAATAGATTATACTACTGGTGATGTTAAAATTAATAATTTAAGTGTAGACTCTTTTAATGGCAGTGGAATCAAACTATATGTCAAGCTCACAAGCAGAGATTATAGCTCAACCTTGAAGAATATTCTCAAAATTAAACCTGAAGATATTAGTGTTACTATGGTACCTAAGAAATCATGAAAGAAATTGAAGACAATATTAGTCTTTTTGTACAGAACCATTTTCCTCAGTTCTACCAAGAACAAGGAAATACTTTTATTGAGTTTGTAAAAGAGTACTATAACTGGTCACAACAATCTAACAATAATATCTTCTTTTCTAGAAACTTACTAGAATATAGAGATATCGATACTACAGTTGATTCTTTTTTATATCATTTCAAACAAAAATACCTATCAGGTGCTCCTGTAAGTTTTGACTTGTCAAGATTTAACATAAAACACGTAAAGGACCTCTACAGGTCTAAAGGTACAGAGCGTGGAACAAAGCTCTGGATGAGTAGAGTTTATGGTGTATCTGACGTAGAGGTATACTTTCCCGGACAAGATGTAATAAAAGCATCAGACGGAGAGTGGATTGTTCCTATTTATTTGGAGGTTTCATTATCACCCAAAACTGCAGATTTTGTCGGAAAGACGGTTGTAGGATCAGCTTCAGGAGCAACTGCTTTTGTTGAAGGTATAGGTAGAAAATCTGTTAGTGGAAAATACTTTGACGTAATTTTTCTTTCTAATGTTAACGGTGATTTTTTGTTAGATGAGATTGTTACTACTGACGGCAATTTAGTTGATTGTCCACTGGTAATAGGATCACTAACTATTATTACAATAAATGATGCTGGTAGAAACTTTGCTGTTGGTGATGTTGTCAATGTAGTATCTGATAGAAGAGGTAAGCAAGGTAAAGCAAGAATTGATTCCGTTGAGACAACAACAGGTAAAGTATCCTTCACTTTTTTAGATGGTGGTACTGGTTACCGCTTGACAACCACTCCGGTTGTTGCTGAAAAAATGCTAAGTTATACAAATAAGGTTGCATCTAACAACTATGTTCAAAATTTCTTGATTGACGAGACAGTAAATCAGCCTCTAGCAAACATAGTGTTTAATTCATCTAATACTGAGTTCAGCTTCGGTCAGCTGATTATAGGCGCAAACTCTACTTCTACAATAGGAACCGTTAATGCAACAGCTATAACAGGAACTGTTACTTCAAATGCAACCAGTCCACAGGTGAACGGTACCGGCACATTGTTCACTACAGATCTTGCTGCTGGTGGATTTGTTAAGTTTTCCGGGAACAACTTAGTGTTTCAGATTAATACCATTTCAAATAACACAATATTAAATTTAACAAGTAATAGTGCTGTTATTACTTCTACCAATACCTTATTCGTTGTTTCTAATGTTCCGGTCGGCCGAATTGTTGGAAAAGTACAAAAAACAATATCTGGTACAGCTTCAGCCAATCTTACATCTAATACTGTAACAGGAGTAAACACATCATTTTCAACACAGCTTGCAAATAACGATATTATCAAATTTCAGGCCTGTACTTCTACATTTCAAATTAGCTCTATAGCTAGCAATACATCTTTGACACTGACATCGTTTGGTCCAAGTGTTGTAGCCAATTCGATGACCGCTGCAAATGGAAGTTTCATGGTGATAGTTAATTCTGGAGACTGGTCTACTCCAGACAGAATACAAGGATCAAGCGCGTTGATTAGTTCCTACACAGATAAAACAGCAACTGGTAAAGTGATGGGAATAAACTCTACATTTCTTGGAATTACATCGGTATCTAATAACTTTACATCTAATGATTACAATTTCTTGTACGGATCTACATCCAACGTATATGCAAACGTTTCGTTGGTTGGAACAGGTACTGGTGCAACTTTCTCTGTTGGTAGTTTAACTGATGAAGAGACTGTATTCTTAAATACTGATCTGATTAAAAGTAATAACTCAATAACCACAACACAACTAACAGGCACGGTATCATCTAACGCGACAAGCTCGCAAGTTAACGGAACATCAACGGCATTCACAACAGAGCTATACGCTGGTGCTTATGTTACAATAGGAAGTAATGCTACAGTATCGATAACAGGAAGAGTTACTTCAAATGCAACCAGTCCACAAGTCAACGGAATAGGTACATCGTTTACAACAGCTCTTGCTGCTGGTGGTTTTGTTAAGTTTTCTGGAAATACCTTAGTGTTTCAAATTAACACTATTTCAAATAATACGATATTGAATCTAACAACCAATAGTGCGGTAATTACATCTACAAACAGTACGGTTGGTAATACCCTATTTACGTTAGGTGTTTATCAAGTAAATACGATAAGTAATAATACAATCCTCAATCTAAGAACCAGCGCAAGTGATGCTGTCTCTAATACAATAAGTATTACAAGAGGTCCATATTTAACCACACCGTTAAATGCATTGAAGTATGGATTTCCCAAATTACCTACTGGTAACGTTTCCACGTTATTGAACTTGGCTTTAACAACAGGAAGTTTTGATATTGGAACTATTGCTTCATTAACTAGTATTAATCCAGGATCCGATTATAATATAGCTCCCTTTGTTCTTGTAAGAGATGATACCATAGCAAATTTTAATAGAAGAGATCTTAGCGTAGCTGTAAGCAATGTCTCAGGAGCATTTGCGGTTGGAGAAGAACTTGTACAAAACTTCTCAACACCTGCATTTACACTTCAGATAAGTGGATCGAATACTTCATTTACTACTAACGAAAATGTAACACAAGTAATCAATACAACTGCAAATGGGTATGGTGTTGCGGGATCTTCAAATGGATCGGTATCAGTTGTGACTGTTTCATCGTTTTCAAATTCAACTTTTGGTAATTCATTTGTTAATTCAGCTTTAGGTAGTGCAATAACAGGAACTGTTACTTCAAATGCAACCAGCCCACAGGTGAACGGGATAGGTACAACATTCACATCAGATCTTTCTGCTGGTGATTATATTAAGTTTTCCGGAAACAGTTTGATATTCCAGGTTAATACGATATCAAATAACACTATTTTAAATCTAACAACAAACAGTGCAGTGATTGTATCTACTAATAGTACGGTTGGTAATACCATATCCAAAGCAACCAATGTAGCTATTGGAATGACATCAGGAGTTCGTTTTTTTGTTAACACATCAATTGCAAATGTTCAATTATCTATATCTAGAGGATCAGTAATAAACTCGAGCTCTACTTCTATTAGTGTTAAGAGAAAAACGTTTAATCAGTCATTCACACCAAATGTATCTATTACTGGAACCTCGTCGGGAACAACTGCTGCTGTTGATTCTGTTTTGCAAATTGAAGCCTCTTCTTTAATGGGAAACAACGCTATTGTTAATACTTCAGCTGGTATTGTAGTTGGATCTGTTACTGCTTTATCTGTGATAGATTCGGGGTTTGCATACGAAGACGGAGAGGATGTTACCCTCCAAAATGATGCAAATCAGTTTGTTGCAACTGGTTACGCCAATCTAATTAACCAAGGAGTTGGTGAAGGCTACTTTAAATCAACAAGAGGGTTCTTGAATAGTGATAAATATATTCACGATGGTGATTTCTATCAGTTTTATTCATATCAAGTAGATTCTGAATTACCACTCGAGACCTACGCAGACACCCTTAAGAAAATAATGCATGTTGCCGGTACAAAACTTTTTGGAAACGTTATAAAGGTATCTAACGTAGATGTCACAATCAAATCTTCTGGTGTAGAAATAGACACATGAGCAAACTTATAACAAACAACCTTAAACTTTTTAACGTTGATCAATTTATTGAATCTTTTTCAGA
>Ga0181358_1000640_pt1 | contig 15579 bp, 25 predicted proteins | sample Fa13VDMM110SD_FD_130096 | JGI IMG/M metagenome (GOLD analysis project Ga0181358, IMG submission 130096) | Freshwater viral communities from Lake Michigan, USA - Fa13.VD.MM110.S.D | ecosystem: Environmental > Aquatic > Freshwater > Lake | place: USA: Michigan | collected 2013-09-24 | reverse complement strand
TCTCGGGGCGATGTAACCCGACCCCGAGTCTTGGCTGATGGCTTGGTTAACTTGCATTAGCTTGAATATACCTGATGCCATATGGCCTCAAAAAGTTATTGTGCCGCTAGCAACGAATTTATACACCCGATACTGACCAGAAATGTATGTTTCTGGCGATCCAGTTGTTGATGCCGCTGGCAGTAAGTATGAAGGATAACGAATGATGACTATGCCAGAGCCGCCTGCGCCTCCATTTTGTTGTGATGCACTAGATAAAGTCAATGCAAGTCCACCACCACCACCTGAACCAGTATTTGCTAAAGCAGAAAATCCTTGCGGTGAAGATGATGACAATCCAGCATTTCCACCCCCAGCAACACCCAATCCAAATGATCCTGTTGTTCCGCTAACACTATAACTTCCACCACCACCACCAGCATATTGAATAGCAGAACCACTTATTGAAGAAACAGTACCTGCGCCTCCAGTACCGCCGTTATTACCTGTACCAATCACGCCAACCGACCCAGAGCCACCCCCACCGCCAACTCCGTAGTTAGAGGCGGCTTGAGTTGATATACCGCCATTATTTCCTTGACCTACTGTGCCTGTTCCAGCGGTAGTATTTGACCATGAGCCACCACCTGAACCACCTGAATTACCAGCAGAAGGCCCCACACCTTGAGTTGCGCCAACACCACCGCCTATGGCTGAGATAACACCAAAGGCAGAACTAGAACCATTTGTGCCCACGGTGGTATTTAATATAGAACCTGAACCACCAGCCCCAACAGTTACAGTAATGGCAGAACCGACAGTTATAGAATATCCTGTAGCAGTCAATAAACCACCAGCACCCCCGCCTGCTTGACCACCACCACCCCCGCCAGCCACGACAAGGTACTCCACCGTTGTGACAGGGTAGTTAAGGCCGTTATAGGTCGGCGAAAGAACTCCACCAGTCCATTTAAGAGACATGATTGCCTCCGTTTAACTGATAACTTCGTAGCTGATTGTGTAAGTAATACCGCTTGCCGTACCTGATGTCACCGTAATTGATGAGCCTTCCATCAGATAAATGGCAGAGGTTTTATCAACAACAATCAAAGAAGCATCAGCAGGGACAGACACTGTAGATGCAATCGGGTAGGCCGTGCCGCTAGATGGGGCAGAACCTTGAGCTACTGCACCGTTAGTGTAAATAGCCACCGTGACATCAACTGCTGAAGTGCCGTTTACGTTAGCTGCAACGATCTGGTTGATTTTGAAGACCTGACCGCTAGAAGCAGCGTTAGGAACCAAAACCACTGCGGTTGTTACGCTGGGTGTTAGGTATGTTGTTGTGCCCGAAGCTGTGGTCGCGGCTAAGAGATTAGGATTTGCCATGTTGGTTCCTTAAATACTAAAGATGAAGTTAATCATAGTGGCTTTTGCTTGTGACAAGCCACTAGCCGCTGGAGTTGAAGATACCCAAGTTGTACCATTAGAGGTCAAAATGTTACCGTTTGTGCTGGGTGCAACAAAAGTTGGTGTAGATGTGCCGTTACCTAGAATCACATTGTTAGCAGTCAAAGTGGTTAGACCCGTACCGCCTTGGTCAACACCAAGAGTTCCAGTAGACACCAAGTTCTTAGTGCCGTTTGTAAATACAGGCTTACTTGCTGTCAGTGAAGAATCAATTAGGTCATTAGCCGTCAGCGTTGTGCCATCAAAGGTCAGGTTAGAAGAAGCGCCAAATGCTCCAGAACTATTAAACTGCACCTGCGTGTTAGAGCCTGCTGGTAGGCCACCACCCACATTAACAAAGTCTGTACCGTTCCAAGCAATGATTGCCCGTGTACCAGCAGCTACCGTTACACCTGTTGTAGGAGTTGAAGGGCCGCCACGAACTGTTACTGCAAAGCCGCCTGTTGTATCGTTAATGACAACGTAGGTCTTAGACTGCTTGGGAGTATTGATAAAGCGCAGTGCTGTACGTGCGCCTGTACACAGAAGAACCGCGTACTGAGAACTTGTAGATGTCAAGCCAGTGCTGGCATAAGTACCAACAGTAACTGCAAGATTAACGTCAGCATCAGTGGTGAGCGTCTGTGTACCCGCAACGGCAACGTCCACAATTTGCGAGATGGCGTTGTTAACTGTGTCGCCCCACTGCCCGGACAGTGTGCCCGTGGCTGGTAGCGTGAGGCCGATTAGTGCCGTATTTGCCATTTAATGCTCCTACTGTGTAGAAATTTGTGTCCAACCGGGCGATTCCGTTGTATCAACATCCGACCAGCCCGGTGTTTGTGGATTGCTGATATTTTGCCATGTAACGCCTTGTGTGTCATCAATAATTTCCCACAAGAATCGTCCACCATTTGTTTCCGTTATAGCCATCGTTTCCGTCCGGCTTAGTTGATAGTTTGCACCACCCGTATTTATATCCGTGATTGCCGCAGACTCAGTTAAAAACTCTGTGTAAAACGTTCCTACCGTCGTTCCTTCTGCAATACCCATCGACTCGTTGATGGTCATAATCAGCACAGCCACCTGTGCTTCTGCTATTGCAATCGACTCCGATATATTACCTAAGAATGTAGCAACCGCTGTCTGTACATCCACAATACCAACTGAATCCGCTACGCTCTCGTTATAACTTGTCTGCGCCGCCTCATCATCTGTAATTGTCTGACTATCTGACACACTGACGTTGTAGCTGGTTATTGCCGCATTTGTCTCAGCAATAGCCGCAGTTTCCGTTACAGCCCCCGCAAACACCGCAGTAGCAGACTGGTCTTCAGCAATAGCGGCAGATTCGGCCACCGCCACATTCATTGTCAAAGCTACAGTCTGAACATCCTGAATACCTGATGTGCCACTCCAAGAGCCAGAACCCCACGTATCCTCACCCCAAGCCGTACCACCAGTCAAAGACTCTGTAATACTTACATCAATCAGTAAACCCGCAGCTTGAGATTCGGCTAATGCGGTAGTTTCAGTAACGCTAACAGGAAAAGTCTCTCCCCCGCCCCATGCGTTATCACCCCATGCGCCATCACCCCAAGCTAACGCCATATCAAGTCAATGTTAATGTGTACGTTACTGCAATCGTGTCACCGTTAACAACAGCTTTAGAACTAGAGAAATCACCCGCAGAGAACAATGTGCCAGTGGTTGAATCTTTAGTTGCGCTACCGCCAATGTTGATAAAGCAACCCGCCACAGTGCCTGTACTGGTCATAGAGAATGACACGGCAGAAGATGTAGCCTTGCTAGATGCAGCAGCAGAAGCAAAAGAAGGTGTAGGACGGTTGCCAGAATAAGCAGGGGCGTTAGTACCGCCCACTTCCAACCAGCCTGCGTGAGAAGCTTGTGTATCAGCTACGTTAGCTGAACCCACACCTTTTAATCCCATCACAACTGCGCCAGCGGCTGAGTTGCCAAGGATGGTATCCAAGGTCAAATTCTTGCCAACAGTCGTTACCAAGTTCTCAATAGGAGCTTCCCATTTGACTTGACCATCCGCGCCGTAGCAAACTGCATGGTATGTACCAGTGATAGCCATCTCATCAGAGGGCATGGTGTTGTATTTTGTAATTGCTGCTACTTGGTCGGTAGCGGTGATTTTGTCCAAGCTCATGTGAGGCTCCTTAAGAGATGCGGATTAATGCGTTTTCCGGATTATTTGTCGGAAGTTGAATGGTAAAAGATTGGCCTAACATGGTCTGATCTACACCAAAATTAAGCACGCCAACTGATTTTCCCGCCTTGGTAGCGTTGTAAATCAATGCTCCACGCGTGGTAAATGTTGCGCCTGCCCATGCGGGATTGTCAAAACTAACATATGCCACCCCTTGTGAAAGAAGGATAGTGATATTTGTTAAAACCAGACCCGGTGCGGTGTAGCCTGTTCCAGATACTTCGTTTGTGCTGCTGTACACAGTTGTGGTAGGTCCTAGAATAGCAGAGGACGTATACAGCGCAATACGAAACGTATCCGTTGCAAAATCATGCACACCCAGCAATAACTGCTGCTTAAAACTATCGGTAAGTCCTGCTGTAATCATCTATTACCTCACAGGCAGTTTAAGTTGACCGTCGCGATAAGCATCACCACGTTGCTTACCATCACCCAAGTTCTTCAAGAGCATCAGTGCTTCTTTGTACTTGGTATCGTACAAAACCATCATATCCTGATCGCCTTTCATGTAGGTATAGGCTTCCACCAAACAACCATACAAAAGTGCAGAGTCAAAGTTATCGCCCAACCACGTTGTTTCCGCAGTCACAATGGATGGTGGATAGTAGTAGTAATGCAACTCAGCGTAGTAATTTGCATCAGGCGTTGGGCCTAAAATGAACGACAACTCCGCGTCATTTGCGGACTGTGGGCCAAAGATAGCGTAATACTTGGGCAGCGCTACATCACGCGGATTAGGGTACACCTCGCGAATAAAGTTCACATCTTTATTCAACAAGTATGTGTAATCACCTTGGAACGTCACTGCCCCTGATACGGTGCCGCTATTGGCCACACTCAATGTGATAGTCGTGCCCACAATCAGTGTCACTACGGCCTCTGTGCCAATACCTGTTCCAGCAGCATACTGACCCACAACAATACCCGAGGCGCTGGCTACAACAATCGTTGATTGGCCAGCAGTGCCTGTTGCAGTAGTGCTTATGAAGGGATAAATAGCCAGTGAATAGCTGGATAAATAATCGTTAGGGCAAGCTAAATATTTGTTGCCAGAAGACAAGACTCCGGTAACGTTCTTGCGCAAATTGGCAATTTGAACCGAATTGTAAATACGCTGCTCTGCCTGCTTTGTAAACAGTGCCAAATCAGTATTTGTAAACCCCTGATTTTCGGTGTAAGCAATGATGGCGGCTTTTAATTCGGTGTATGTCATGTGATGATCGTTCTGACTGTTCCAAGAACTGCTTGAGCAGTCAATGGTTTGGCATAAGGCATCGGCATCATTCCGATACTAGCAAACGAAGTATCAGCCGTGAACCCGACGTAGACGGTAACCCCAAGTCTACTCTCTGGACGAGGTTGTTGCAAGGCTTGTGGCTCATTTATTGAACGCTTTGGCTCAAGTTGTGGGTGCTTGGGTTCATAGCACTCAGGGCAGGTCTTAAAGCCTGTCCATTCCTTGATAAGCGTATTGAGTTTGTACCGTTGGCCACATCTGTCGCACAGCGCAATTGCAAATTTGCCTGATACATAGGCCATGGGTTACCTCTGTGTATACGTAGGTACCACAAAGAAGCCCGAGCGCTCACGGTCCTCTGCTGCTGCACGCATAAATTCTTCTTCGTACATTTGCTTAAGCAGCATGACACGGTCAGGCGCTTTCTTGACCGCCAAGTAGTACGCCAACGCTGCCGCTAAACAAGGCAAGAATCGAAAAGAGATGTCAGCAGTGTTAGTAAAACCGCCCGCGTTATCCATGCGGCGAATAGCGTAGTAGACAAACGTCCAAGTCTGCGTTGCATCCGGCGCTGGGTACAAAAACACTTTAGCCGGCACGGTGCGCTGGATGTAGTACTGCGCAGGACGTGACTGGGTCAATTTGTTAGGCACATGCAGCCACTCCGCACGGCCTATACGGTCGATTGTGATGTCCTGCTGGGTAGACTGGCCTGCATTGGTCCGAATCACGGCTGAGAGGCCGTCAATCGTGTCCGCGGGTAGGTCATACTCATACACCCCGGGCGTTAGCACCTGCTGGCGCTGCTCAATCGTCCACAGATTAAGACCACGGTTAGCCCACTCTGCAAAAATCAAGTTGACGGAGCGAAGCGCCGTCTTCATGTCGTAACCGTCGCGCACCTCAATACCGCAGCGCTCATACGCCTCAGCTATGAGGTCGTCAAACTGCAGATCAAAATCGGATACGCCGGAAACAGCCATATCAATAGATCATTGCTGTGCGGGCGCGGGCTGCGCCAACACCACGGACATTAACTTTGTCACCTTGAACGCTCTTCTTAACGTTCTGGCTAAGCGTCTCACCTTGTGATTGGCCCACGCCTGAGACCATGCCGCCTTTAGCAAAGCCCTTTTTAGCAATGCCTTCGCCTTTTTTTGCGAGTCCGCCGTGTTTATAGTTCATATCGCCACCTTGTCTAAATTTTTTGCCTTTACTGGCCTTACTGAAATCCATCGCCACGGATTGTGGGATGCCTACTTTCTTTGCAAATGCAGGATTGTGTGCCGCTGCATCCATCAACTGCTTTTGTTTTTTACTGACTGCGGGCATTTGTTGCTCCCATCAAACGGTCTAACTTTTCGTCTAACCTATCTAGTCTATCCAAAACACGGTTGATATCTGCATGGACTTCGGCTTTTGTGACGTATTCTTTGGCAATTTCTTCGCGGGTACGATTAATCAAAATCTGAAGACGATTAATTTCATCAGACTTATCCTTTAATACCCACCCAACAACGCCCAAAAGAGCTGTCAAGCCAATGTTCCACAGCATCAGTTCCATTTCAGCACTTCCATTTCCGTAAGCTTTTGTTAATTCGGCTATCAGGATCTTTTGCTGTCTTTTCGCTGGTCAGCTTCTTTTTCATGCCTTCCATCCTCGCACAGAAAGAGTCCTTGCGGGAGCCGCCTTCCGGCTGGGGAGGTTTCAAATTCATGCCTTGCTTTTTGGCGGAGGCTCGCCCCTTGGCGTTCAAACCGCCAGTTGGGCTTTTCCCCTCTTTCCTCTGCCATGCTGGAGACTTAGCCACAATTAATACATCTTGCAGGGCTTGTTACGAGCCAAACCTACACCACGCGGCGTAGTGGAACCAGAAGGAGCCACTGTTTTGCGAGGGGTCTGCTTAGCGCCACCTTTAGCCATGTCTTGCTTCTGTGCACCGGGCTGAACTTCGCCTTGGTACTGATCATCTGCCATTTTTGCTGCTCGTCCCATTTTGGACTCCTTATCCGTAGAAAATTGTTGTGTGAACATCGGCTGCAAGAAACACCCGAATACCGTTCCGCGCAACGATGCCGTCGCCGGGGATAACAACTGTGTAGGCGGTCGCATTGGAGGCATCTGCCTGCATCAATACACTGGTGTAGATTGTTACGCTACCACTTGCTGCGCCACTGTTTGCCACAGTGACCGTGAATGTGTTAGTGCCTGTTACAGTGACTTGATAAGGATTGTCTGTCAAATCCCAATCCAAGTACACCCACTGACCTGTGGTCAAGCCGTGATTTGCGGAAGTGATCGTAGCTGTGGTAGTTGCGCGTGCGTAAGTACCTGCGGCAGAAACATTGTCCACAAACGTGGTATACCCTGTGGCAGAACTGAACGGGAAAATTACTGCGCCTTTTAGACGCACACGACCGCCGATCATTAGACCAGAAGCGGAGGCGTGCGTCGATCGTACGTCATATTGAATCATAATTAATCTCCTTGTAAACGGGGGCCAAGGCCCCCTAGATCAATTAAGCAGTACGGGTAAACACGTAGGCTGTTGCGCTTGAGAACATGATGGTGAAACGGGCAAGGCCAGTAACACCCGAAGCAACTGTCAAATCACCAAAACTACCGGGGGTGTCAGCAGCAGCGCTAGACAAAATACCGTTTGTGGCAACAGCAATCGTCACTGTGTTTGCACCAGCGGTGTTATCCACATACAACTCCAACACAGTACCGCGAACCGCGCCAATAGCAGCACCAAGCGCTGTGCCTGTAGGCAACGTGATAGTTGTAGCAGCGGCAGATGTGGAAGTGATGTAGCCAGTTGCAACTTGTGCTGCAGTGGCTGTAGCCGTTGCGTTAATTGCGGCTGTTGTGGGGTGATTTTGGTCTGTAAAAACCAGATTTGTAGTTGTCAAATTTGTAGTTGTCAAATCTGTAACGCTGGTGGCTGCGCCAAATGTAGCGTTGACCGTGATTGCGCCAGTGGTGGCGTTTTTAGTGATGGATTGGAAGCCATTCTGGGAACGAACGGGTCCATTAAACGTGGTAGCTGCCATGATTTTTCCTTACATACAAGTTAGGCGCATCAATCTGTATGTCGTCAGCCGGGACTGTTTGATGCACCGGAAAGCCCGGATTACTGTGTTTATATCATGGCTTTTTCAGCAGTGCAACCATTATTTTTCTTGTCACAATTTTTTGGCATCATACGATCATGAAATATAGCATTGTCCATGCCGATATTGATCTACCAGAAATAGTAGACCTATTGACTGTGCTCCAAAAGACATGCCTTCCCCACGACAAAATTTACCCGCTTACAAAAGGATATTGGTATGTTGTTTTTTCAGAAACCGGTGAAGCGGTTGGCTTCGGTGGTATTGTCCCCTCTACTCGTTGGTCTGACACTATGTACCTATGCCGCGCAGGCGTTGCACCAGCTCATCAAGGACAGGGACTCCAGAAGCGGCTTATCCGACAGCGTATTAAAGTGGCCAAAAGATTAGGCATGAGTTGGGTCATCACAGACACCAACGAAAACCCTGCGTCTGCTAACAGTTTGATAGCTACAGGTTTCAAAATGTTTGAGCCATCTCAACCTTGGGGTTTAAAAACGGCACTGTACTGGAAGTACCGGATCAAACATGCCGTATAAAGACGAAACTGTTAAGAAAACTAAACAAAAGACGTATGCAAACACATACTATGAAAAAAATAAAGCGACCATAATCGCCGCAAGTAAAGCCTCGGCTAAGGCATATAAAAATCAGTGGCGTAGCTTTAAAGCTACATTAGCTTGCATAAAGTGCGGGCAAAACCACCCGGCCACGTTTGACTTCCACCACATAGACAGCACCACAAAAGAAGCCTCGGTCAACAAGCTGATAAAAAACCGGGCTTTTAAACGGGCCATGGAAGAAGTCAAAAAATGTGTTGTGCTTTGCTCTAACTGCCACCGCATACACCATCACGATGAACGTGAAAACAAGAAAGCCAAAAAGAAGGGGGCCGCAGCCCCCTGATATCACTCTGTTTTAGCAGCTTCTGCTTCAGCAGCCGCAACTTCATCTTCATCTTCGTCTTCAAACTCGTCGTCAAGCACGGCAACAGCTTCGTACTCAACAGCCCAACCGTAATTTTCCTGAAATTCCACAAACTGTTGGAAAATCTCAATCATCTCAAAATCGTGAGTCTCAATAGACAGCTTGTTGTTGCCAAAGTAGCCAAATTCCATTTCAAATTTCATGATGTGCCCCTAAAATTTATGCAACCACAGCGGCTGCAAGTCCATCCTAGTTTAACTTTATGACAAGAAAAAGGCCACCCAAAGGTGGCCTTTAGTACGCAAACTGCGTATGGATTAAGCGCCGGGTGAACCGTAAGCGCCACGTGGGTCAGACCAGCCGAAGCTGTAACGCTCACGAGCCTTGTAACGAACGTTACCTGTGTCAAAGTCGCCTTCAAAGGCTGTCTTGATAGGTGAGCGCTCGAACATTTTCAAGCCGTTAGGTGCATCAGTGATGATGAACCAAGCGTTTACGTCTGTCAAGTAGTGGTTGACAGAGTAGCCTTCTGGAAGCATGCCCATAGACTTGATAGCGTTGATGTCGTTATCAGCAGTGCCAGTACGCAAAGTGCTCTTCATCAGGCGCTCTGCAGTGAACTGCAGTTCCTTAGGAACAATCATCTTGCGGCCAGTCAAAGCGACCTTCAAGCCACGCTCGTCGATAAACGCTGCGATGTCAATCAAGGCTTGCTCCAACGATGTCTCGTTCAAGTCTGCAGGCACTGCGGGAGTGTTTGCATAGTTGGAAGACAAAGCAGTTGGGTGGGCTGTAGAGAACAATGCAACGCCGTCGCCGCCGGCATAGTTGCCGCCAGTGAAACCGTTGTTCAACACAGAAGCAGCTTTTACTTGCTTTGTGAAGCTCATTGAACGAGCCATAGCCTTGGTATAACGACCTGACAAGCGGTCATACAAGTTATCTTCCACAGCTTCCTCTGTCAACGCGAAAGCCATAGCAACGGTTTCGTGTGTGTAGCGGGCTGTGAAGGATTCCAGTGCTGTGTCGTACTGAACGCCGGCACCCTCAGTTTTCACTGGAGCAGAACCGAAGCCAGTCAACATGACCTCTTCTTCAAATGCACGGTCAGAAGTCTCGATAGAGAAGATCTGCTCGTGCTCGTTTTCGTAACGCTTGTACTCTAAGCCGAACAGTGCGTTCAGGCCGGGCTCAAGTTCTTTTACTAGTTGGGAACGTGTAATAGCCATGATTATGCTCCGTCAGCAGCAACGCCTGTACTACCGTACTGGTGTTGATTAAGTTTAACAACAACCACAGCGTATTGACCCAATTCATTGTCAGGCTGATCGCTCAAACCAACAATTTTCATAGTCAATGCAGCAGTCTTCGCGGGTGTTCCCAATGTACCGTTAGAAATACCAGTCACAGTGCTACCAGTTGTGGAAGCAGTAGGATCAGCATTCTTACCGATCTCGGCTTGAGTAATAGTACCCGCAGCTTGGATCAAGAACAATTGGTTGGGGTCATCCAACACTTCGCAAGCAATGATGCCTGAAGTGATATCGACGCTACCGGGGTAGAAGTTTTTCCATGTGGGCTTGCCCGCACGGGTTGGGTCATAGTACTGGCAACCGTTGAACACGCCTGTGGGGGCGGTGTGCGTGGATGCGTCATACTTAATGATGTAGCCGTCGTATACGACAACTAAATCGCCTTGGAAAATTGCTCCGGCTTGGTTATCCGCAATTTGATAGCCATACTGCTTCTGGGCTCCAGTAGCAGATAGGTTACCAATGGGACGCAGGCCAAAAGGCTTATTTACGTTTGCCATTTGTAGCTCCTACAAAAATTTAAAGTATCAACGTTTTATTGTTGACGGAATGTTGTGCGCGAGCTCCTCTCGGGGCTCTGAATCCGCATTGTAGAGTGTGCGTTCTCTCGCATCATCTCGTTGTCAACAGCGTGTAACTGTTCCTGAGCCTTACGGCGGTAATACTCGTTGCGCTCTGCAATTGTCTCATCGGGAACTCTTGCAAGCAAAAGTCCACCTACAGAAACAACTCCAGCATGCTTACCGTCATCAACGGTAGGCATCATGCCTTGATATTCTTCTGGCAACTCTTCAAGACGGACTAGTTCATAGCCCTCACGAAGACGTCCGTAGACGTTTTGTTTATCCAGATGGCCATTCACTTCGGCACGGATCCAACGATGCTTAAACCCTTCGGGGGCAGGAGGCGCGTCAAGACGTGAAGGAGGGGTCCAAGGACGGCGACGCTTTTCCGTATCGCGTGTTGCGCGGGGGGCTTTGTCGATAGTAACTTTAGTCATTGTTTCACTCCTTAACATACTTGGCATACTCTTCAAGAGGAACGCCCAGTTTTTTTGCTATAGCAACCTGACTCGGCGAAAGCCGGACAGTACGGCGCGCACTATTTATTCCCGAACTACGGGCGGCAGGGGCAACAGCAGGCGCGGAACGCTGTTGTCTGGATTGGCTAAACTTGTCTGGAAAAGTATTCCTAACTCGTTTGTCAAGTTCAGTATAGTACTCATCTGAATTTGGGTCAACACCTTCTTGTTCAACAAGTGTTTGGTGTATGCCCCACGCAGCATAAGTCATCACGCGGTCTTGTCCAAACCACGAGTTTTGTTCTGCCCATTCCTCTGCACGAGGGCTGGGTGCGGGACGTTGAGGTTGCTGAGCAGGGGCTGGTTGCGCTTGCTGGTAATTTTGTTGCTTAATTGTTTCTTGCTGAGACTGCAACCAACCTGCCACTTGACGCTGCTCGCCGCTTAACGCAGACAAACGCTCTTGCGCTTCCAATTCAGTGTTGACATCGTTTTCTTCACGTGCTTTGGCAATGATTTGGCGCAACTGCACCTGCTGGGTCTCAAGACGTGTCTTAGCTTCGTTCAGGCGGCTGTAATCCGTCTGTACAAGCTTTTGCTGGAGAGATTGAGTCTGGTTTTGCAGGCCCTTAGCGTACTCAAGGGCTGCTTGCTCACGGCGCTCGGCCTCGCGCATGCGCGCGGTGAGCTTAGAGATGCGTTTTTGAACACCTTCACTAACCTCATCCAATTCATTCTTAGGAGCAGAATCTTGTTCAGGCTTTTGGAAAATATTAGCTTCTGGTTCAGGTGCCGCAGGACTCTCGTCGCCCTCAGGTCTGTCAAAGGTTACATCTGTAGCCTTTTCATCTGCCCCGAGGTCAAACTCAAGCTGCGAATCGTTCATTACTTGTGTCATATGCTTCCTTACATGTGCAGAATGTCTTCTGGGTCCTTAACACGAGCCAGAATTTCGTCATCATTGAGAATACGGATCTCTCCGCCATCAATGCCCATACGTGCGCCAGCGTACCGACCAAAAATGATCCAATCGCCTTCTTTACACCAAGGACCGTCCGGAAACTTGTCGGTGTCTTTGTAAGCGAGTGGACCAACGGCCAAAACGTATGCGCAAGTGGTAGTGAGTTGCTGTCGTTCCAAGGTTTCTTCGGCTAATTCAATGCCACCCTTGGTTTTCTTAGCGCCTCTGTAGGGCAAAACAACAATCCGCCAACCTGTGGGCTGTGGAAGGTGTTCCCTGATGTTTTCGATGCGTTGCTCTTCTTCTGCCTCTTCAACCTTGGCAGCCTCAGCAAGAGCGGCTTCAAAAGCGGCTTTTTCAACCGCTTCCTCAGCCCATCGCTTCTCTAATGCAGTCATTTCCATCTGTTTGGTCCTTTATAGATCAGAGTTCTTGTTCAAGACATCCTGTATGGCTTCCTGAACAAACGCATAACCCTCTAACCGGCCCATCAAATGTTTGTACTGCTCCATCGATTTGACATTGCCGCTGCTAACGAAGTCTTTAGTTTCGTTTTCAAGCCTGCGAATGGCAAATATGACTTTCTCTGCAAATTCAAGCATGGATAACTCCAATGAAGCAGACAGATAGACCCCTGTCCGAAGGTTACGTGGCTATTATGCACACTTTTACGCTAATTTTACCTTTTTGAATGCATCTTTTCGGTAAACATACGTTACGCGTGGGTCATTTTGTGGTGTTTTTACACTTTTTGGTGACCCAGACATCTCTTTAGGCTCTTTTTTAGTCTTTTTTGTTGCTTTGGTTTGCATTTTTTGCTCCTTGTTGGGCATTTCGTATGGCATCTTGAAAATTCTTCTGTGCAGCAGCCTGTTGTTGCAGTGCTAAACGTGCCGTATCAAACTGAACATCGGCCTGTTCCTTTTGTTGATCAAGGCCAAGGCGCTGCTGATCCATTTGCAGCTTCGCTTGATCGCGCTGAGCGCTCTGTCCAAGCTCTTGTTTCTTCAATTCAACCAGCGGATCAGTCTGTGGGCCCATCAATTGGTTCTGCAAAGCCTTGACCTCTTGGAAACCTTGTGCAACCTTGATTGCAATCATCGCCTCACGCTGCAAAGATGAGATAAGTTGGTCAGGATCCGTGCCGTACTGCTGGAACAGCTCTGCTTCCACCTCTTCTTCCGCCTTCAAACGGATGTGATCAAAGATGTGCTTCTGCAAAGTAACCGCCACGTTAGGCATACCCTGCATCATCGGGCTCATACCAAATAAGATATGGGTCAGGATGTGAGCATCGTGCTGCTGGCCGGCAAAAGCTTTGAGTGGTGAGCCATCAAGCGCCTGTGCATTCTCGCTTGCAGGATCTTTTGGCTTGTCCACTTGCTGTGTGTTCAAGATGGTGTCAATATCACGCACACCAATGGCTTCATACATGCGGCGATAGGCCTCATACATGTTGTGCATCTGCGGTGCGCTCTGAGCCAGTTGCAACTGCGTTTGCGCCATCGTGATACGCTGGGCAACAGAGAAGATGTTGGGGTCAGAAACAGGCAAGACATCAATGCGGTCATCAAAGTCTTTTGCCTTAATCCTGCGGCTCTCACCGGGCACATCGTATGGGTACTCAGCAGGCAAATAGTCGGCAAAACCTTTAGCCAGCAATTGAAATTCCATGCGCTGGCTGTAATGCAAACGCTTGTGAATCGCAGACATGACCGCACTGCCTTTTTCAAGCAATGCAATCGTCGTTCCAACAGCCGCATTTTGGTTGCTGTCACCCACTTGCATGTCGGTAATGCTTGCCAAACGGCGACCAGCGTCTACGCAGAAACCAAGCAGCGCAAACAAGGTCTGGCTTGGCTCTTTGTATGGCAATGGCAACAAAGATGCAGACAACTCCGCACCACCAGCGTCCATGTCGCGGAACTCACCGGGTGACAACGGTGTATCGTCGTTTGCAATGCGCGCACCCTTGGCTTTAAAGCCTGCAGGCAGGTTAGCCAGCGTTCCAGCGTCCACCAATTGCTGCAGTGCAGAAGTAGCCGTCTTAGTAAGGCCACCAACCAAATGCAAGAAGCCCAAGCCATACGCTCCGGGGCCTTGGACCAGCAAGTAATGCACATAATACTGCTTGCGCGCAAACAGAGGATCGCCCTCTTTCCAGTTACGGCGTACACCCACAACAGATTGAGAGATCTCGTCAATCGTGACGATGTAAGGCAGCTTGATGCCTGTCTCTTCGCCGTCCTCATCCTTGTGCTCAAAGCCGCGGATGTCCAGATCAACCAAGAACTCCAGCAAACAGATCTCTTCTTCCACGCCAGTAGGATCAACACCCGTAGTGCGGTCTGTTTCCTTCTTGATAATGCTCTGGCCCGTCTCTGCCGCAGTCGTCATCTGCGCTGTATCCAAGTACTGACCACGGATCACTGCTTTGCGGTAATCGTTGGTGGACATCGGAACGCGGTGCGTGATCCGCTGGCATTCGCTCATCACAGATGAGCCCGTATACGGTATATACAGGTTATCAGGCAGCACCAAAGCACTTACCATGCGGCCCTTGGCCTCATCGTAATAAACTTTCTTGAATGCCGAGCCACCAAAGCCAACATAGAACAGCAACTGATCAAAGTCAGGTGTGTACTCTTCCATCACTGTCGTGATCTGATAGTTCATGAAGTCACGCACGCGGTCCGCTTGCATCAACTTCTCACGTGTCTCTTTGCCCAGCACCTGCGTGCGCACGGGCCCGCCCGCGGGCATCAATTCTTTAAGCGCTTGGGCTTGGAACTGAACAATACTCTCTGTCAACAGAGGGTGCTGCACGCCGCACGCGCCCTTGAACGGCTTGGTACGCTCTTCAAACGTGAAGCCCAGCATCTTCATGCCCTTGCTGTACTGCTCTTCCCACTCTTTGCGTGAAGACTTGTCAGCATCAAACAACGACATCAAGTCAGACGAGATAAGCTGCAAGACATCAGGCTCAATGATCTCGGCTAAGTTGCTGTCATAGGCAACATCATCGTCTTCTGCGCCAATGTTTATAACAACTTCACCGGTTTCTGTATCAAACTCAATGTCAATATCCGAGGGCAACTCATCTTCCATCTCAACGGCGACATCGCCCTCAGGCAAGTCGTCGATTGTCATGTTCTTTTCAATTGGCATGTTGTGTCCTTACAGATATCTGCGGTTATCGTTGGGTTGGCGCTCGATCATACCCCCAGTAGCGCGTTGCGCGGGAGGTTGGAACATATTCATTTGAATTGTGCGCGCTGCATTTAGTGGTGGAGGAGGGGGAGCAACAATCAAACCTTTGTCCTGAAATAGTTGCTTAATGCT
>Ga0181358_1000639_pt1 | contig 15586 bp, 15 predicted proteins | sample Fa13VDMM110SD_FD_130096 | JGI IMG/M metagenome (GOLD analysis project Ga0181358, IMG submission 130096) | Freshwater viral communities from Lake Michigan, USA - Fa13.VD.MM110.S.D | ecosystem: Environmental > Aquatic > Freshwater > Lake | place: USA: Michigan | collected 2013-09-24 | reverse complement strand
CAGCTGTGTCAAAAAGGTAGTATTCAAGACTGTTGATCGCAAACAGAAAACCATAAATCTGCGTAGTCTACGTAAACAAGGTTTTGATGACGAAAGTTTGGAACAGGCGGTATCTACCTTTATTAGCGAAAATGAACAAGATATTGCTTCCATGGACTTGATACTGGATGTAGAAGCTGTGGCAGAAATTATTCAACCCGAAACCGACAAACTACTTAAAGGAATCTAATGCAAGTGCGTCTAGTCTCAAGCTCTGCTCCTACAGCAGAGTTTGCTGACCAGGGCATTGACAATGTGCAAGAACTTATTGCATTTTGTGCCCGTGTCAGCAATCCCTCAAATCAACTCAACACAGAAACAAGCGAACGGCTAATTAACTATTTGGTTAAGCATGCTCACTGGAGCCCACTGGAAATGGTCAGTGCTTGTGTTGAAATCACAACCACCAGAGATATTGCACGACAAATTTTGCGACATCGTTCATTTGCGTTCCAGGAATTTAGTCAGCGTTATGCTGATCCTACTACTGACTTGTCATTTGAATTGCGTGAAGCAAGACTACAAGATGTCAAGAATCGACAGAACTCAGTTGATCTCGACATGGAAAATTCCGAACATCGCGAACTGGTTCGGGTCTGGAACGAAAAACAACATACAGTTATCGAGGCAGCTCGAGATGCTTATACTTGGGCTGTGCAAAATAGCATTGCCAAGGAACAGGCTCGTGCTGTTCTGCCAGAAGGCAATACAGTAAGTCGCTTGTACATGAACGGTACATTGCGTAGCTGGATTCACTTTGTTGAGCTGCGTAGTGCAAACGGTACACAAAAAGAACATCAAGTGGTTGCTCTTGCTTGTGCCAAGGCCATTGCAGCAATCTTCCCAATGGCAGAACGGTTGGTCAGCAATGGCTAGAATGGCACCAAGTCAGGAAGAGCGGCGTAAGCCTCCTTTGTTTAGGCGAGTCGGTGATCTAGTAGTTGAAGAGTCTGACATGCTGGCTCATGAGTTTGTAGTTGATGGTATATCAGAATCGAATCCAACGGCAGCTGCCCATTGGGCATTAGAGGATTGGTTAAAGACTGACCCTGGGCAATGGATACTGGAGCATTCGGTAGAGGAGCCTTATATTGTCTGGTACGAAAATGCAATATACGGTGGATATACATATCGCATGATGGCCAGACTACGCAAGCAGGATCAAACTTTCTTCAAGATGAAATTCAAATGAGAATATTAGTTACAGGCGGGCTCGGCTTTATTGGGCACAATGTTGTTGTACAGTTGGCAGCACAAGGACATACAGTTCGCATTGTTGACAATAAAACTGATTATGGTATTATACCATTCAACGAGCTTAGTTATGTTTTAATGGAACGCCAAAAGAAATTACCTAAAGATTTAATTGTACACGAAATTGACATAGCAACTCCGGTTGTTAAATTTGTGTTTGAACAATTTGTACCCGATGTAGTTGTCCACCTAGCCAGCTTTCCTAGACAAAAAGTAGTCAATGCCAATCCTCAGTTGGGTAGTCGTGTAATGAGCGAAGGGCTATTAAATCTTCTGGAGTTAACAGTTAAACACCGTGTTAAAAAGTTTGTATATATTAGTTCAAGTATGGTATATGGTGACTTCAAAGACCAAGTCAAAGAAGATGCTGCATGCAATCCACAAGGACAATATGGCATTCTTAAACTGGCAGGCGAATGGTTAGTCAAAGACTATTCACGCAGATCTGGACTAAGCCATGTCATTATACGTCCCAGTGCTGTGTACGGTCCTTATGACGTAGAGGATCGTGTGGTCAGCAAGTTCTTGCTTACTGCCATGAGAGGCGGTGAGATACAAGTGAATGGACCTGGCGAAGCACTGGATTTCACTTATGTAGATGATACTGCCAGCGGCATTGTGTCAGCAGCCTTATCCGAAAGTGTTACCTGGGCGACTTACAACGTCACACGCGGTGTTGAACATACCTTGCTGGAGGCTGCTGAACTTGCTGTGAGAATTGTTGGGCAAGGAACTATTAAAGTTAACAACCGAGATCTTAACTTTCCCAGCCGCGGTGCATTAAGCATTGATGCAGCCCGGAGAGATTTAGATTACACACCAAAAATTGATATTGAACAAGGATTCCGTTTATACCATGACTGGCTTAAAAATACCCTTCACTAATTTACATCAACAGTACTTAGATTGTAAGATTGAAATAGATCAGGCTATAGCAAAAACCATAGCAACTTCCAGTTTTATTACCGGACCAGACGCTACTGAATTTGAAGTTACAATGAGTAAGTTTGTCGAGAGCGAGGACTGTGCCAGCACTGGCTCCGGAACTACTGCATTACTGTGTGCCATGCGAGCAGCTGACGTTGGACCTGGAGACGAAGTAATTACAACTCCGCATACCTTTGTGGCCACTACAGAAGCAATTGTTAGTGTTGGCGCAACACCTGTGTTTGTTGACATTGATCCTGAGACATATCTTATTGACTTGGAATTGGTCGAAAAGGCCATAACAAAAAATACCCGAGCTATATTGTTTGTTGATTTATACGGGCAATGCCCCAACATTGATCGAATTAGACAGCTATGTAATCACTACAATCTTGTTATGATCGAAGATGCTGCACAAAGTTTGGGTAATTTCTGGAATGACAAGCCAGTTGGAAGTCTCAGTGACATAACTTGCATGAGTTTTAATCCTGTTAAAAATCTTGGTGCAATGGGAGATGCTGGCTGTGTAACTGGAAGCCGGGCCATAATGGATCGAGTACGCATGTACCGGGATCACGGTCGAATTGGCCGATACGACATTGTAGAGATTGGATACAATGCTCGGATTGATAATATGCAGTCTAACATTGTAATGGCCAAGATGCCACGGCTTCAAGAATGGATTAACCGTAAGCGCGATATATGCAACTACTATACAGACTCTCTCGGCAGCATAGTTAAAACTCCTGTGTTAGAACCTGGCAATAGCCACAGTTATTATGTTTATGTGATACAGACCAATCAACGTGCTAAATTACAATCGTATTTGAATTCTGCAGGGATTCAAACTAATATACATTATGCTAAACCTGCACATACCCAGCCAGCATTCAAGCCGTGGCATCGTCCTTGTCCTGTAACTGAATTAGCTTGCGAAGAAATTTTAAGTTTGCCGTGTTGGTATAGTATGACAGATCAACAAGTTGAGCAAGTAGTTGATGGCGTTCACCGAGGATTAGCATAATATGTGGTTAGTTGGCGCAGGATACTGGGGTAGTAAACTATTAACTAGTCTTGAACAATTTGATGTTGATGCAAAAGTAATCGATATACGCAATGGTCAAACCATAGCTGACATAACTGATACTGCTCCTGTCATACTGGCTACTCCCTTATGGCAACATCATGAACAAACTGTTGAGTTACTCAAACGAGGACACGATGTGTATGTTGAAAAACCCATGGCAGAAACTGCGGAACAGGTTCTAGACATTCAGAAACATTGTAATGATAATCAGATTGTAATGGTCGGTCATATTTTTATACATCATCCTCAAATGCAGGAAATTAAAAATATATTAAAGCAAGGAACAATTGGAAAGCTACAACATATCACTAGCCGTAGATTAAATTGGGGTATCTATCAAACTAAAACTGATCCTATCTTGAGTCTAGCTACACATGATATTAGTATTGTATTAGAATTGGCCCAGGCCAATGCCAATGTAAAAAACGTCGCCAGATATAATTATTCTAATAATGTACAATCAGATCGTGTTATGTTTTCTGGATACGCTGGGAATGTCGGTTACGATATTGATGTCAGTTGGCATTGGCCTGCTCGCATAAGAGAGACTGTGTTAATTGGAACAAAAGGACAAATTATCTGGAACCAAGATTCAAATACTGTTACTGTAGTTAACAATCGTATTGAAAATAATCGGGCCATTGTTGATACCAACCCAGCTGTATCGAACTACACCGACGCACTTTCACCACTAGAACATGAACTACAGCATTGGGTATCTTGTGTAAAAAATAGGTCGCAGCCGGTTACCGGGATCGATCAAGCAATGGCAGTTGCTCGCGTTATTGATCAAGTAAACTTATTCTAACTTGCCGTAGCGATCAACAAATCTCTGTCTAAGCCATTCCCACCTGAAGCTGTGTTTAAGTTGGTCTAGCTGATAGCCAACTTCTTGACAAAATTCTATCCCATCATTGGCACCTGCTAACGCCCACTTGGCATAAGGACCTTCAGCTCTGGTAGACCATATGCGCAATCGATGTTCGTTTTCCAAGTCTAGCGATAGGCTGTTGAAATATTTTAGTTTGGCACATTCTCTAAAGGATGTACGCCATGTATGGTATGGTGATACATCAAACACGCCATGACAGCTGATAACTGGAACAGTTTCGTGGGGGAAACTTAATGTATAATCAAGTCCTAACTTGTTGTATTCGTCAGCAGTGTTTACCAGGTCACAGTTGTACAAAATTATCCCCATATGTCCATACACCAATCCATTAACACGATTACGTGCATTAAAGATATAGTGCTTTTTTTCTTGAAAATAATCAGGTACAAAGTCAAAGTTAAAATCGTCAGCTAATTCTGTTTTTGCAAACACTGCAAAATACCAAGGTGTTGTGCTGATGTCAGCAGCAGCCGACAAGGCATTTTCCATACCATCAACCCCATGTACTCGGCGTGCTCGCGGAAAACGTGTGATTAATTTTTCATAATTGATTTCAGCTTCTGGCTCATCGTATGAAATATACACAATGTCCTGAACTGGCGAGCTGTTGATCTTTTGTGTCTTATCGATGTAGGGATAATCGTACACTTGAGTTTTAAGATAGTTCTTGCACTCTCTTGGTATCAGAGCAGTACCAGAATCAGTGCTCAACGGAATTACTGTTTTAGTTTTTTCTTGCCATAAACTGATAGTAGGCGGTTGCGCAACAGGTTGGTCGTGATAAAATTGCACAACAGGATTTTTGAATTCGTAAGACCAAACAGCAGGAACTATACTGTCTGTTGTGTATTTCACTGCCAGCGGAGGCGGACGATTTACTCGACAAGTTTCAATAAAATGCAGAGTTTCAAACCATTCTAGAATTTTCAGATCTTGCGTTTTAGCAAGGAACGACGGCACATGTACATAAAATGTATCGCCAAATTTCTGTTCGTTGCTGGAGAAAACATGCAGCATATCTAACTGCCATTCATTGGGGTGCCATGTAAAATCAAAGTCGGCATAGTCGCAAACGTCTGCGGTAACCCAACAGTATTCTGCATTTACTTTGCTTAGAGAACGCCGCATTGTGCCCAAATAATCGTTGATGTAGCGTACATTAATATTGCCAAGATCTGGGCTGTCAGGATTGTGTTTGATATGTACTCTAGGCGCAGACATTGTACGTATAATTGCTGGATGATCGCGATTGACTTCTAGTTGGCCAGGCTGCCCGGGTATTAACCAGGTACCAGAATTGCTTTGGTGTTGACTGGGCCAAACATGTGCTTGATTGCGTTGATGTGGCAAAGGTTGATAAAGGAAATCAAACCCTGCATAATCACATAAGTAGTTTACAATCCAACAAGAGCTAGTTCTACTTTGGATAGCAGCATCTTCGACAGAATTGGCCTTTCTCTCATGCGGAAACAATCCAGTAGGTTGATCTAAATAAAATATATCAAACATGATTAGAATAGACGAAATTTATAGTCATACATTTTGGCCCTTTATAAAAAAACACATTCCAATGGCTAGAATGTTTTACTGTGATCCTCCTGGAAAAACTGATTCTGAAAGTCTTTTCAATCACGGCAACTCAGTTGAACAATGTTATTATACACTGTTTCATGATCAAGAACCAATACATTTGGATGTACATCAATCGTTGTTTGACGATGTGATTCGACGTAACAAAGACTTAGAAAATCCCAAAGGTATCATAATAACCAGCGAACACAACAGTGAAGCTGTAGAACAAGTATGTAGTCAATATGGATGGAACTCATATTATTATTTCTTCCATGGATGGGCAGCACTAGATTGGTACAGAGGATACAACCGTACCTTCTTAATGCTGCCGCCACAACAGCGTACTATAACTAAAAGTTTTATAAGCCCCAATCGCATCATTGGCGGTAAACGCAAACATCGTATAGATTTGATGCACATGATCCTGGAGCGCAATATTAAAAATTCTCACATCAGTTTCCCAGAGATATGCCCGGGTGAACACATACACATCAACAAGCTTGCCGAACCATGGCAACAACAACTATTTCAACAAGCCAATCTTCCATGGAATTTTTCTAACGAAACAGATCATCCCATGCATAGCTGTTGGTTGAGTTTGTTTGATGAATCCGCTGAATCTTTATTGTACCTTGTGACCGAAACAGTTGCAACTGGACGCAGACATCATCTGACAGAGAAGACCTTTAAGCCTATCTGCATGCAGATGCCGTTTGTTCTTGTATCTACTGCTGGCAGCTTACACTATCTCAGAGATTATGGTTTTAAAACATTTGATAGTATATGGGACGAAAGCTATGACTGCGAACCTGATGATAATAAACGATTGGTTATGATAGCTGACTTATTAAAACAATTGGATCTGCTGTCGTTGACTGAAAAACAAAATCTTTTCAATCAAGCATTACCTATCATACAACACAACTACAATCATTTTTATAACGGTGCGTTTGAAGCTATATTGTGGACAGAACTTACAGGAATGTTAGATCGCATAGTAAAGGATTTTGATGCTTAATTTTTGTTATGATCGGTTAGCCATGCCCAACATAGGTTACCCCAATCTGGCTCAGTGGACAGCAGAACCGTTTACCGCAGCATGGCGGCAGTTTGACGCACACTGGCCACGTACTGTTCCGCTACGTCTAACCATGTACTTGGATGCTGCACAAATTCCCTACGGTACATACACAGTAGCAGATGCACCTGCCGGTTCCTGGTATCCCATAGCACTTAGTTGGTTTGACTTTACATGTGATTACTTTGAGTTGTTATCATCCGAAGTGGCCATGAGGATAATTAAAAAAGAAATTAAATTATTGTTCTACTATCACGAAGGCGATAATCCCGCACGTATCTATTCACAGTTAGGCAGATTATTGCCTAGCTACTGTTATCATTTTATCAGTGCAAACACCGCAGCAGACGATCTTCCATCTGCCACTTACTTCTCAGAGCATGAATTCTTCTTCAGACATGTTAATCGAGATCAGTGGTATATAAATCTCCATGGGCGAAAGTACGAGTTTACTGCGTTAAATCGTGTGCATAAATGGTGGCGTGCTGCTGTAATGTCTGATCTTAGAGTTCACGGCATATTAGAAAATAGCCTGTGGAGTTATAATTGTGTTAGTCTTAAAGAAGATGATTACGAAGCCAATCCTATTGAAGTTGATGTTTCCGACGAACTATGGAGAGATCGTATGCATGAGTTTGTGTTAGACGGCCCATTTCACTGTGATGAATTTAGTAAACAGCAACAAAACGATCATCATGTTGTTAATGCGGAGCTTTATACACAAAGCTATTTTCAGATCATAATTGAAACGCACTTCGACGCTGACCAAAGCGGTGGAACATTTATAACTGAAAAGACCTGGAAGCCTATCAAGTACGGACAGCCATTTGTTGTAATTGGTCCAGTTGGCACGTTGCAAGCTTTAAGGGACGATGGTTATAGAGTTTTTGATTCTGTGCTTGACAACAGTTACGACACAATTACAGATAATACTCAGCGTTATATTGCTGTTCGTAAACTCTTAGAGTCTATACAGCAGCAAGGAGCAGCCAATGTATATGCAAAATGTGTTGACGATGTACATTGGAATCAACGCAATTTTAATACCCTACGTGCAGTTACGCCATTAAATACCCTGATAGAGAAATTACAATGCCAAATTTAATTCGAAGTTATACCAGTTGGCAACCACTTGAAGAAGTTATTGTAGGCCGTGTGTATACTCCTGAATACTTTGACTATATCGAAGATCCGCAAGTACGAGCTCAACTCGCAGTTATACTAAACGAAACAAACGAAGATTTAGATAATCTACAACGTACAATCGAAAAGTACGGTGCCACTGTCCACCGACCCGCATTGCCTTCATTAAATGATTGGCCAATTACAATGAAGTCGTGGAATACTGTGCCTATGCCTCCGCTTGTTCCACGTGATTGGCAAATCACCATGGGCGAAAAACTGCTACGTGTGTTAAGTGTTCCTGAAATGAATTCGATATGCAATTTATATGATTCAAGTCATGTAATAGATCCTCACCGGGATGGATACCAAGCAGATCATCCAATGGTCGATGCTGTTGCTAGTTGCATTGTACGAGTAGGAACAGATGTATTTTTTGATCGTAGTGAGTGGTTGACCGATCAGCAAATGGAATGGATAAGAGATAACGTATTAGATGCTCGTTATCGAGTGCATCGCTGTCAAACTAATGGACACGGAGATAGTGTATTTGCTATTCTGAAACCGGGTGTTATTATATCAACCATGCACGATGCAGATATTAACTATCGCGATACATTCCCAGGATGGGAAGTACGCAGAGTAAATGAAGCTACCATAACTGCAACAATGGAACTTGGTAAATTTCGATATGAAAGTTTCAATGGCCGATGGTATGTACAAGGACAGGAAACTACTGCTGAGTTTGCCAGCTTTGTAGATACATATCTAACTAAATGGACTGGACATGTGCAAGAAACAGTGTTTGACGTCAACTGCCTGGTGTTGGACGAACAGCATGTTATCTTTAGCAGCTACAACAAAGACATCTTTGAGTATTGCGAACGGCACAACATCACACCAATCATTAGCGAGTTACGTCACAAGTATTTCTTTGATGGCGGCATCAGTTGCTGTACTCAAGACATAAGACGTCGCGGCGGGTTAGAGACTTATTTCTAACTGAAAACTCGTACATTATATTCTTTTTCAAACCGATCTGCATCAGCACGATCGTTAACCATTGGCTCGCCTCTGATATTCAATGATGTGTTGAGCAACATAGGACAGCCTGTTGCGGCATACCAATCTTCTAATAATGCTCTGATTCCCGACGGCGAGTCGTACGGTACTGTTTGTACCCGACTAGTACCGTCCACATGACAGATAGCAGGATACAAGTCAGGAGCCAAACAACGGGCGACAGATTGCATATAAGGACTACTGCCGAAACCGCCAGGAAGATCAAAATATTCACTAGCATACTCTTCCAAGATGACTGGAGCGAAAGGTCTAAATCTCTGTCGTCGTTTGATGTCATTTACTCGATCCTTTATATCTGGACCGCGGGGGTCTGCAAGCAGGCTTCTGTTTCCGAGCGCACGGGGGCCAAATTCCGCTGCGCCCGAGGCAACACCACAAATACCATCACTGAGCAAACACTTAACAACGGCGTCCACAGGATAATGCCCAGCGATGTTATGGCCCAAGTAAGGCCCGGCCCACCTGACAGGACCACCGTGAGCCAAAGCAGCGGCCCCGAGACTACTGCCAGCATCGCCAGGATTAGGCATAATCCAAATATCATTAAAGTATCTCCCCAAATATTGATTGGCCAAACAGTTGAGTGCAACACCACCCATGTAAACTAAATTGTCACTGCGAGTTAGATGTGCGGCCTTACACATAATGTCTTGAATCAGCCGTTCTGTTATCCATTGTCCAGCTGCTGCAATATTGTTGTTGTCTTCGCCTGCAAAGCGATCAGGATCAAAACCTATGTGAAAGTTTTCGTAAAATTCAGCATTGAAGTAATCTGCAACAGCATATTCTCCCATCTTAGATACAAGAGATCGATCTCCATAAGCAGCCATACCCATAGTAATGTACTCTTCTTCCTGAGGTTTTAGCCCTACCTGTTTAGTCAGGGCACTATAGAATAAACCAATGCTGTGAGGATATCGTTGCCCCCAAACTTTTTTGTACTGGGCTTGATTGTTTTTATTGTATGATGCCTGATATATCGATATGGTATCCAACTCGCCAATGGCATCAATTACAACCACAGCAGCTTCTCTAAACGGACTTGTTTGAAATCCTGCCGCAGCGTGACTGAGATGATGCGGATATGCTCGCAATGTGCGACCTTTTATACGGTCGGCGCCCAAGTGCCGTTGTAATGTATCGCGCACAGTCAACGAACCAAAGTTATGCTCACGACTAATTAGCTGCTGTAGATTATGCATCCAGGGTCTTTCGTAGTAGGCGATAGTATCAATATCGAAATTGTAGGCAGCATCTGCTAATTCAATGCTTAATTCAGGATCGTTTTTAATCTTACTGTAACGTTCGCTATGTCCAGCAAATACAATTTCACCGTCCTCTCTAACAACAGACACAGCAGCATCGTGGTAACCTGCACTTACACCCAGTATATGTTTCATTTGTAAATAAACGGATCTCTTTTGCGTAGTTCTTTCAGCTTCTTGCGATAGCGTATTTCAAGTTTAATTCTATTGTATAAATTTTTAATCCATTGCATGTTCAGTCCTTTTTAAATTTTCTAACTGGCGTTGTTCATGATCTGAGTCACTCCAACAGTAATCAAAAACACCAACTACACCGTCGACTTCTATTGAATATATATCCAAATGACTTCCTAGCCTCTGCCAAATTACATCAGCGTCGGTTGTTCCAAAACTACCTATTAGATCCACTTGCCCTATTTTTAAATATCCTAAACTGAGTGCCGGATCATCTACAGATAGTCCGTTACTTTTGATCCAATCTTGAAATCGTAGCTGCTCTTGATCGTGCCACGGATGAGGACCGCCACTGACTATATCTCTCCCCCACTCAACATCAAACTCACCTGAGTAATACTTTAGAGCAGTAATGGCTTCACAAGTTGCGCCAGACCCTATGCTGATGTCAGTAGCATCAAGACCAATGTTAAGTTCAGGAGCAGACTCATCGCGAAATACTTCAAATAGTGTTTTACCAATTTGTGTCCAATGCATGTAAACGCCACCTAACACTCTATCATATCCATTTTGTATAAACCCTTGTCTATGCGTGTCGGTTAAATGATGCCGAGGTGCGTGTAAAAATGTAGTTATCTGACTTGGCCGAACCCATTCTGGAATCAGTATCAGTTTACGTTGACTCAGTATTAAACTTTCAAGTTCGTGGCAAATGTTGTTGAGCTGGCGTATACTGTATCTTGTTTGAGAATTAGCTGCGCGGTAATAAGGGCTGAGATTCCACACAGTTCCTTGAAGTGTTTCAAAGTGATTATGCAACCGATTCATAATACCATGTTTGATCTTCCATGCTGTACGTTTCAATAACAAATCATTTGGATAACGCACCGAAGAATCAGTGAATATTTCTTCTATCCAGTAGGGTTCTAGTCCGGCTTTTTGCCAAACGTCTGTGGTATTGAAGTAATTAATTACAGTAATGTGCCGATTCAGTTGATCGCAAAGGTATTCAACTGTTCTTGCACTATGCGGAAATCCCAAGAAACAAAAATTTTTTTCTAAATGTAATTTTTTCTGTAGTATGTCTTTGAGAGCTATGATCCAGTCTTTTGACAATTGGCAATCTTCTGGAATAATAGTATAGGAAATGCAATCATTTTGATTTACAGGATCTCGTAAAGTTATTTTAACCGGGGATAGATTGGTACCATGCATGTATTTCAGTATCCTGTTTAAGTATATCGTCTAAAGTATAAGAATCATTTCTAATGCTTTCTAATTTTAACACACGCTGTTTCCCTTTTACAAGCTGTTGTAGCCAGGTATCTGGCCATTGTTCTTGAAATGTGGGTCTATTTTTAAGTTGTAGTAGCACATCTTTAAGTGCGCCTGACGGTAGTTCGTTTGCTAGTTTGTCTACACAATTATCTAACAATTGTCTTGGTAACGCCAACGGACTCAGTATGATATCTGGTGTAAAACTGAATACAACTTTGGCCAATATGTCTACATCAAGGTCCTGGGCGAGTCGCTGTATGTTTCCGACTTCAAACAGTCCTGGTAAGGTAAGGGTGAAGTCGATTCGCATTTGTCTACGGTGTTTAGCATGTGCCATTCCGCTTCTAAAATTTCTGCACCACCCATCGAAATCAAGACCTGTTCGAATATATTCGCCCACTGGACCTGTTCCATCCAAGCTAGCACATATCTGCCAGTCTCGTAAATGAGCCAAAATATCCCTAAAGAGATTGGTGCCACGATAGTCAATACGACTAAGATTAGTATTATATCTGGCATACACTTGTCCTCCATCACCTTGTTCAACTATCTGTCGCATGTAGCGCCAGTGCTGTTCGTACATGAGTGGCTCGCCACCTACCCAGTAGACTTCTTCTACACGATGCTCTGCTACTGCCGCAGCAAACTCTGCTTCTATTTGTGTGTCTTGAAATGTTTCTATTTGTTCTTTGATCTCAGACTTCATCCAATTGTTCTTTGGATTACTCCAGTCAACCATGTTATGTCGCTTCTGCTCTGTTTCCCACGCACTAGACAACATGTCACCGCACATGCGACACTTAAAATTACAAAAATTACTAAAACGATAATCCCAACTAATGGGTTTGGCTGTAGTAAATCCTGTGGCATCTGTTGCTTCCATTACTGATTGATACTTGTGCTCAAACATTCGATTAAAGTAACTACGGTATACATCTGTATTTAATAACTTGTCGTTACATACTTCACACTCAGGTAGCGTTTCTCCTGCCATCATACGACGGCGGACAGACTTCATGTGTTCAGAATTCCAGTGCTGATCGAGAGTTATTGGAATATATTTGCCTGTACCCGCATTGGTATCAATGTACTGTTCAAAATTCTGCGCAGGTTCTCGTGAGGCACAGCACATGCGTCTCTCTGTTTGTGGACTAAGATATGTATGTGTCCACGGTGCTAGACAAAGTGTTTCTGGCTTAGTTGGGTCCATTGTATCCTATTGCTCGTGCAAATTCATAATGAAATGTACGCAGATCTTGTCCGCGTCTGGCATCTACTTGTTTTATATTGGCCAATAGTTCTGAACCATCTAGTGACTTTCCGTTCATCATAAACTCAACAATGCGATCAATTTCTGATTTGTTTTTAGCAGATACGGTAATATTCGATAGTACTTCTTTTACTATTTGTTTGGCTGTATCTGGTAATGCACCTATGCTGTGATAGCGAGCTTCATGCAACATGTTCCAGTATATAAAATCAAACCCCTGCTTGTCTACCCAGTTAGCTATTTTTTCTAAATACATAACGTTGAATACATTGACAGTGATACATGCTTGCAATTGTATATTTGGATTACGCATACGCATTGCATCAAATCTAGCAATGTTATGTTCTACCAGCTTCCATATAGCATTAGCACGTTGGTATTCAAATCGTCCTTCAACGTCGTCAATGCTAAAAGCTATTTCAACAGTCTTAAAATGCTGCCAAATATCTTCTGCACCGTCAGGAAACTGTGTACCATTTGTATTGTAGTGTATCTCTACTTGTCCAGCAATGCCCATTTCCACAATGCGCTCTAAGAATTGAAAGTGTTCCCGGATCATAAAGGGCTCGCCACCTGTGAACTCTAAGTAGCGTATCTGATCGGACATGCTGTTAATCTCGTCCCAGAAGTCTCGATTATCTCTTGCCCAGGCACCTTGCTTGAGCATTTGATAATGCAAGCCTGTTTTCTTTTGTGCAATAGGGGTAAACTCTATTTCTTCTACTGCAAATGTACTGCTACTCCAAGATCCGCAGATACGACATTTAAGATTACAAATATTGCCTAGTTTCAAATCAAGAAACATAAGCGGTTTAGGATCTTGTGTCCACTCTGCATCAGGAATCATATGCTCAAGTCTATTCAGCGTGTGCATACGCTTGCTAGTACGTCCCGCATCTTCTTCGTTCCAACATTTTTTACATGTTTCTGGTTGTTCTGCTCGTAGAAATTGTTTTCTTAGGCTGCGCATGTAGTTACTGTCTTGTATATCAGCTAACTCTGCAGACTTAGACAAGTCGAACTTGTTGCCGTTTATATCTGTAATTTCTTCTTCTGCTAGGCAGCATGGTCGTACTGTACCGATAGGACTAGTTTCTAAGCTGACCCAAGGTAGTACACAAAACTTTTTGTGTGGTATTTTCATTTTAGTGCTGCCAATTCTGGTATTACATCTAGTATATTTTCATTTCTTATAGCATCTAGTTCGTGTGTCTTGTGCCAGAACTTACCGAGCAAGTGTTGATTATCAGTGGCATTCATAAACTTGATTGCACTTTCAAATCCCACCGTAGCACGGTTTAGTTGATCCTGTGGGCGCAACCATTCTAAGTGTTTTTCAATACCATCTTGTATGCGTTGTTTGTATTCAGGAGGTGCGATATCTATACGAAAATATGCAGGATCTTGCAATATATTTACATTTAAATCTTGTGCCCGTATTAAGCCACGTTTGACCCAGTTTTTATGAAACGTAGGCAAGCTCAATGCGTTCATAATACTCAGTGTAGGGCTAATATAGAAATCAACCTGAGGACAAATTTCCATCATGCTGATACGGTTTGCTTCTACTTCATACCAAGCAGTTCCTTTACGTATGTATTCAGCTCGCGGTCCCATATCATCAAGACTTGCACCTACACTAACGCTATCGAACTTTTTCCAATAATCAAATACCAATCGATCTTTAAGTCTAACATCTGTAAAGTTTGTATTATAAATTAGCCGCACATCAAAACGACCGCGGCGTTCTAATTCTTCAAGGATGAGGTAATGCTCTTCCATAATAAGAGGTTCGCCGCCGGCAAAGTAAATTTGTTCGACATAATCCAAATGTGGTTGTAGCTGTTCCCACATGTCGGTCTTGTGGCGGCCTGCAATGTTCAATACCTTATGCTTACTGGCCCAAGCTGGTCCAGCCAGTTTGGCTTGATCTTGATACCATTGACTTGAAAATATATGGCCACAGCTACGACATTTTAGATTACACAAGTTGCTGAAACGAATATCCCAGTAAGTCATAGTAAAGTTGTCAACGCTGCCGTCTGGATTTGTTGCATACGTTTCTTCAATGTGATGCCCGTGATGCTTGTTGGCACTTTGTCTACCGCTAAAGAATCCTGACTCTTCTTGTTCGTAGCAACGTGTGCAGGCTGCACTCTTTGTTTCGGTCAACATGTTATTGCGTAAGGTACGCATGCCTTCGCTATTGGCAATTGTTTTAAGTGAATCTTGATGACAGTTACCAACAGGACCCACTGCCATTTCTGCGTGGCAACAAGGATATGCTTCACCTGTAGGATACGCATGTAAATGTATCCAAGGATACATACAAAATGTTTTACTTTCAGTTAGCAGAAACCGTTGACGATCGGTCAAGTTTTCTACTCGAATCTTTATTGGATCACTGCTGTTATAGTTATAGGCCATTATACCATTCTTCTAGTGCAGGAAATGTTGATGTAAAGTCTTTGCCCCTGCGTTGATCGTACTGTGTGTAGAATTTCTTGAAGTCATTCAATAAGCTAGGCATATTAAATGTTTCGCT